>R23__coassemble_610_pt1 | contig 22576 bp, 14 predicted proteins | sample R23__metabat2_high_PE_006 | metagenome-assembled genome bin R23
GTCCAGTGCAATGTTGATATCGTCGCAGATATTTTCGCTGCCGATGAGGGTGTCGAAGCGGTTGTGCTCAAGTACGGAACGGACACGCTCATTCACACCTGAAAGGATGATGGTGATGCCCATGCGGTGGCTCTGTTCGATGAGGTTCTGCAGGTTGTGCATACCCGTGGAGTCGATGAAGGGCACTTTGCGCATACGGATGATGCGGACACGCGGTTTGGCCTTCATGCGGATCATCATGTCTTCGAACTTTGACGCCACGCCGAAGAAATAAGGTCCGTTGATTTCGTACACTTCGACACCCTTCGGAATGCTGAGGTGCTCGAGGTTCAGCGGATTGATTTCGTTCTCTTCGTTGGGGTCAATTTCTTCGGTCAGAACACTCACCTGCGTGGTTTCGGCCATACGACGCATGCAGAGGAAGCAAGCCAGGATAATGCCCACTTCGATGGCCACGGTGAGGTCGAAGATAACAGTGAGCAGGAAAGTGAGCCAGAGTACGATGATATCGCTCTTGGGATTGCGCATCAACTGTCGGATAGTGCGCCAGCCGCTCATGTTGTAACTGACCATCACGAGCACACCGGCCAGACAGGCCATGGGGATGTAGGCAGCCAGCGGCATGAGGAAAAAGTAGATAAGCAGCAGGACAATGGCATGGATGATGCCAGCCACAGGTGTCTTTCCGCCGTTGTTGATGTTGGTCATCGTGCGGGCAATGGCACCTGTAGCGGGAATGCCGCCGAAAATGGGCGAAAGTATGTTGGCGATGCCTTGTCCAATCAGTTCCTGGTTGCTGTTGTGGCGGTGACCGATGACACCATCGGCGACGGTGGCCGAAAGCAGACTCTCGATGGCACCGAGAATGGCGATGGTGATGGCTGGTGTGACAAGTCCTTTCATGCGTTCCCATGTGAGTTCAGGTACGACGGCTTCAGGCACGCTTGGGTCAATCTTGAAACGGTCGCCGATGGTATCGACGTGAATGCCGAAGTAGTTGGTAAGGACGACACCGACGATGGTCATCACAATAATCGTTACGAGCGAGCCAGGCACCTTCTTCGACACCATGGGCATCAGGGCAATGATGACCACCGAGAAGATGCCAATGAGTGTGGTGGCGATGTCAATCGTACTGATATTCTGGGCATAGACTACCCATTTCGAGATAAAGTCTGCAGGCACCTCGCCTGTAATCTGCAGGCCGAAGAGGTCTTTGATTTGCGTGGTGAAGATGGTCAGAGCAATACCGCTGGTGAAGCCTACCACAATAGGATAAGGGATGTAGCGAATGATGGTGCCCAGACGTGTAATGCCGAGCAGGATGAGGAAAATACCGGCGAGGACGGTAGCGATGGCCAGACCCTCGAGTCCATACTGCTGGATGATGCCGTAGATAATGATGATAAACGCGCCTGTAGGGCCGCCAATCTGCACGCGGCTACCACCGAAGGCACTGATGGCAAAACCCGCCACAATGGCCGTTATAATGCCTTTTTCGGGCGATACACCAGAGGCAATACCGAAGGCGATGGCAAGTGGCAGGGCAACGATGCCGACGATGATGCCTGCCATGAGGTCGGCGGTGAACTTCTGCTTGCTATAATTTTGCAGACACTGTATGATCTTGGGCTGGAATTGTAAGTATTTCATTGTTCTTTTACCTTATAATTATATACTTGTTGTCCTAAAAACAAATTATTGATAGATTAATACCGAGAGATTGTCGTCGGTGAAAAGTTCTTGGGCCACCTGTTGCAGTTGCTGGGGCGTGAGCCGCTGGAGTTGGCGGAACGTGTCGTCGAGATTTTCAAAACGATTGTAGTGCAGGTACGACTTCGCCATGTCGAGGGCATAGTTCTCAAAGTTGTCGCAAGCCACGCCGATCTGGCCTTGCGTCTGCTTCATCGCTGCCTGGAAACGTGTCGTCGTGAGCGGTTGCTGCGCCAGACGGTACAGTTCTTTGCGGACAATCTGGATGCAGCGTTCGACATCGCCAGGATCGCAGCCGAAATAGATGCTGAAGGTGCTGGTGTCGGTGTAGTTGGTCAGTGTGCTTTCGACCGTATAAACCAGTCCTTTATGTTCGCGCAGGGCGACGTTCAGCAACGAATTCATGCCTGGCCCTCCGATGAGGTTGTTGAGGAAATAGAGGGCGATGCGGCGTTTGTCGTCCGAACTGTATCCACGGCAACCCATCATGACGTGTGCCTGGTGGGTGTGTAGGGTCCTGGTCTTGTGGATGGCCTGAATAGGCTGGATGGGTTGGATGGGTCGACTGAAATGTTTCGAAACATTGTCTGATGGTGACAGATGTCTGTTGAGTTGTCGGCTGATCAGTGTCTGCACTTTCTTGAAATCATACTTGCCGAAGACGAAAAGCACCATGCGTTGGGGCCGATAGAGGCGACGTGTGAATCGCAAGGCATCGGCGGTGCGGAACGAACGGACACGTTCGGGCGTTCCGAGGATGTCGTGACCGAGCGGATGACCTTCAAAAAGTAGGTTTTCGAAGTCGTCGAAGATGAGTTCGGACGGTGTGTCCTTGTAACTGTCAATCTCTTCGACAATCACCTCGGCCTCTTTGTCGATTTCGTGCTGTGGGAACGTGCTGCCGAAGGTGACGTCCAGCAGGAGGTCGATGGCGCGTTCGAGGTGCTGACGCATGAAAGCGGCATAGACAAAGGTCTCCTCCTTCGTCGTGTAGGCATTGAGGTCGCCGCCGACAGCCTCCATACGGTTGAGGATGTGCCACGCCCGACGGCGCTGCGTGCCTTTGAAGAGCATGTGTTCGCAGAAGTGAGCCATGCCCTGTTCCTCAGGCTCTTCGTCGCGCGTTCCGGCGTCGATGGCCATACCACAGTAGGCCACGTCGGTGGGACTTGGCATGTGGATGAGGCGCAGGCCGTTGGGAAAGGTATGTGTGCTGAAAGACTCTGTCATTTAGAGGGTTTCCAACATACGTTTCAGAACGACTTGGGCAGAGATTTCGCGGTTGGCTGCCTCGGGGATGACGATGCTGGTGGGAGCCTCGATGACGTCGTCGCTGACAATCATGTTGCGGCGCACAGGCAGACAATGCATGAAGAAGGCATTGTTGGTCACGGCCATGTGAGCGGCATCGACGGTCCACGAACGGTCGGTCGAGAGCACCTTGCCATAGTCTTCGGGACGTGTGACGCCAGGGCAACTCCAGTTCTTGGCATAGATGAAGTCGGCACCTTCGAAGGCACGCATCTGGTCGTATTCGACACGGGCGTCGCCCACAAACTTGGGGTCGAGTTCGTAGCCTTCGGGATGTGTCACCACAAAGTCAACGTCGGCCGCACGCATCCATTCGGCGAACGAGTTGGGCACAGCCTGCGGAAGTGCTTTGGGATGCGGAGCCCATGTCAGCACGACTTTCGGACGCTGGCTGCGCTTGTATTCCTCAATGGTAATGAGGTCGGCAAAGGCCTGCAGCGGATGGACCGTGGCGCTCTCCATGAAGAACACGGGACGTCCGCTGTAACGGATGAACTGGTTCAGAATCTTCTCTTCATAGTCGTCCTTGCGGCTCTCGAACGTGGCAAAGGAACGTACGCCGATGAGGTCGCAATAACTGCCCATCACGGGAATGGCCTCGAGCAGGTGTTCGCTCTTATCGCCGTCCATGATGACGCCACGCTCGGTCTCCAGTTTCCAAGCACCCTGGTTGACGTCGAGCACGATGACATTCATGCCCAGGTTCATGGCTGCTTTCTGGGTCGAAAGACGTGTGCGCAGACTGTTATTGAAGAAAATCAGCAAAGCCGTCTTGTTGCGGCCCAGGTGCTGGTATTGAAAACGATCGCGTTTGATTTCCTGTGCTTCCTGCAGCGCTGCGCTGAGGTCGCCGAGGTCTTGTACGTGCTGAAAAACTTTCATGTCGTTTTATTTTTTCTTTTTCTTTTTGGTGAATTGTCCGTAGAAGGGTTGGTCTTCGACTTGACCTTCGAAGAACTGCGCCCACTCAGGACGTCCTTTTTTGTTCTTGGGGAAGGGATAGTCGGGTGGGAACGGATTGTCGTCCTGCTGGCGTGGCTGGCGCTTTGACTTTTTCTCCATGCGACGTTCGGCTGGATGCTGCTGACGCTCGCTGCGCTTGGGATTTTGGCTCTTTACGCCGCCTGACTTTTCCGTGATTTCGACGTTGACGGGGCGGCCGTCGTATTCAGCGCGGTTGAGGGTGCGGAGCACTGCCTGTGCTTGTTCGCTGGGCACTTCGAAGAAGGAGAACGTCTTCATCAGGTCGATGCGGCCCACCTGGAACTGCTGTCCGTGGCTGACGCGGTTGAGGAATCCCATGAACGAACGCGGATTGACGCCGTCCATCTTTCCGATATTGATGAAGAGACGGGTGTAGCCTGGTTCGGCCTCGCCTGTACGCTGCTGGCGTTCGCCACGACGTTCGCCGCCTTTCTGCTTCTTTCCCTTCACGTCGCGGTCGTGACCGTTGCCTGTCGGCTGAACGATTTCAGGGGCATTTTTATAGTAGTCAAGAAACTTGTTGAACTCCATGGACACCATCTTCTTGACGATGTCGTCTTTCTCCATCAGTTCGTACTTGCGGTAGATGTCGGGCAGGAAAGGCGCAATCATGTCCTCGTTCACCTCGACTTTTTCGATGTCGTCGATGACCTTCATGAGTTGTTTCTGGCAGATTTCCTGGGCCGACGGCAGCGTGCCTGCGACAAACTCCTTGCCAATCTGCTTCTCAATGTCGCGCACCTTGTGGCGCTCCTTGACGTGGATGATGCAGATGCTCGTGCCCGTCTTTCCTGCACGACCTGTGCGGCCGGAGCGGTGGGTATAACTCTCGATGTCGTCGGGCAGTCCGTAGTTGATGACATGGGTGAGGTTGTCGACGTCGAGTCCGCGGGCTGCCACGTCGGTGGCTACCAGCAACTGAATGCGATGATTGCGGAACTTTCCCATGGTCAGGTCGCGCTGGGCCTGTGAGAGTTCGCCATGCAGCGACTCTGCGTTGTAGCCGTCGCGAATGAGCCAGTCGGCAATTTCCTGCGTTTCCTTGCGGGTACGGCAGAAGATGATGGCGTAGATTTCGGGGTAGTAGTCGGCGATGCGCTTGAGGGCGTTGTACTTGTCGCGTGCCTGGACGAGATAATAGATGTGGTTGACCAGTTCGGCACCTTCGTTGCGGCTGCCCACGACGATTTCCTTGGCATCGTGCAGGTAGTTCTTCGAGATGCGCTCGATTTCCTTGCTCATCGTAGCGGAGAAGAGCAGGGTGTTGCGTTCTTTGGGCACCTGTTCGAGGATGGTGTCGATGCTTTCCGAGAAGCCCATCGACAGCATTTCGTCGGCTTCGTCGAGCACGACATTCTCCACATGATCAAGCTTTGCCACGCCACGCTCCATGAGGTCAACCAGTCGGCCAGGCGTGGCGACGATGACCTGCACACCCTTCTTCAACTGACGAATCTGTGTCTCGATGCTGGCTCCGCCATAGACGGCGAGCACATGCAGGTTGTCGATATACTTCGAATAGGACTTCAGGTCGTCGGTGATTTGCAGACACAGTTCGCGTGTCGGCGAGAGGATGAGTGCCTGCACGCGGATGCCTTCGTATTTGGTCGTTTCGATACCTTCGTTCAGACTGATTTTCTGCAGCAGCGGCAGTCCGTAGGCAGCTGTCTTGCCCGTACCAGTCTGGGCAAGTGCCACCACGTCGTTATTGTTGCCGAGCAGGTAGGGAATCACCTGTTCCTGCACGGGCATGGGCTCGACATAGCCCAGTTCTTCGATGGCACGTCGTATTTCTTCCGACACGCCCAACTCTTCAAATGTCATACTTTTTACCTTTTGTGGTTGCAAAGGTACGGAAAAAAGTTGGGTTTTTGATGAAAATCGCTGAAAATCACACTTTTTCGTCTTTTCTTTGTGATTATTTCAAAAAAAATCGCGTACTTTGAAGCGTCAAAAAACGCACCGCAGTCGAAATTTATTTACACTGCGGTGCGACTATACCTGCACCGCAGTGTAAATTTATTTCGTCCGCAGTGCAATTTTTGTCGAAGTTCAGAAAAATTGAAAATGTTGAAAATGAAGAAGTTAAGTATATTGCTGTTTTTGCTCAGTATGTGTGTCACGGTGATGGGGCAGGATTTTCGTCGTGTGACCAACCTGCCGCACGTCTATATCACGACCGAAAACAAGCAGAACATCACGAGCAAGGACTATTACATCAACTCGACGATTTGGTATGTCAACGAGTCGGACAACGTCATCGAATACGACTCGGTCGGCATTCGCGGACGAGGCAATTCGACGTGGAGTCTGCCCAAGAAGCCCTATAAAATCAAGTTTCCCGTCAAGCAGAAACTGCTGGGCAAAGGCTATGCGCGTGCCAAGAAATGGACGCTGCTCGCCAATGCCGCCGACAAGACGCTGATTCGCAATGCCATCACCAGCGAGATGGGCGAGTGGCTCGGGCTGAAAAACAGTCCTGCCGCCAAGTTTGTGGACCTCACCCTCAACGGGCAGTTCCAGGGCAACTACCAGATCAGCGACCAGGTCGAGGTGAAGGGCCACCGCGTCGATATTGCTGAACAGGACTATCCGCTCACCGAGACGAGCGACATCACGGGCGGCTACCTGCTCGAGGTCGACGGCTTCTGGGACGGCAACTGCTTCGCTTCCAGCCACGGGTTGCCTGTCCGCATCCACTATCCCGACGACGAAGAGATTGTCGATGTGCAGAACGAGTACATCCGCAACTATGTCAACAACTTCGAGACGGTGCTCTTCGGTGCCGACTTTGCCGACGCTGAGAAGGGTTATCGGCAGTGGGTCGATTCGACCTCGCTCGTCAACTGGTTCATCGCCACGGAGATTTCGGCGAACATCGACGGCTACTACAGTTCCTATTTCTATAAGGACCGTCAGGACAGTCTGCTCTATTTCGGCCCCTTGTGGGACTATGACATCGCCTACGACAACGACTACCGCATCAGCGGCAATGTGCGTCGGCTCATGACCTCGGACGGCTATGGCGAAATGAAGCAGTGGGTCAACCGCATGTGGCAAGACCCTTGGTTCGGACGACTCGTCTCCAACCGTTACAAGGAGGTGATGGACGGCAACCTGAAGGGGTATCTCTATGAGAAAATCGACAGCCTGACCGCGCTGCTGGAGCAGTCGCAGCAACTCAACTACCAGAAATGGGGCATCTCGACTCGCGTCTATCACGAAGTGGTCATCTATTCTTCGTACGACCGCTATGTCGAGGATTTGAAGAACTTCATCGACCAGCACATGGACTGGCTCGCCACGGCGTTCGAGGCGAAACGTGCGAAAGAACCTACCCCACCCTTCCACGCCGAACGCTACTATTACACCATCCGCAACTCGCGCACATCGACGCTCATCGACCGCGACGGCGACAACGTGTGCGGATGGGCCGACGACAAAGAACGTATGTCGCAGGAATGGAGCGTGACGCCCGTCGGCGACTATTTCTTCATCCAGAGCCGAACGGACGGCATGGCGCTCTGCGACCCCACCGAAGGCGAATCGACCGAGACCACCAACGTCGGCACTCAACTATCGGTAGCAACGCCCGACAGCACCGACCTGCGCCAGCTCTGGACGCTGCGTCCGCAGGGTGTGAACGGCTACTACAACCTCATCAACCCAGCCACCAAGCACACGGCCAACCTCAGCGGTGGCAGTGCTGCCGACGGCACGCCCATCCTCAGTTACACGACCAATGCGGCGAATACATCCAGCGGCAATCGCCTCTGGCTTTTCACGCCTGTTGAGGCGCTGCCCGACGACGGACCTGAAACAGGCATCGACCGTGTGCCCGAACCCGACGACTACGCCCTTGCCTACAACCCCGTGCTGCAGCAACTGCATTTCGGTGCCGAACACCCCGAACAACTCTGCTTCACAGCCAATGTCTATGCAAGCAACGGCACGCGTCTCCGCACGTTCCATGCCAGCGAAACGCTCTCTGTCGCCGACCTTCCCGCTGGTGTTTACATCGTCTCCTGGCGTGTTGACGGTAAAGTTCGCAGCGCAAAGTTCAGCAAGTAACCTTCAACAGTAGATGAGGAAATAACGCAATTATTAGTAGAAAAGAAACAATTCAGCCCTGCTACATCACGTAACAGGGCTGAATTTTTGTGCGAATGTGCCTCTTCTTGCAGAACGAGGCCTTCGTCTTTTACTTCACGCTCCACTCATACACGCCGCAAGACTTGTCGACGGGTTGTACGATTTCGAGTTTCACGGCGGTGGTGCGTACCGGCGTGAAGTTGACGGTGTTGGCGGCACCCTTCACCGTTCCGTAGTTGGTGGGGTTCTGCACCTCTACCCATTCGCCAGCGTCGTTCTTGTAGTACAGTTTCCAGGCGTCGGGCACCTTGCAGCCCTGCCATGGCTGGTCGTCGTACCAGTAAACCGTGCTGCTGGATATGGTGGCGGGTTCCTTGAAGGTGTACGAAAGCCACTCGGTCGAGTTGTTCTTAGGCCACCAGTGGGTATAAGGCACGCTGCGGTCGTCGGCATCTGCAGGCACAAGGCGGTCGTTGACGGCCGACAGGGCAGGCATACGGCGCGACGAGGCCTCGACCTTACTTTCGCTGGCCAGACTGGGCGGCAGCGCAGGTGTCGTGGCACTCAGGTCGATGGGCAGCCATACGGCCATGTTGCCTGAGCCACGGTGTGCCCATGCATAATAGGGAATGAGGGTGATGCGCTCGTCCTTGGCAGTCAGACGGCCACGGGCGTCGAACGTCAGTGTCTGTGCGTCGGTGGTCAGGGTCTGCACCGTCGTGTTCATGATGTCCTTGGTGCCCATCGTGAACTGCGGTTCCTGGTTGAGGAGGACGCTGAGCACGTCGCACGTGTTGTCGGGCCATTCAGCGCAGTAAACCAGCGGTCCACGCTCGATTTCGGCACGTCCCTTGTCGGCCTGTACGCGACCGTTGGCCTTGACGAGACGTGGCTCCATGTCGAAGTGAACCTGCACCTTGTCGCCGCTCTTCCACTTGCGGTCGATGATGAAGTAGCCGTCCTTCAGTTCGCTCTTCACTTCCTGGCCGTTCACCTTGACGCTGTAGCCGAGGTGTTTGCCATCGACGTAGGTGTAGAGGTCGCTCGGCACGACTTCGCCGCGTACCCAGCCCGGGATGCGGATGTTGAGGGCGAACTGGCCGCTGGCCTTTTTCATCGTCATTTCCACGTCGCCGTCCCAGGGGTAGTTGGTCTTCTGCTCGAGTGTGACTTTCTTGCCACCTACCTTCACCTGTGTCTCATTGCCTGCAAACAGGTTCACGTACAGGGCGTTATCCTTGACGGCGTAGATGTACTGCGGGAGGGAAGGAATGAAACGCGCTGCGTTCGACGGACAGCAGGCGCAGCCGAACCATGCCTGACGCTGGTGCTGACCCATCGACTGCAGGGGGTTGGGATAGAAGAAACGGCCACCGTCGATGGAGATACCGCTGATCACACCGTTGTAGAGCGTGCGCTCCAGTGCGTCGTAATACTTGCTGTCGCCGTGCAGGAGGAAGAGGCGGTAGTTGAGGTAAACCTGAGCGATGGCAGCACACGTTTCGCAGTAGGCCGACATGTTCGGCAACTGGTAGTTACGGCCGAAGGCCTCGCCACTGCTGGTGGCACCGACGCCACCCGTGATGTAGTACTTCTTCTGGATGATGTTGTCCCAGATGCGGTCGATGGCCTCGATATAGCCTTGGTCGCCCGTCAGCGCAGCCACGTCGGCCATACCGGCATACATGTAGCCGGCGCGTACGGCGTGACCCACAGCCTCGTCCTGTTCGAGCACAGGCTTGTGGCTCTGCGAATACTCGGTCTTGATGGTGGTCTTTCCGCGATAGTCGAGGAAGAACTTCGCCTGCTCGAGGTATTTCTTGTTGCCCGTTGCGAGATACAGTTTGGCAAGGCCCATCTCAGCAATCTGGTGGCCGGGAACGACGCATGCCTGACCGGGGTTCGGACCTACTTCGCGGCAAACGCAGTCGGCAAACTTGATGGCTATGTTGAGCAGGTTCTTCTTGCCCGTCGCATTGTAGTGGGCGACGGCGGCCTCACAAAGGTGGCCCAGGTTGTAGAACTCGTGGCTCAGGTCCTCGACCTTCGACCAGCGACGGTCGCCGGCCCATCCGTGCGGATGCTCGGGGTTCTGCGTGCGAGCCGTGTACAGATAGCCGTCGGGCTCCTGTGCCGAGGCAATCACGGCGATGACGCTGTCGCAATAGGCGTTGAGGCTCTTGCCCTTGAACTGCGCATTGGGATAGGTCTGCAACAAGTAGGCTGCACCCTCCAATGTCTTGTACGGGTCGGTGTCGTCGAACGAATAACCCATCACGCCGTCAACCTTGAACACCTTCGACGGGTCCTTCAGGTGTTCGGCTGCCTGCGAGAAATTCGTGTAGCGGCGTTCGCTCTCACACTTGCTGAAGGCCAACGGAATGGTCACTTCGCGGCTGGCTTGCAGACGCTGTCCCCAGAAGGTTCCAGGGGTTACTTTCACTGCCGTAAAGGGCACGGGCGTAATGGGATAGCCCGACTTGTCGCTCTGTGCTTGTGCCTGGCTGCAGATGCCTGCAGCAAGAAGAGCAACGACGAAAACTCTCTTGATGATAGTCATAGGAAAACAGTTAAAGATAAAATAGTTAGTTATCTGCGCAAAGATACAACATTAAATTTAATTACAAAAATTTTTGGCTCATTTGCCTGCAATAATTCGTCAAAAAACGCACCGCAGTCCAAATTTTTTTGCACTGCGGTGCGCCTATAGCCACACCGCAGTGCAAATTTATTTCGACCGCAGTGCAATTTTTGACGGTTTTTGAGGGCATTATTTGTATCCATCGGTTGTTCTCTGCGTTTAAAAAATATTACTCAATTTTCGCATGTTAGGGAAGTTAAAGGAGTTAAAGAAGTTAAAGGACGATAGTTCCGTCTAAAAATCTCCTTCTTCAAGAGAGTTAACAGGAAAAAGGTATTGTCCTTTAACTCCCCGAGTGAGCAAAGCGAACGATAACTCCCTTTAACTCCTTTAACTTCCTAAAACTTGAGCACTTGCGAAACTTAAAATTATATCATTGATGTGCCAACTGCCATCTCGTTTCCCATTTTTTTCATATTTATCACCACTTTCTCAAACTTTTTCGCTAATTTTGCACTGCGAAACATAAGACGACTTTTATCGGATAATGACTTTTCAGTACGACGTCCTGGTCATCGGTGCGGGCCATGCAGGCTGCGAAGCGGCATCGGCTGCGGCGCGGATGGGTGTGCGCACCTGTCTGATGACCATCGACATGAACAAAATCGCGCAGATGAGTTGCAATCCCGCTGTCGGCGGCATCGCCAAAGGCCAGATTGTACGCGAAGTCGATGCGCTCGGCGGTATGATGGGTATCGTCACCGACCGCTGCGCCCTCCAGTTTCGCATGCTCAACCGCTCGAAGGGACCTGCCATGTGGAGCCCTCGTGCCCAGTGCGACCGTGAGAAGTTTATCTGGACCTGGCGCGAACTGCTCGACCATACGCCCAACCTGGACATCTGGCAGGACATGGCGACGGAAATCGTAGTCGAAGACGGAACGGTCGTCGGTGTGAACACGATGCTCGGCGCCGAATTTCAGGCAAAATGCGTCATCATCACCGCAGGCACTTTCCTCAACGGACTCATGCACGTCGGACGTACGAAAGTACAGGGCGGACGCATGTCGGAACCAGCGTCGAAAGGGCTGACCGAGAGCATCGCCGCACAGGGCATTCGCTACGGCCGCATGAAGACGGGTACACCCGTGCGCATCGACCGCCGCAGCGTCGATTTCAGCCTCATGGAGCGGCAGGACGGCGAGACCGATTTCCACACGTTTTCCTACCTCAGCGAAGCCCGACCCTTGCAACAACTCCCCTGCTGGATTTGTTACACGAACGAACAGGTACACGACGTCCTGCGCACAGGCTTTGCCGACTCACCCCTCTTCAACGGTCAGATTCAGAGCATCGGCCCACGCTATTGCCCCAGCATCGAAACGAAGTTGCACACCTTCCCCGACCGCGACCAGCACCTCCTGTTCCTCGAACCTGAAGGCGAAACGACGAACGAGATGTACCTCAACGGTTTCTCGTCTTCGCTGCCTATGGACGTGCAAATCAAGGCTTTACAGCAGATACCATGCTTCCGCAACGTGCGCTGTTACCGTCCGGGCTATGCCATCGAATACGACTATTTCGACCCGACACAACTGCGCCATACGCTGGAGTCGAAAGTCGTGCGCAACCTCTTCTTTGCCGGTCAGGTCAACGGCACAACGGGCTACGAAGAGGCTGCTGGTCAGGGCATCGTCGCTGGCATCAACGCGGCGCTCCGTATTCGCAACGAGGGTGAATTCATCCTCCGGCGCGATGAGGCTTACATCGGCGTGCTGATTGACGACCTTGTCACCAAAGGTGTGGACGAACCTTACCGCATGTTCACCTCGCGTGCAGAGTATCGCATCCTCCTGCGTCAGGACGATGCAGACATGCGTCTGACCGAGCGTAGTTACAACATCGGTTTGGCCTCGCGCGAACGCTACAATCGCATGGTGCAAAAACGTGAGAAGATTAGCGCAATTATCTCATTTTCAGATAGTTTCTCCGTTCGAGCATCTCTTATTAATAAGACGCTTGAGAGTCTCGGCACTACCCCACTCCAACGAGGTTGTAAACTCGAGGAACTGCTCGGACGCCCCCAACTCACCATCCAGAATCTCATGCCTCACATCGCGCCTTTCCGCAAGGAAATTGACCGTCTCTGCGAAGGTCTTACCGAGGGGCAACGCAGCGAACTTCTTGAAGCGGCCGAGGTACAGATTAAGTACAAGGGGTACATCCTGCGCGAACGTCAGATGGCAGAACGGATGCAACGTCTCGAGAACATTCGCATCAAGGGACGTTTTGACTACATGAACATGAACTCCATCACCATCGAGGCTCGTCAGAAACTCTCCGCCATCAACCCAGAAACACTGGCTCAGGCTTCACGCATCCCAGGCGTCTCTCCCAGCGACATTAACGTGCTGCTCGTCTTGATGCGACACTAAATGTTTCACGTGAAACAATATCATTAACTCTATAACCTCACACCCCAAACACATGAACAACGAATATCTCATGAAGCATCTTCGTAGCATCGAAGACTTCCCCGTTCAAGGTATCAACTTCCGCGATGTCACCACCCTGTTCAAGGATGCAAAGTGCATCGAAATCATGGACGACGAACTCTACGAACTTTACAAGGACAAAGGCATCACGAAGGTCGTCGGCATCGAATCGCGCGGTTTCATCATGGGCGCCATCCTTGCCCGTCGTCTGGGCGCCGGGCTTGTCATGGCTCGTAAGCCTGGAAAACTTCCCGCTGAAACCATCAGCCAGAGTTTTGAGAAGGAATACGGTCTCGACACACTCGAAATTCACAAGGACGCCATCAACGAGGACGATGTAGTGCTCCTCCACGACGACCTCCTCGCAACGGGCGGCACAATGATTGCTGCCTGGGATCTTGTCAAGAAGTTCAACCCCAAGAAATGCTACATGAACTTCATCATCGAAATCCGCGACGAAGGTCTGCACGGACGCGAGAACATCGGTCCAGACATTGAAGTGACCACTCTGATTGAGTGCTAATTATAAGGAATTACAGCGCGGATTGTTTCACGTGGAACAATACCGCGCATTTCTTTGTATGACGAAAGACGAAGAGCGACTCAAGCGACTTAAAAACATTGTGCTGAACCTGCCAGAATCGCCTGGTTGCTATCAGTATTTTGATGACAGCGGCACAATTATCTACGTTGGAAAGGCTAAAAACCTGAAACGTAGGGTTTCGTCGTATTTTCTCAAAACCGTCAATTCTCGCAAGACGCAGATACTTGTCTCCAAGATCGAAGACATCAATTATGTGGTCGTCCCCACCGACGAAGATGCGCTGCTCTTGGAAAATAATCTCATCAAGAAATACAAACCTCGCTACAACATCTTGCTGAAGGACGATAAGACCTACCCTTCGGTTTGCGTCACAAACGAAGAGTTTCCACGCGTCTTTAAAACACGTACCATCAACAGTAAGTGGGGCACTTATTATGGGCCTTTTTCTCATGCTGGTACGTTGAACAATATGCTCGAACTCATCGGGAAGATGTACCAGATTCGTCGTTGTCGTATGCCGATGACACAAGAGATGATTGACAATGGCAAGTTCAAAACTTGCCTGGAGTACCACATCAAGAATTGTCTTGCCCCCTGTGTGGGTAAGCAAACACGTTCTGATTATCTGAAAAGTATCGATGAAATCAGGGAGATTCTCAAAGGAAATACTCGCATTGTGTGTCAGCGCATGCTTCAGGAAATGGAGAAACTCTCAGCAGAGTTGCGTTTTGAAGAGGCGATGGCGCTGAAAAGGAAATATGATTTGGCACTTGAATTCGTCGAAAAGAGCGAAGTCATCGCAAATTATGAGCACGATATCGATGTTTTCAGCATAGCAGACGAGGAAAAGAGTTGTTACGTGAACTTCCTCCATGTGACGAACGGTTGCATCAACCAGGCGTTTACGTTCGAATATAAGAAAAGAATGGATGAAACGCCTGAAAACATGCTTGCATTAGCCATTGTTGAGATGCGAGAACGCTACAAAAGTAAGTCGCGCGAAATCATTCTTCCCTTCCCTATTGAGACTGAACTGAAGGATGTTTTGATTACCATCCCTCAGCGTGGCGAAAAGAAACACCTGCTCGATTTGTCTCAAGCCAATGTCCGTCAGTACCGCTTCGACAAGATGAAGCAAGCGGAAAAACTGAATCCCGAACAGCGCAGTGTCAATCTCATGAAAGAACTGCAGAAGAAACTGGGACTCAGTAAGTTACCTATGACCATAGAGTGCTTCGACAATTCAAACATCCAGGGTTCGGATGCGGTTGCAGGGTGTGTGGTTTTCAAGAAGGCAAAACCGAGCAAAAGCGACTACCGCAAATATATTATTAAGACGGTGGTAGGCCCCGACGACTACGCTTCGATGGCCGAAGTGGTTGAACGGCGGTATGGCCGTTTCATCGACGAAGGCACTCCCCTGCCCGACCTCATCATCACCGACGGCGGAAAAGGCCAGATGGAGGTGGTGCGGCGCGTTGTCGAGGATGTGCTGCACCTCCAGATTCCCATTGCCGGCCTTGCAAAGGACAACCGCCATCGCACCTCCGAACTCCTCTTTGGGTTCCCTCCCCGCACCATCGGCATTGAGATGAACAGTCCTCTGTTCCAGTTCCTTACGCGCATTCAGGACGAGGTCCACCGCTATGCAATTACATTCCACCGCGACAAGCGCAGCAAGCATCAACTCAAGAGCGAGTTGGATGACATCAAGGGTGTAGGTGAAGCCACTAAAACGCTGTTGCTCAAGAAGTTCCGCAGTGTGAAACGCATCAAGGAAGCATCGCAGGAGGAAATTGCCGCAGTGGTAGGCCAGGCAAAGGCGCGGCTCATCAAGGAAACATTGAAATAAAACGTCTAAGAATTTTGTAATCTGCGGGTTTCATTGTAAATTTGCAGCAGAAAGAGAACGAAAATGCGTACAGTCATTCAGAGAGTCACACATGCGTCGGTCACAATCGACGGTGCCTGCACGGCTTCGATAGGTTTGGGTCTGCTGGTGCTTGTGGGTTGTGAAAACGCTGACAATGAAGAAGATATACAGTGGTTGTGCAACAAAATTGTGAACCTCAGAGTCTTCGACGATGCGGAAGGCGTGATGAATCGTAGCGTGAAGGACGTGGAGGGCGAAATCCTCGTTGTCAGCCAGTTCACGCTCTGGGCATCGTATAAGAAAGGCAACCGTCCGTCTTATCTGCGTGCTGGGAGCCACGAAGTGACGATTCCCCTCTACGAGCGGTTTTGTGCGCACCTCGGCGAATTGCTGGGCCGACCCGTGCAGACGGGCCGCTTTGGTGCCGACATGAAGGTGGAGTTGCTGAACGACGGTCCTGTCACCATCTGCATGGACACAAAGAATAGAGAATAAATAGATAATCAATCACTTAAAAACCATTTAACCATGATTCACGAACATCATCACCACCATGAACACGGTGACGAATGCCACTGCGGCCATCACCATCACGAAGACGAGGCGCTGACCTCGAAGTATGAACAGGCGCTTGCGCTCTACGACTGCAATCTCGACGACGAACAGGTGCAGAAGGAGGTTGACACCTTGCTTGCCAACCATTTGCAGGAGAATAACACTGTGGAAGTCAAGAAATTCCTGCTGAACAGCGTCGAACTGACCACGCTGAAGACGACCGACAGCGAGGACAGTGTGCTGAAGTTTGTTGAGAAAGTTAACGAGTTTGACGACAAATACCCCGAACTCGGCCATGTTGCCACGGTGTGTGTCTATCCGAACTTCGCAAAAATCTGTCACGATACGCTTGAAAATGAGGATGTTGAGATTGCTTGTGTAAGTGCTTGTTTCCCTTCCTCCCAGTCTTTTATTGAGATTAAGGTGGCCGAGACAGCGCTGGCACTGAAGGACGGTGCCACCGAGATTGACATCGTGATGCCTGTTGGCAAATTCCTTGTGGGTGACTACGAAGGTGTGGCCGACGAAATCAGCGAACTCAAGGCGGTTTGTGGCGAGAAAAAGATGAAAGTCATCCTCGAGACAGGTTGCTTGAAATCTGCCGCTAACATCAAGAAAGCCAGCGTGTTGTCTATGTATGCGGGTGCTGATTACATCAAGACATCGACGGGTAAACTGGAGCCTGCTGCTACGCCATTCGCAGCCTATGTCATGTGCCAGACCATCAAGGAATACTGGGAAAAGACAGGTATTCAGATTGGTTTCAAGCCTGCTGGTGGCATGAAGACGGTCGAGGATGCGCTCAAGTATTATACGATTGTGAAGGAAGTCCTGGGCGAACGCTGGCTGACCAATCAGTGGTTGCGTCTGGGCACCAGTTCGTTGGCCAATAAACTTCTGAGCGAAATAACGGGCGAAGAAGTGAAGTTCTTCTGATGCTGAAATTCAGTAAAATTTGTACCGCAGTGTAAATTTATTTGCACCACAGTACGACTATAGACACACCGCAGTGCATTTTTAGTTGCACTGCGGTGTAATTTTTTGTGTATTTTGAGGGGTTGTTAATGACTGCGTGTGATGACGTAGTCGATGTAGTTGTGGAGGGCCTGGCGAGTGGGAGAATCGGGGTAAGTGTCGAGCAGGTCGTGAGCCTGTTGAGCGATGCGTTTCATTTGCTGTTCAGCGTACTCAATTCCGCCCGAATTCACAGCAAAATTCACCAGCGTCGAGATGGTGTCGTGGTCTGCCCTACCCTCCTTCACCATGTGCACTAAATGTAACATTTGTGCATCGTTTGTAACATTTAAGGCATGAATCAGGGGTAAAGTGACCTTTCCTTCGCGCAGGTCGTTGCCTGTCGGTTTGCCAATTTCGGAGCCCGAAACATAGTCAAAAATGTCGTCGCGAATCTGGAAACAAGTACCAACGATTTCACCAAAATTTTGGAGGCGTTCGATGTCAGTTTTGTTGTCCGTGACCGACAGTGCACCAGCCTCGGCACAGGCAGCAAAAAGGGCCGCCGTTTTGCCTTTGATGATGTGGAAATAGACCTCCTCCGAAAGTTCTTGGTTTTGGATGTTATGCAGTTGTAGCAATTCGCCGTCGGCTAGCAATTTTGCTGTTTTGCTCAGGATGGCGACGAGTTCTGAGTGCTTCACGCTCGAGGCTGTGTCGAGTGCGTTGGCGAGGATGAAATCGCCGACCAGCACGGCTACCTTGTTGTCGTAAGCCCTGTTGACCGAGGCATCGCCACGACGCACAGCACTCTCATCGACGATGTCGTCGTGAATCAGCGAAGCCGTGTGGAAAAACTCGAAGGTCAGTGCGGCGAGAAGTGTATTTTCGCCGATTTCACCGAGTAATTTGGCACTCAACAGGGTGAGCAGCGGTCGCATCATTTTGCCTTTTCGGCTGGCCACACGCTGCAGGACTTCGTTCAGGAGCACGTTGTTGTGTGTCATGAACGAATCGAAGCGCTGGCGGCACAGATCCAACTCCACGCTGACGGGCTGACTGATGTGCTGAATGCTTGTCATTTGACTCTGAAATTAGGTTTTCTACCCCACTCTGTGGGCATAAATGCATGAAATCGGGTACAAAATTACGAAATAAACTTGTGACTTGGAATAATTTAACTAACTTTACGCAAAATAAACATGAAAAAACAACCAAACATAGCATTTTTGTCATGAAAAAACTGTTTCTTCTTGATGCATACGCACTGATTTACCGTGCTTACTATGCGTTCATTCATGCCCCTCGGTTCAACAGTCGCGGTGAGAATACGTCGGCGGTGCTCGGCTTTGTCAATACGCTCGAGGAGGTGCTGCGTAAGGAAAATCCCGACTATATCGGTGTGGCCTTCGACCCGAAAGGCGGAACGTTTCGTCACGAGGCCTACCCTGCCTACAAGGCGCAGCGTGAAGAGACACCCGAGGGAATCCGCTTTGCCGTGCCCTACATCAAGAAGATTTTGGAGGCCTACCGCATCCCCGTCATTGAGGTGCCAGGCTTCGAGGCCGACGACGTCATAGGGACGCTGGCATGGCGGTTTTCTTCCGATGAAATGGGCGTTTTTATGATGACACCGGACAAAGATTATGGTCAGTTAGTACGTCCTGGCGTGTGGATGTTGAAGCCCAAAACGCGCGAAAACGGGTTTGAACTTTTCGGCGAAAAAGAGGTTTGCGAGAAATATGGTATCCAGCGGACGAGCCAGGTTATCGACCTGCTCGGACTGATGGGCGACGCTTCGGACAACATCCCTGGGTGTCCCGGTGTCGGCGAGAAGACAGCTGTGAAACTTATCGGTGAATTCGGCGATATTGAGAATCTTTTGGCGCATACGGACGAACTCAAGGGTGCGCTCAAGAAGAAAGTCGAGGACAACCGCGAGCAGATTCTTTTTGCGAAATTCCTGGTGACCATTAAGACCGACGTGCCTGTTGACATCAACCTTGAACAGTTGCGGCGTGAACCGATTGACGCCGACCGGTTGCGAGCCTTGTTCGACGAGTTGGAATTTCGAAGTCTGACCACCCGGGTTTTGGGTCAGGAATCGACACCTGCGGAAAAAAGTCCGGCGGAGTCCCCCACCCTCACCCGACGTCAGCAACGTGAGCAACAAAAATTTTCTGGCATGGCTGACTTGTTTGGAGGAGACAACTCGGTCGCAGAATCGCCTTCGACACAAATTGCACAAAATGGCGAAAATGTGCAAAAAATGCCGCTTGAGGCTTCTTTATTTGCCGATGAGGGGGTCGAAGGCGGCAAAAATTCGATTCTCACGAGCCTAAAAACGACCCCACACAAATACTATCTGGTTGATACTGAGGAGAAAATCAAAGAAATTTGCAAAAAATTCTTGTTTAAGAAAATTCTCAGTCTAGACACCGAGACCACTTCGACCGAGCCGATGCTGGCCGAATTGGTCGGTTTGAGTTTTTCGGTGAAGGAGAACGAGGCCTACTATGTACCTGTTCCGTCGGAAAGGGAAAAAGCAGTCGAACTGCTCGAACTGTTCCGTCCGTTGTATGAGGACGAGACGATTTTGAAGGTCGGGCAGAATTTGAAATACGACATGACGGTGCTGGCCAACTATGGCATCGAGGTGCGCGGACCGATGTTCGACACCATGATTGCCCACTATGTGCTCCATCCTGAGTTGCATCATGGGATGGACTATCTGGCGGAAATCTATCTGAATTATCAGACGATACACATAGACGAACTCATAGGTGCGCGTGGAAAGAATCAGAAGTCCATGCGCGACCTCGAGCCTGCGGAGGTCTATGAATATGCCTGCGAAGATGCCGACGTGACGCTGCGGCTCTACAAGGCGTTGAAGGCGGAGTTGAAGCAGGAACCGCATGTGAAGAAACTCTTCGAGCAGGTCGAAATGCCGCTGGTGCCTGTGCTGTGTCGCATGGAGCGCAATGGTGTGATGATCGACACCGAGAGCCTGCGACAGACCTCGGCAGAGTTCACCGAACGTATGGCGGCCCTGGAGCAGGAGATTTACGAGATTGCCGGAGAGTCGTTCAATATCAGTTCGCCACGACAGGTCGGCGACGTCCTGTTCGGAAAGATGCACATCATCGACAAGCCCAAGAAGACGAAGACCGGGCAGTATGTCACGGCCGAGAATATCCTGCAGAGCCTTCGGACGAAGCATCCGATTGTGGGCAAGATTCTCGACTACAGAGGCTACAAGAAGTTGGTAGGCACCTATGTCGATACCTTGCCACAACTCATCAACCCGCGGACCGGACACATCCACACGTCGTACAACCAGGCGGTGACCGTCACAGGGCGTCTGTCGTCGTCGAACCCTAACTTGCAGAACATACCCATCCGCGACGAGAACGGCAAAGAGGTGCGACGCGCCTTTATTCCCGAGCCAGGCTGCGAGTTCTTCAGCGCCGACTACAGCCAGATCGAACTGCGCATCATGGCGCATCTGAGCGGCGACGAGAACATGATCGAAGCCTTCCGCGAGGGATATGACATCCACCGTGCGACGGCTGCGAAGGTGTACAAGGAGCCGATTGAGGACGTCACGCCCGAGCAGCGCCGTAAGGCCAAGACGGCCAATTTCGGCATCATCTACGGCATTTCGGCGTTCGGTCTGGCCGAGCGCATGGAGGTGAGTAGGGTAGAGGCCAAGGAACTCATCGACGAGTACTTTGCCACCTACCCGAAGGTGAAGCAGTACATGGACCTGAGCATCACCAAGGCGCGCGAGCAGGGCTACACCGAGACGTTGCTGGGCCGTCGCTGCTACCTGCCCGACATCAATTCGCACAACGCCACCGTGCGTGGCATCGCCGAGCGCAATGCCATCAATTCGCCCATTCAGGGTACGGCTGCCGACATCATTAAGGTAGCGATGGTACGCATCGACCGTCGCATGCAGGCCGAGGGGTTGCGCTCGAAGATGATACTGCAAGTGCACGACGAACTGAACTTCAGTGTGGTGCCCGAAGAGAAGGAGCGGTTGCAGCGTCTCGTCATCGAGGAGATGGAGCGTGCGTACAAGATGAGGGTGCCGCTGGTGGCCGATTGCGGCTGGGGCAAAAACTGGCTCGAAGCCCACTAAAATGTTACATTTAGTGCACAAATGTTACATTTAGTGCACATAGGAAAGAGGAAATTAACTGAAAATTGACTGAACATTTACTGAAAGAAATTATGATAAATTTGGATAAATTATGCACTTCGTGCACATGTTTTTTCGTTGCCGGAGGCAATAAATATATCCTTATTTCTTTCAGTAATAATATTTGATTTTATGCAGAAGATAGGAATTTATTGTGCTTCGTCCGACGCGATGGAGCCCAAGTTTTACGATGAAGCCCGACGGTTGGGTGAGTGGATGGGTCGCGAAGGCAAGACGCTGGTGTACGGCGGCATCGGTTGCGGACTGATGGAGGCTGTGGCCCAGGGTGTGAAGTCTGCGGGCGGAACGGTGTATGGCGTCGTGCCTAAAAGTCTGACACTCAAGACGGGACCGAGCGATGCCATCGACGTGACGTTGTGGTGTGACGACCTGACCGACCGCAAGACGTGGCTGGTGCAGGAGAGCGACGTGCTGGTCGTGTTGCCAGGCAGCGTGGGTACGCTCGACGAGGCGTTTTCGACCATGGCCGGATGCATGGTAGGCATGCACACGAAGCATACGATTTTCTGGAACATCGACGGTTTTTACGACGGATTGTTCGCGTGGCTCGACAGCCTGAAGGGAAGGGGAGTGGTCGGCCGTCCGTGGGAGTCGATGATGACGCGCGTCGAGACGTTCGAGGAGTTGACGGCGCTGCTGCGGACATAAAAATCTCAATATTGAGAATGGATTGTTTGTAGGGGCATAGCTGGTCTATGCCCTTACGCGGTTTTGGGTTAGACAAACTAAGTCCAACAGGCGCGAGGATCACGGCCCGAAATTCTTAAAAAATAGGGAAAAAATTGCACTGCGGACGAAATAAATTTGCACTGCGGTGTGGCTATAGGCGCACCGCAGTCGAAATATATTTACACTGCGGTGCAAATTTTGTGGGTTTTCAGAGGGTGTTTTTGCGCTGGTAGGGTTAAAACTCCTCCCCGGAAAGGGGAGGTGGCGCGAAGCGACGGAGGGGTCACTAACTTAAATCATCTTCTTAATCATTGAATAGATATTTGTGACCCCTCCGCCCTTTCAGGGCACCTCCCCTTTCCGGGGAGGAGTTTTTATCCAATGCGTGAAAGATTTTGAGATAATTTTGTGTCCAACCTTATGATTGCTTGTAGGGGCATAGCTCGTCTATGCCCTTACGAGCGATTTGGGCTTAGACAAGCTAAGCCCCTACAGTCAATCAGAGCCAATCAGAACCAATCAGAACCAATCAAAACCAATCAGGACCAATCGGGACGCCCCACGGGTCGTCCCTACAAGGG
>R23__coassemble_620_pt1 | contig 22268 bp, 20 predicted proteins | sample R23__metabat2_high_PE_006 | metagenome-assembled genome bin R23
CTGGTCGCCCTTCATCCAGATGTGGCGCGTCTCGTCGATCTCGCCCATGAAGTGGCAGACAGCCTGGTCTTCAGGCACTTCGAAGTAGAAGTAAGCCTCCATGCGACGGCTGTGGACGTGGGCAGGCATGGTGTTCCAGACGCTGCCTGGCTTGAGTTCGGTCATGCCCATCTGCAACTGGCAGGAGTCGAGCACTTTCTGCACGATCATGCGGTTGATGACGCGGTCGTTCGAACCCTCCAGCGAACCGAGCGCCAGGATGTCGGCATCGGCCTTGGTGACCTTCTTGGTCGGGTATTCCTTGTGAGCCGTCGTGGAGTTGATGTAGAACTTCGCAGGCTTCGACGCGTCGGCACTGACAAAGATGACGTCACGCTCGCCACGACCGATGTAGAGGGCCTCCTTGTAGTCGAGTTCATAGACCTCGTCGCCCACCTTCACACAGCCCTTGCCACCGACATTGAAGATGCCGATTTCGCGGCGCGTGGTGAAGTGCGGAGCCTTCAGCGGGTCGATGGCCTCGAGCAGGAGTTCCTCCTTGACAGGCATCGCACCGCCGACAATCATACGGTCGTACATCGAATAAACCAGGTTGACTTCGTCGGCCGCAAAAACTTTCTCGATGAGAAAATCACGGCGCAGGCGCTTGGTGTCATAACTTTTCGCATCTTCGGGATGCGCCGCATAGCGGATTTCATAATTTGTCTTCATATGGTCAGATAATTATAAATGTGTGAATAAATTCGTTTCGACTCCAAAGGTACACAAAAAAACTCAATAATCGTTTGTGCAAACGTCAAAAAATAAAAAAAGCGGAGAAAAACTCCGCTGAAACCACAAAAAAAGCTAAAATTGTTTGAAAAGCAACAGATTATGCGTAACTTTGTCGTCTGCCATATTCGGCAGAGCATAGCAATTTTGACTACAAAATACCTAAAATATCACAATATGAAAAAAAATCAACTAACTCATCTACGTTGGCTCATCCTGAGCCTTCTGCTCGCGACAGGGGTCGGGAGCGCGTGGGGACAAACGACTAACACGTACACGTTTACGAGTAAAGCGTGGGCTGCCTCACCAGAAAACTGGACCAGTGGAAAAGATGGCAACCAAATGACCACCGGCCGAGGCGTTCAAGTGACGACAGGCGCAAGCGGTGCCAATGGCACATCCCCAACTTCATTCAGTAATGTTTCCCAAGTCGTTGTTACCTATTCCACAAATGCTAATACCGGAGCAGGTAGCATTGCCATTCAAGTCGGCAGCAATACGGCTGTTTCACAAAATGTCACAAAAACAGGTGGAACAACCGACCGAACGCTGACCTATAATTTTTCGCCTCTACAGTCGGGCAATGTGAAGATAACCGTCACCTGTACCACAAACTCCATTTATGTCAAAAGTGTAGCCATCACTTATGGCAGCACTCCCAAGACCGAAACTGGGGTGACGTTCCCGCAGGAAAGTTACGACACTTCCATCCCAGGCACCTTCTCTGCTCCGACAGCAACGGTCAGAAACAAAAATACCGCCGCAACCATTTCTGGCGCGACGGTATCATACGAAAGCAGCAACACAACAATTGCTACGGTAAACAGTTCTACAGGTGCCGTAACGCTTAAGGGCCCAGGCACTACCACCATCACCGCCACCTACGCAGGCAACAACACCTACGAAGGCAGCACAGGCTCGTACACGCTAAACGTCGCTGACGGTCGTACAGCCACCACAACGACATTTGACGATACAGAATACGAAGCCATCAAGGGTGAAAGTTTCTCATCTCCCACAGCGACCGTGAAGGCAGGAAATACTACTATTAGTGGAGCAAGTCTAATTTACACAAGTTCGAATACAGCTGTAGCAACCGTAGTTGAAAGTACAGGTGTTGTCACAATCATCGGTGTTGGTGAAACAACGATCAGAGCCTCTTTTGCAGGTGACTCAAATTACAAAGGCAGCTATGGTACTTATACTCTGACAGTAAAGAATCCAGGAGGAGATGCTTCAACAGCCACATACGATTTCACAGGAACAGACGACTATGGTTCTGGAGTTACTAAAACTTCTGAAAGCTCATCATATATCACTGAAACCAAAACATGGTCATCAGGCATTGTTACATTGACAACTGTAGGTAGATATCGTTGGTGGAATAGTGACGGGACTTTACGCTTTTACTCAAACGAAAGTCCTGCTTCAGCATTTACGATTGCTGTCCCCTCTGGCTATGTCATCACAAATATTACATTCACATGCAATAGCAGTAAGCCTGTCGGTTCTGCGGAATCAGGCACTTTAGGTAACTTGAGCAGTGGTAGCCAAACTTGGACTGGCAATGCAGAGTCGGTGAACTTTACTGCAGCAACAGCCCAAATCAAGAAAATCGTTGTATCGTATATCATCACAAGTAGTGATTTTGTTGCTGTTCCAACACTTACGTCTCCATTTACATTCTGGCCAGCAACAACAGAAACTCCCAGTAGAACAATTAAGATTACTCCGACAACAACAGGCTCAGCAATCCGATACACAACTGATGGAAGCACACCCACACCTTCCAACGGATATACTTCAACATCGGAAAAAGAAATAACGATTTCCCAAACCACCACAGTAAAAGCATACGCTTACATTGGCTCTACCACAAGTGAAGTTGCCACCGCCACCTATACGCTTGGTCAGACCGTGAACTCTATTGCAGCGTTCAAGGAACTGACTACAGGAACAGAGGCTCGTCTCTATCTTTCCCCCGCAAACGATGCACGGGTGCTGCATGCAAGCGGCAGTGAGATTTACGTCCGCGACAACACGGGCGCTATCTGCCTCTTCCTCAACAGTAATCTGCAGAATCCTATACCTCAGCACGACTGGCACGTCGCCGGCTGGATTATCGGTAAGTATCAGCCTTATAACGGACTGCCTGAGATGGTGGCCACCAGCAATACTACCACCAACTACATGGCGTTCGCCGCTCCTGTGACAGAGACACCGACAGAGCCTGTCGCCATCAATCCCAACGACTTTGACAACTACAAGGCCGACTGGGTGACGATTACCGACTTGCGTGCCGAAAGTAACAACAATGTCACGGATGATGCTGGGAACACCTTCAAGGTATATAACAAGTACGGTCTCAATGCGGACAGTTACTATCAAGACCTCTACGACTACGCCCTGGTTGACCTGACGGGTCTGGCCGTTCCTTACGGTAGTGACAAAGAGATTTTGCCGATTTACTACAACAACGTCCGTCCTATCGTCTATGTCATCGACGAGAACAAAGATTTCACGTCGCCGGGCAATGACATTCGCAACGTGACTGTACGACTTGTCCGCACGCTGTCTGCCAGCAACTGGAATACGTTTGCTATTCCCTTTGACATTCCCGATTTCGATGGCAGCATTCGTAAGTACGAACATGCAGAAGGCACGACGATGGTATTTGTCGAAGATTACATCGAGGCGGGTAAACCCTACCTCGTCAAGCCCGAAGAGAGCATCGTCAATCCTGTCTTTACCAACGTGACACTCTCTGCCACACCTGCACAGAATGTGGAAGAAGGCGGTTACAGTTTCAACGCCATCTACTCGCCGACGAACATCTACTCTGCCGACAGAACCAAACGCTTCCTCAAGTCCGACGGCTATCTCTACTATCCGACGAATGAAGATGCGGGCCGTCTGAAAGGTATGCGAGCATACTTCGTCGTGCCTGAAGGTGCATCGAACATCAAGGTCAACCCTGACGGCACTGCTACTGCGATTGATGACCTCATCATCATGAACGACTTGAGAGACAACAAGGTCTATGACGTCAGCGGCCGCATGGTCAGCAACGACCTGCGCAGCCTGCCGCGCGGCATCTATATCGTGAATGGGAAAAAGATTGTTGTACGCTAAAGCATGGAGGACAGAACAATGAAAAAGAACTATATCATTCCCAGCACGATGAACGAAGAAGCAATCAACATCTATAACTTCATGCAAACGGTCAGCGACCCGCACATCAACGACGAAGGCAACGTTGAGTTCCCCGGCGGCGACGGCGGTGGCGGCAATGCCGACGACGGCTGTGCCAAGGACCGCAACGCTTGGGAGAGTGGCGGCCTATGGACGTTCCTGCTCATGCTGCTGTTCTTTGCAGCACCCAACATGAGCCTACGGGCACAAGTCACCGACGGCGAGCCTGATGCTACGAAAACAGTGGAAAGCATTACATTCGTACAGTTGAATGGTACTACCGTCACATACGCTTCAGGTACGTTTGACAATGTGACCGTCCTTCCAGGTGTCGGTCTGAAGATATATGCCACCGGCAGCACGACGTCGGTCGACTACCTCTTCTGCCAGATGTCGAGTATTACTTATACCTACAATGGCGGCGTCTCCCCTGTTGACAACAACGTCAATGCCAACTGGAACATTGCCGGCATGAACATCCCGCAAAGCGGTGGAGACCCCACGTTCACGAACCAGAGCACCGACAACTATGCTTGGCGACTCGAATACCCGCATATCAACACGAGCAGCACCTCTCAGCGAGTGGTGAAGGCCTGCGGCGAATATGGTATCACTTATTCCCTCGAGTGGGACAACGGAAAGGTTGCCAATCGCTGGACGGTCTATACCATGTGTGCCAAGAACAATGCCAGCAACACCAGTCGCCATGACGACTTCAAGGATGACCCCGCCGTCACGACATCGCCAACAAACAAATACAACGAGAGCGGCACCTACTCGCGCGGCCACCTCTGCCCAAGTGCCGACCGTCTGGCTTCGACCGAACAGAACAAGCAGACCTTCTACATGACCAACATGCAGCCGCAGTATTCGAACCACAACAGCGGCGTATGGAGCACGCTCGAAGGCTATGTAAGAAGCAAGTGGCAACCCACGAACAGCACCGACACCCTCTACGTGGTCAAGGCAGCCACCATCGCCGACGTCACGCTGAACGGCTCAACGAGCGACGGTACGCTGGGTACGACAACCGACAGCGGCAATCACACCCTTCCCGTGCCCAAGTATTTCTACATGGCTTTCCTCTACTACGACAAGGCGCAGAACTCCTACAAGGCCTTTGCCCTGTGGACAGAGCATCTGAACAGCAACAACCCCTCGGCTGCCACCGTCATCAACAACCGCATCAGCATCGACGAACTGGAGGCACGCACGGGCATCGACTTCTTCTGCAATCTGCCCGACGATATCGAGGCGACGGTCGAAGCCACAGCCACCTATTGGGACTTTACTTCCAACAACGCAAAGGAGCGTCCTGACAACGATTTCTTTAACGTTGAAGAGGAAGAAGTTGACGAAGACGCAGAGATTGCCATGTGGTAATAGTTCCAACATTTCAAAGAGCGAAACCAAACCGCCGGTTGCACACACCCGTGCAGCCGGCGGTCTTCATTTGTACTTGGTTAATTGTACCTTGTACTTAGTACTTAGTTCTTTGTACTTTCATTATCCGTTGTTTCCGTCGTCTTCGCTATCCTCCGGCTCGTCCTCTTCGTGGTCGATGAGCGACACCTGCTGGAGCTTGCGCCAAAGCGCCTTCGAAGGAACGTAGAGGATCTTGCGGCGATACACCTGACCTGCACCGGCTTCAGCCTCGGTGTCAGTAGCCTTCGCATTCACGCCGAAGCGGAAGGAGCCTACGAGAGGTATTTCGACCGAGTGACCGTTCATCAGGAAGTTCTCGAACTCGTTGCTGATAGCAGCGGCTGCTGCAAACACCACACCCTGATTGATGCCGCTGTTGGCCGATGCACGTTCCAGGAGTTGTTTCTGATCGATACGCGGCAGAGTGACGCTGCGGGTTACATACGCTTCCTTCTTCTTCATTGCCAAGTTCTGCAACTTGGACTTCAACCATACTTTTGCCATAGTTCAAAAAAGTTAAGAGTTAAGAGTTAAAAAGTTAATAATCTCACACTTTTCTCCGTTGCGCGCTGTGGATAGAGGTGCTTGTCTTTCGACGGTGCAAAGGTAGGAATTCTAAAATAAAAAAATCGGAAATCGGGGGTCGCCGAACGCAAAGTCAAAAACTTTAACATAAAGAGCGCCCCGCTGCCAGTCAGGCAACGGGGCGCTCCACCTTAATTATATCATGTGCATACGCGTGTACGCACGCACGAGTCATTTACCAAAGGCTGCCGAAGTCGTCGAATCCACGTTCTTTCGAGCGAGGATCGCCACCATCATCTTCACCACCTTCATTCCATCCGGGATTGTTGTCAAAACCCTGGACCGAACCCTCAAGAATGGTCGTTTCTGTCATGAAAGACTTTGTCTGCAACAAAGGAATGATATATGTCTTCTTCATAATAATGCAATGCTAATTATTTCACAAAATACTTCTTACCGTTCTTGATGTACAGACCTCTGTGTGCAGGTGCAGCGATGCGCTGACCGGCAAGTGTGTACCACTCGCCCTGTTCAGCATTCACGTCTTCACCGTCAAGTGTCTGGATAGCCGTAGCCTCGCCATTGCCAAAGTCGAAAGCAATGCGAGCAGGAGCACCTTCGCTCTTTGCCTTCAGGAAGGCACGGAAACCCTTCGTCGTACGAGCCTGGTTCGACTTCCAGAACGAATTCTCCTTACCGACATAGTAATCGTCGGCGCCAATCAGTTCACCCTTCACGTAGGTACCGACGAAGTCGAAGTTGGTGCCGGAGGCAACAGGTTCACCAATGTTGATTTTGGCGTTGCTGACGGTAATGTCGCCGTCGAAACCGCCACTGAACTTGATTAAGTAAGGAGTGTTTGCTGCGAGTGTCACGTCGTTTGCAAGTTTGTTGAAGTGGATGTGATACGTTTCGTCGGTCAATTCATCGCCCGCAAACGTACCGATTTCCACGACTTCCAGCCTCGTGCTGCTGAGCAGGTCGCCCATGCTGATGTCGAAGGGCAGCACCAGGGTGTTCCAGCCCTCGAAGAAGGTGCGCGAAAACTCTACGTTGGCACGCTGTCCGTTGATGTCAGCCAGCTCAGTGTCGTTCTCCGAAAGGCTGATGTCGCCCATCGTAAGGTTGACTGTGAGGTTGAGCGTGTAGTAGTTGTTGCCCGATGTGTTGACGACGTAGAGGGTCGTCGTCCATGTGGCAGGCTCGGCGTAGGCATTGTCAAACTGTCCGACGGTCAGCGTCGAGAGGTCGGAAACAGAAACGGGTTCAACAAACAAACCGCAGTTTTCGGTAGCCCAACCGCAGATTCTGCCATCCTTATCCATCCAGTAGCCGCCGTTGTTGGCAGTGTGGTTGCTGGAGAGCTTGCCCTCTGCATCCAATGCATAGAGCCGTAGTTCGCCTGTCTGACATCCGAGAGCCGTGGCGATGTCGTCGAGTGTCGGCGTGTCAGTCGTCATGTCGTAGGTCGAGAATGTCTGCTGCGACAGAACCTGTCCGATCGTAATGCTCTTGGTGCCAGCCTCCGTCATATTGTTAAGCGAGGGAGCAAGTACATTAAGCGTTACCTTCACACGGTATGCATTGCTGCCAACGACAAGATAAAGGTATGTGTAATAACTTCCTGGCTGCAAGGCATTGGGTGACTGACCGATGTTACCAAGCAAGTTGGTACCATCAAAACGAAGGTTATCGATATAATAGTCGCCCCATGATGTCTGTTCAAGACCGACACCGTCATGAAGCCCGTAGAAATAGGCAACACCACCAGGAGCATTCGAATAGGCATTCTTCAAAGAAGCAGACTGTTCACCTGTTTCAGCGTCATAAGTAATCGTATGTCTTGCTTCATCGAAATATACACTGAGCGCATCCGCACTACATCCAAGCAGACTTGGGGCATCAGATATATTCAGTTCGATGGGCTTTGCTACTTCCCAATACGCTCCCTTATTTGTCATCTCGGCATTGATGACAACTTCCTTGTCAGCAACGATTGTAAGATTTGAAATTGTGGTTTCGGGGGTAGTCAAAGGAGATTGGATTGTTACAATAAAATCAACGATAACAGCCTTGGTGTCGGTGGCATAGGCCCAATAGGCATGATAGTCGCCTGCTGCTGCACCTCGAATGTTGTAAACAAGCAGGTTGGTTCCATCGTTAATCTTTACACTAATAGGGACTGTTATATTGCCTGTCCAATTTGCAAAATCACCTTGTGTATTACGCCAACCATCATAGCCCGCAAAACTAACAACAAGTTGCTCTGAAGTAGGATTGTAGCCATAATAGGTCACGCCCGAAAGATCAGATACCCCCAGCTCCGCGGCAATCGCAGACTGAGTCTCAGAGCTTAGAGTAATTACCTTTTCGGTGTAATCACTATCTAATCCTGAGTATTCAACGAAACCACCAGATATGATGTTTGATGAGATTTCAATATTGATTTCAGGTTCAGAAACAGTCTTAATTGTTACCTGGAATTCAGCATACTGATTGGTAGAATTAGCTAATCGGACTATAATATGAAAGGTTTTGTCATATTCCAGATCTAATGTTGTGAAATCGATATTAGGTGTTCCGGAGTTATACCTAATGAAACCCTTATTTCCGTCGCCCCAATTATGTTTTTCGCCTGCGTAGTTCACCCAGAAAAGAACTTCATCAGGGTTGCCATTGTAAGCAACATCGACATTACCATTGTAAACTAATTGGAATGTCAAATCAGCAGCATTGGCATTCAGGAGTCCAGCTGCTTCATTGATTTCAGCAGCGGAAAACAACTCAAATGTCTGCCAATCTCCTAATTCTACATTCTCAACCGTTTTTGTGTAGGTCTTAACCTGTGCAGACGCACCGACACTCCCCATCAGGCATAGTGCCAGTGGGAGCAAAGCATAAAGTAGTTTTTTCATCATAAAAATAGAGATTTAGTTATCAATTAGCAGTTTTTATTGATCGTAGCGATTGAAATGTTATAGTAGTAGGTGCGCATGCGTGCGCGTAAATCGCGGCAAAGATACGGATATTTTGGTGAATCTCACACATTTATTGTCAAAAAAATGGGGTTTTGTCATGTATTTTTAACAAAAGCATGGGATACCGAAAAAATGGGGGTGAAAATGGATAAAAAACGCACCGCAGTCGAAATAAATTTGGACTGCGGTGGAGCTATAGGCGCACCGCAGTGTAAATTCAGACGGACTGCGGTGCGTTTTTTGACGGTTTTTGGCAGGATTTTAGTTTCCTTGCATGGCTTGTTTGTAGCACTCGCGGCAGAGGGGTTCGTACTCCTTGGTCTCGCCGAGCATGACCTGGCGGTCGCCCTCGACGATGCGGTGGCTGACGTAGGCGAGCGAGCCGCAGCGCATGCAGATGGCGTGGACCTTGAGGACGTCGTCGGCGATGGCGAGCAGGCGGGGCATGGGACCGAAGGGGTCGCCGCGGAAGTCGAGGTCGAGGCCGGCGACGATGACGCGGACGCCGCGGTTGGCGAGTTCGTTGCAGACGGCGACGATGCCGTCGTCGAAGAATTGGGCTTCGTCGATGCCGATGACTTCGCTGTCGCCGCACAGCAGGAGGATGCTCTGCGAGGAGTCGACGGGTGTGGACATGATGCTGGTGCCTTCGTGGCTGACGACTTCTTCTTCGCTGTATCGGACATCGATTGAGGGCTTGAAGATCTGGACGCGCTGGCGGGCAAACTGGGCGCGGCGCATGCGGCGGATGAGTTCCTCGGTCTTTCCCGAGAACATCGAGCCGCAGATGACTTCGACGCGGCCTGCGCGGATCATTTCTCCGCTTCTGAAATTGAGTTCTGCCATGGTATTTTCGTTTTTCTGCTACAAAGGTACGATATTTAATTAAGAATTACTCATGAATAAATGAAAAAAAAATCCCACTGGCCGGGCCAATGGGATTTTTCCGTGTGTCTGCCACAGGGGCGACGCCACTTTGGTTTTTCGAGAGAATTGAAACTTCACAGCCTCAACTTCGAGGGTTTGTTTTTAAGTAGCAGAAATGATGTTATTTAGTAAAAGTAAAAGTTATCACGAGTGATATCTATTCGCCCTCGCTGAGGACGGCTTTTGCGAGCGAGTCGGCATTCTGGACCGTGGCGGTGGCGTCGGTGGTGCGCTCGGCGGGCTGTATGACTGCCTCGACGTCGGCGCTGCGGACGTAGGTGTCGGTGAGAATGGGCGACGTGGTGTTTTCCTCAACCTGGCTGCCCACGATGGCGCGCTCGGTGGCGGTGCCGATGGTGAACAGGATGGCAACGACGGCGGCGGCCTTCAGCAGCGGAGTGATGCGGCGGCTGAGGGTCAGGCGGCGTGCGTAGGTGCGACGTGCGGACTGGCGGCTGTCGTCGTCTGCGAGGAGTTGGCTGAAGCGTTGGTCGAAGTTGTCGGACACATGCTCCTCGGCTTCTTCCTTGACAAAGGAGAAGAGGGGTGCGTATTGTGCCAGATGTTCGGGCAGGTCATGCTGGCTGAAGAAGGAATGCAGGATTTGCTCTTCTTCGGTCGTCGTATGACATTCCCAGTAACGGTCGAGCAACTGTTCTATGTACTTGTAATCCACTTTATTAATTGAGAATTGAAATGGTCTTCGGGTTAAGTATCCTTGCGTTGGAGGTGTTCTCGGACGGCACGTCGTGCGCGGAAGATGTTGACTTTCACATCGCTTTCGCTGATTTGCATGATGTCTGCAATTTCGCGGTAGGTGCGTCCTTCGATGTCGCGCAGTTGCATGGCGGTGCGCTGTTTCTCCGGCAGGTTGTTGATGAGGGCGTTGAGGCGTGCTGTCTGTTCCGAACGTACGATGTTGTCGTAGGGCGACAGGGCGGCGTCGGGGCGGTCGTGCAGTTCTTCGTCGAATGTGACGTTCTGCTGTTCGCGCAGCGCCATGTGGTCGAGGCTGAGGTTGCGGCAGATGGTGAGCGCAAAGGCTTCCATGTTGTCAATCTGTGTTCCGTCCTGCAGCGATTTCCACACGCGAATGAGCGTTTCCTGCACCATGTCCTCGGCATCTTCGCGGACGAGCGTGATGCGCATTGCCAGGCGGAAGAGACGGTCCTTCAGCGGCAAGACATCGTGGCGGAAACTCAGTTCTTTCATCGCTCTCTAAAAGTTAAGACGGATTCGAAGTATAAAAAGTTACAGACAACAGCAAATATTTTTTTCAGACCTCGAGGCTTCGGCTTTGGAGCACGTACAGTCGGTCGTTGGGGCGTACTTTTTCATCGACTTTGATGCTGACGTGCTGTCCGCGCTCGGCCACAGGAACGGGCTGGAGGTCGTAGCGGATTTCGTCGGCATGTTGGATGAGTGCGCCGGTGGTCGTGCCCGTGACGAGGATTTTGTCGCCTTGGTGCAGGGGTTCATTCTCGATGAGAAATTCGGCGACGCCCAGACGGCTGAAGTATTTGACACAGCGTCCTGAATAGACCTTCTTCTCGGTGGCTTTCGAGCCGTAGACCTCGCACCATTCGCCGAGACGGGCACCCTGGTAGTAGCCGTCCCAGAAGCCGCGGTTGAAGACCGTCGCGAGTTCTTGGTCCCAGCGGTCCAGCCGTGATTCGTCGGCATGGAACGTGCCGTCGACGACCGCACGGATGGCCTCGTCGTAGGCGTGTACGACGGTGGCGACATATTCAGGTCCGCGGGCACGTCCCTCAATCTTGAACACCCGCACGCCGGCCGCCATCATGAGGTCTATGAAGCGGATGGTCTTGAGGTCGCGCGGCGACATGATGTACTTGTTGTCGATGTGAAGTTCGGTGCCCGTTTCGCGGTCGCGCACGTCGTAGCCGCGCCGGCAGATCTGCACGCACTCGCCGCGGTTGGCCGAGCGTCCTGCATTCTGCAGACTGAGGTAGCATTTTCCGCTGACGGCCATGCAGAGGGCGCCGTGGCAGAACATCTCGATGCGTACGGGACGTCCCGACGGGCCACAGATGCCTTCGCGTTCGATGGCTTCGTGGATGTCGCGCACCTGCCAGAGGTTGAGTTCGCGGGCCAGGACCACGACATCGGCAAACTGTGCATAGAAGCGCAGCGCCTCGACGTTCGAGATGTTCAGTTGGGTGCTCAGGTGCACCTCCTGCCCTACCCTGCGGCAATACTGCATGACGGCCACGTCGCTGGCGATGACGGCGCTGATTCCGGCTGCCTTGGCGGCGTCGACCATCTCGTGCATGGTGTCCATGTCCTCGCCGTAGATGACGGTGTTGAGGGTCAGGTAACTTTGGATGCCATGACGCTGGCACTGCTCGGCAATGTCGCGCAGGTCGTCCAGGCCGAAGTCGTTGGCCGAATGGGCACGCATGTTCAGTTGGCCGATGCCGAAGTAGATGCTGTCGGCGCCGGAACGGATGGCGGCGGCGAGGCTTTCGCGCGAACCTACCGGCGCCATGATTTCAAAGTCTTTTCGCTGCATAAAACGTCTTCCAAGAGTAACCACGGAATTCACGGAAACACCCGGAAACACACAGAAATTTCCGTGTTTTCCGTTATTTTCCGTGTTTTTCCGCTGTTTCTTTCTGCAAAATTAGCCATTTTCGGCGAAAACGGCAAATGTGGTGCGCAAAAACGTGCTAAAAGCCCTTATTTTAGGCGGAAAACGTCATGTTTTTCATGGCACCGAAACAGTGCCGTCAGCGCACCGCAGTCCGTTTGAAAATGCACTGCGGTGCGTCTGTAGGCGTGGCACAGTGCATTTTCAGTTGCACTGTGCCACGCTTTTCGTCGTTTTTCAGAGGGTTCTCAAAAGGGGAAAACTACTACTGCAGCTTCGACGGTTGACGGAAACGGATAAAGCCCCTAAAAGAGGTCTGAGGAATACCTGCAACCCCCCATTGTAACATCATTTCTCTACCACGAAAATGTTGGTTGGGATTGCTTTCCGCCCTCACAATCAACGTAGTATCGTCGGACTGTTCCGCGCTCAGCCAAAAGTGTTCAGCCCTACTGGTGTATGGCCGATTGGGGTGATTGATAATTTTCTTCAACACGGGCACCTCTCCCTTTGTGGCAAAAAAAACATCCTGACTCAGATAATACAATGGTCTGACATCATGGGTATAGTTCTCGAGCTGCCCATCCATGGCACGAGTCGAAAGTCCTATCATCATAAAAGGAACATTGCAATGCAAGGTGACAGTTTCGCCCTCTGCAGCCAACGTCACATAGTCACACCCACCTCCTTTAGCTATTGAATCTCCATACACAAACCACGGCATAGCCTCACGGAAAAACCAGCAAGCGTTGCGTTCGGGTACAAATCCAGCGTTCCAGTTTTTATGAACAGAGTCAAAGCGTGCATAACGGAAGTATTGCCCCAATAGTTGCAATTCTTCCTCCGTCATGGTTTTGATTGATTTACCACTCTTCCACCACTGATAAACAGATTCTTTCGTCAGGACTTTCGGCCTTTTAGAGGCTTGCGATTGTCTGCCGAACGTGGCACAGGCACAGAACACAAACAGGAACACTCCACAAATACAATAAATCAGATTTTTCATAAAGGGGGGAATAGACCATTACGCTTTTTAACTTTCATATATTGTAAACTGTATTGGTAACATGAATCCACATAAATGATATATGGGTCTGGATCATCATAACTTTATGCCTGAGACATGCGAAATAAATCTGCTCTATAATATCCATTGGCATATCCATCAAACCCCCAATTAAGGTGATATAATGTGGTATTGGCATTCTGATTGGGTAAATAGTTTGAAATTGTGTTCTGCAATAATGTGGCAATTTGTTGTGCTGGTAAGTATCCATCAATAATCCACATGTGTCCTGAAGAATTTATCATACGTTTTCCTCTCATTATGATAAGATATCCCAAATCCATCTCCTGACCCAAATTTGTGGTTGCTGTATAAGTTTGATAATTACCCACACTATAACAACCAGTGTTCAACCCACAAATATACACAATTATCTTCATAAAAGAATAATCTGTTTGAAAAAAAGCGAATTTCGTTTGTCCGTTTACTTAAAAGCTTGCTGTTTTTGCTTTATCAAACAACGAATAGAACAAAGAAACACAGATTGCGCAGATTTCATTTTTAAAAAACTCGTGTTTCATTTTGTTTTCCGCCCAACATATATTATCTTTGCACTATATAACCCCTTAATCTGTATAACCTTGAACAAGAAATTCAACACATGGGCAATGCTGCTGGCCTTGGCATTGCTGACCTTTACGGCCTGCACACAGAACAAGAACAACGCGACGACGACCGAGACGGAGCAGACAGAAGTGAGCACCGACGACCTGAAAGCGCTGGCCGAGGCGCTGCCCCAGTACGAACTGGTCTATGGATTTCACGAAGGTCTGGCCTGTGTGATGCGCGACGGAAAGTACGGCTTCATCGACAAGACGGGCAAGGAGGTCATTCCCTGCACGTATGTGTCTCATATTCACGATTTTCAGGAAGGTCTGGCCTGTATGAAAATCGGGGATGAGCAGCATGTCTTCATCGACCGACAGGGCAATGTAGTCTTTGAGGTGGATAAGAAGTACTCGTTCGGTGAGGAGGGTTTCTGTTGCGGTCGTCTGGCCGTGTGGGAACCGGTGTCGGCCGAGGCTTATCAGCGTGCATGGGAGACCGGCGAAGGCCGTGTGGGTACGCTGGGATTTCTGGACACGACGGGAAAACTGGTCATTCCGCTCCAATATGACGTGCGCTTCAGCGACATGGGCAGCGACTATCACGGATTCCACAACGACGTGTGCCTCGTCTATAAAGACGGAACGGAGTTTTACATCGACAAGCAGGGCAACAAGGTCGATTACGACGCCCGATTCGACGATTACAGCGAAGGCCTTTGCTGGGCTGAAAAGGACGGCAAATGGGGTTTCATCGACAAGGAGGACAACGTGGTCGTCCCCTATGAATACGACACACAGACCCTGCTGGACGGCATGGAAAGCCTCGAAAGTTCATTCCACGAAGGACTGGCCTGGGTTTGCAAAGGCGACATGTTCGGCTACATCGACAAGGAGGGCAAAGTGGTGGTGCCGTTCCGCTACAAAATCGGCTACAACGAGGAAATGGGATGGACCGACATGCAACCCACGTATGACTTCCACGAAGGAATGGCCCGCGTATGGGACTATCAGACGGAGAAGTTCGGTTTCATCGACAAGACAGGCCAGGAGGTGTTCCCCTGCCAATTTGACGAGGCAGACGATGTCAGCGACGGTCTCGCGCTCGTAAAGAAAGGCGACCAGTACGGCTTTATCGACACGAAAGGCCACAGCACATTTGACTTTTGAATTCTCAACTCTCAACTTTTAACTCTCAACTTTTAACTCTTAACTTATATGAAGCAGATTATGAAACAAGGCTGGGCCGTCATGACAGCCCTCCTACTGACGGCAGGCATCGTATTCACTGCCTGTACCCAAAACAAGAACAACAACGAGACAACGGAAACGGAGACAGAAGCGGAGTGGGAACCCGTCCAGACCGAAGTCAGCGTTGACGACCTCAAGGCATTGGCCGAGGTGCTGCCCAATTACTATGTCTACGGCGGATTCCACGACGGACTCATCCTGGTTTCGGACAACGAAACTGAACTGTATGGTTTCATCGACAAGACGGGCAAAGAGGTCATTCCCTGCCAGTTTGACGATGCCAAGAGTTTCAGCGAGGGGGTTGCCATCGCCTACAAGGACGGACAGAAACTGCTCATCGACCTCGAGGGCAACACCATCGCCACGATAGGCGACACCTACGGCCACGAATGCAAGAACGGCCTGCTGGCCTTCCTCGAAAAACAGGAAAATACAGACGGCGAATACTTGCTGGGCTACATGGACAAGACGGGCAAGGTGGTCATTCCTGCCGACAAGTACAAGGTGGTTCTGACCGAACGCGACAACTTCTACGACTTCAGCGAAGGACTTTGCCGCGTGATGGACTTCGACAACTACCGCAATTTCTTCATCGACAAGACGGGCAAGGAAGTGTTCGAATGCGACGGCTATGCCGACGACTTCCACGACGGACTGGCTGCCATCGGTAAATATAATGAGGAGACCGATGAATTCCTCTTCGGCTTCATCGACAAGACGGGCAAACAGGTCATTCCCAACAAATTTACCGCTGTCGGCCAGTTCAAGGACGGCCTCTGCTGTGTCTTCGACAAAGAAAAGGCCGGTTTCATTGACAAGGAAGGCAACTGGGTCCTCACAGGCGACTACAAGGCCATCACTCTCTACGAATTTCTGGAAGACTCTGCACCGCTCTGCTCGAACTTCAGCGACGGTCTGGCATGGATGTGCAACAAGGAGGGCAAGTTCGGCTACATCGACCGCGAAGGCAAGGTGGTCATTCCCTTCCGCTATGAGCCAGGCGTTGACGAAATAGACGAGGACGAAGTATGTTACAGCGAACAGCCTGTCTTCGACTTCCATCAGGGACTCGCCCGCGTCTGGGACAAGGCAACGGGCAAGTACGGCTACATCGACAAAGAAGGCAACGAAGTGTTCCCCTGCGAGTTTGAATTAGCAGACGATGTGAGCGAAGGCGCTGCCCTGGTTATGAAAGACGACAAGTTTGGCTTTGTCACCCCCGACGGCCACAGCACTTTTGACTTTTGAACTCTCAACTCTTAATTATCTTTTATCTTTTAACTCTTAACTTTTAACTTATATGAAGCAGATTATGAAACAAGGCTGGACCGTCATGACAGCCATCCTGCTGACGACAGCCATCACCGTCACTGCCTGTACGCAGAACAAGAACAATGCAACAACCGACGCCGAACAGACCGAAGTGACTCAGGACGAACTGGAGGCACTGGCCAAGGCGCTGCCCAAGTACGGGTATGTGAACAACTTCCACGAAGGCCTCGCAGCCGTCTGCGACAATGAAACCGAACTTTGGGGCTTCATCGACAAGATGGGCAACGAAGTCATCCCCTGCAAGTACCAGTACATTCCCTGCGAGTTTGAAGGCGGTGTGGCCATCGTCTGCAACCCCGACGGTACGCGGCAAATCATCGACCGCGAGGGCAATGTCGTCGCGCCGTTCGACTACGTCTACACGGGCAGCGGATTCTGCGACGGCCTGATTGCCTTTGTCAAGGTGAACGAAATGGATGGCGACGAAATCGACTGGGCGCACTTCGGCAAAGTGGGCTTCATCGACACGACGGGCAAGGTAGTCATCCCTGCCGACAAGTTTGACGTCATGATGGGCGAAGGCCCCATCATCCCCGACTTCAGCGAAGGGCTCTGCCGCCAGTTTGACCCCGAGAACAACAGCACAAAGTTCTTCGACAAGACGGGCAAGGTGATCTTCGAAGTGAAAGGCAGTGCCGACGACTTCCACGAAGGACTGGTTGCCGTCGGCAAGGACATCTCTGAAAGCGAGGACGACTATATGTGGCGCATCGGATTTGTCGACAAGACAGGCTTCGAGACCATTCCCTTCATCTTCAACAGCGTAGGCCAATTCAGCGAAGACCTCTGCTGGGCCCAGACCGACAACACCTGCGGTTTCATCAACAAGAACGGCAAGTTTGAACTCACCGGCGACTGGAAGACTCTCGTCCTCTATGAAGACACCGAAGGCCAAGAAGACCTCAGCCCCACCTTCAGCGAAGGACTCGCCTGGGTATGCAACCAGGACGGCAAGTTCGGCTACATCGACAAAACGGGCAAGGTTGTCATTCCCTTCCGCTACGAACCTGGTTATGAGGAAAACGATGAATGGTACACCCAGCAGCCCTGCTACGACTTCCACAACGGCATTGCCCGCGTTTGGGATAAGGCAACGGAGAAGTACGGCTACATCGACCGTGAAGGCAAGGAGGTGTTCTCCTGCCAGTTTACCGAAGCCGAGGACATGAGCGAAGGTCTCGCCCGCGTACGTCGCAACGACAACTACGGCTTCATCGACGCCAAAGGCAACTGCACCCTCGACATCGCCCAATAACTCATGCAGGCAAAACTCTATTCAGCCTGCATGCAAGGGCTGAACGCCATTCCTGTCACCATTGAGGTCGATACCGACGAACGAAGCAGCAACCATCATTTTTCCATCGTCGGACTGCCAGACAGTGCCGTGAAGGAAAGTCAGGAACGTGTGCAGGCAGCAGTGCGGGCCCAAGGCTACACACTGCTGCCGCGCAGTACTGTCGTCAACCTTGCCCCTGCCGACGTGCGCAAGGAAGGCTCAGGATTCGACCTGCCCATGGCGCTCGGCTACATGATTACCATCGGCTTTCTGCAGGTCGGTGCGCTCGACCGTTTCATGTTCGTCGGCGAACTCGGACTCGATGGTTCCATCCTCCCCATCCGCGGCGCCCTGCCCATCGCTATCAAAGCCCGTGCGCTGAAGTACGAAGCCCTCTTCGTACCCGTGGAAAACGCCCGCGAAGCCGCCGTCGTCGACACCCTCAAAGTCTATGGCGTGAGCCACCTCAGCGACGTCATCAGCATCCTCCACGGCAACACCTTCATCGCACCGACCGAGGTCAACACACGCGAGGAATTCTACGCCCAGCAGCAACACTTCGACTTTGACTTCGACGAGGTAAAAGGCCAGGAAAACGTCAAACGCGCCCTTGAGGTAGCCTCTGCCGGTGGCCACAATGTCATCCTCATCGGAAGTCCTGGTTGCGGCAAATCCATGATGGCCAAGCGTCTGCCCTCGATTCTGCCACCGCTTTCACTTGCCGAAAGTCTGGAGACGACGCAGATTCACAGCGTTGCCGGCAAACTTCAGCGCGACTCCACGCTCGTCAGCCAGCGTCCGTTCCGGGCGCCCCACCATACGATATCTGACGTTGGCATCTGTGGCGGAGGAAGTTCTTTCACGCCTGGAGAGGTGTGTCTCGCGCATAATGGGGTGCTCTTTTTGGATGAATTGCCGGAGTTTTCGCGGAACGTTCTGGAGACGCTCCGCCAGCCGCTTGAGGACCGCGTGATTACCATCTCACGCGCCAAGTACACGTTCACGTTGCCCTGCTCCTTCATGCTCGTCGCATCGATGAATCCGTGTCCCTGTGGATGGCATCATCATCCCACTCACCAGTGCACCTGCACTCCCGCACAGATCCAGCGCTACATGGGCAAGATCAGTGGGCCATTGATGGACCGCATCGACATTCAGGTCGAGGTCGAAAGTGTGCCGTTCGAGGACATGGCCCGTGCACCGAAGGGAGAGCCGTCGGCCGTTATCCGTGAGCGTGTCGTCCGTGCCAGAAAGATTCAGGAGGAGCGCTACCGTTCCCTCCCTGCCGGCGAAGGCGGACAGGGCCGCATCCATTGCAACGCCCAGATGAACACAGCCTTGCTCCAGAAGTACGCCGCCCTCGACGATGCTTCTCTCCAGCGTCTCCGCGATGCCATGCGCCGCCTCAACCTCTCCGCCCGTGCCTACGACCGCATCCTCAAGGTCGCCCGCACGATTGCCGACCTCGATGCCTCAGAGACCATCCAGTCGCACCACATCGCCGAAGCCATCGGCTATCGCAACCTCGACCGCGAAGGCTGGATGGAGTAACAAAAAACACGTTAAAAAAAGGGGCAAAAAAACGATAAAAAACGCACCGCAGTCGAAATAAATTTCGTCCACAGTGCGCCTATAGCCGCACCGCAGTGTAAATTTATTTCGACTGCGGTGCGTTTTTTGATGAGTTACTTGACGCCTGTTGCCCGCTTGATGAGTTCCAGTTCGTGCTCATCATAAGGGGTCAGGTCGTTGCGGAAGATGTCGTGTTTCCAGGGGCCTTCGTAGGGAGGTTTGTCGCCCCTGTATCCGAAGGGTAGGTGCACTTGTGACTTTCCATTGACCAACCCCCACATGATACAGCCGACGCGGGTTTCCTTGTAGATTGGCAGGCAACTGTCGATGGTACAGCCATTGTCGCGTGCCATCCATTCGGTGCAGATAAGCGGGCGACGGAGTTGGGTCAGTTCGCCTATTAAATCGCGTGTTGCCCCGGCTTTTTCTACCGTTCAGCGTGTCTGGGCAAAGGCCGCACAGTTGCCTGTCTCATTTAGGAACAAGCCTAAAAGGAGCAGAAATAAATATTTTCCAGTTTTCATGATGCTTTGATGTTCAAGGCGCGATAGAAGGCTTGGATGTTGGCCTGCGGGGTGTCGGGCGGGACGTCGCAGCCGGTCGAGAGCACGTAGTTGGGATAGGCGGCGGTGCGTTGTAGCAGGGCGCGTGTGGCGGACTCCACAAGGTCGGGTGTGCCCATCTTCATCACGCTGACAGGGTCGATGTTGCCCATGACCAGGATGTCGGAAGGACAGTCGTTCAGGGCCTGCACCATGTCGGCCTGGTTGCCGAAATGGAGTGCAGCAGCACCAGTTTCGACCATTGCGGCCGTGCAGTGTCCCGTGTTGCCGCAATTGTGCAGCACGACCATGAAATCATCGTCTTGAACGGCCTCAATGATGCGGCGCACATAGACCGACGAAAAGGCGGAGCAGTCGTCGTTCGACACCAGTCCGGCGGCTGGCTCGGCGAGGATGACGCCGTTGATGCCGGTCTGCTTCATGGCCTGCACATAGCTGAGAATGAAGGCGGTACACTTCTCGAGCAACTGGTGCATCACGTCGGGGTCGGTGTAGAGGGCCATCATCATTTCGGACATGTCGTACAGGCGACCTGCCAGCGAGAAAGGACCGATGCAGCCACCCAGCACGGGTTTGTCGGTCACACGTTCGGCCACGAGTCGGTTGGCTTTCAGGTATTCTGGCACACGGCCAGTAGTCAGGTCGGGCACCTGCAGCTGTTCCACGTCGGCAGGAGTGCTGACCAGCCGCCCGACGATGGTGGGTACTTCGTTGTCCTTGAACAAGACCTTTGCACCGAAAGCCTCGGCCTCGACCGTCAGGTCCATGATGGCGGTGCAGGCGGCAGCGGGATAGGCGCGGTTGAGTGCACAGATGGCCTCGGCGTGGGTCTGGCCGTCGCTGACTGCCTGACGTACGGTGCTTCCGATAAGTTCGATGCCCGGATGGGTCATGATGGGGATGGCGATGCGCCGGGGTGAGGCCATCACATCGGCTGCCCATGATTTCATGTTTATCATCTTTTGTCATTTCTTTTATAGCAATGGATATTGGTGCAGAGTTGGCAGCGGTAGGGCTGAGGGCGCAGGTGTTCGCCCAGCGCAAAGAAGCCACTGACCGACTTGACGGGCGACATGAGGCAGGAGTCGGTAAGGCGCACGCCGCAGGGCTGTGGTGGAAAAAGCGAGAAGAGCAGACGCTGTTCGACGATGTCCCATCCGCAATAGCCCGGGCTGTAGGGCAGGCTGTGGGGCAACGACGAGAGCACTCGGAGATGCTGATCGAGGTAGTCCACACAGTGTTCTGCCACAACGCTGCCGATGGCATCGGCCACAAATTCGCTGACGATGTCGCCGTCGTCCTTCAGGTGGTGGAGAAAAGCCTCGTATTCGGTGCCGGCCGTCGCCACAAATACACAAATCTCGGTCATGCCGTCAAGGTATGAACCAATGATGCCGCCGGGCGAAAAGATGACCTCGCCAGTGGCAACCTGTCGGCGAGGCAGCAGCGAGGCAGGCCTCAACTCGTACATGATGCGCGGTCGGGCCACACGCAGCGCTTCGGCATAAAGCGTTTCAGCCAAGTGCCGGATGTCGGCTTCTGGCTGTGCCGTGCCATACCCCATCGAGGCATAGACTTCGGCTTCAGCCTCCTGCCACGAGCGCATCGCCACGCGTTCCTCGGTCATCATGCCGAAACGACCTTCTTGGCCAACAGCACTGCTCCGTTGGCATTGATGCTGTAGCCGTCGGCACCGATTTCGCGGGCAAAGGCATCGCTCAGTGGCGCTCCGCCCACTAGCACTTTCACCTTGTCGCGCAGACCTTCGCGCTCGAGCGTCTCAATCACCTGGCGCATGTAGTTCATCGTTGTGGTGAGCAGGGCTGAGAGACAGACAATCTGCGGATGGTGTTCACGCACGGCGTCGCAGAACTGCTCGTCGCTCACATCGACGCCGAGGTTGATGACGTCGAATCCGCAACCTTCGAGCATCGAGGCCACGAGGTTCTTGCCGATGTCGTGCAGGTCGCCCTTCACCGTACCGATGACCAGACGTCCACGACTTGTGGCGTTTGCATCCTTCAGCAGCGGTTTCAGAATTTCGAGACAACCCTTCATGGCGCGTGCTGCGAGCAGCAGGTTGGGCACAAAGGCGCGTCCTTCGTCATAGCGCTGTCCTATTTCCTCCATGCCTTTCACCAGATGGGCGTTGATGATGGTTTCGGCGGGAATGCCATCGGCCACGCGTTCCTCGGTCATCATGCCGAAACGACCTTCTTGGCCAACAGCACTGC
>R23__coassemble_629_pt1 | contig 21844 bp, 15 predicted proteins | sample R23__metabat2_high_PE_006 | metagenome-assembled genome bin R23
GAATTTTACGATGAAAAGCAGTGTTTCCACAGATGATTATAATTGAAAATTGAAAAACGGTGCAAAGGTACGATTAAGCGAGCAAAAAACCAAGTTTACTTGTGTTTTTTCGAGCGTGAGTACCATCGGCGAAGCCAAAGGTACGAGAATTAATTAAAAATTAAAAATTAAAAATTAAAAGTTAAAAATGAGTGTTACATTTATAAATTGAGAATTGGAAGGTAAAAGAAAAAAAGAGTGCTGCACGGTGGGTGCAGCACTCTTTCGATGGAAATAGGGGATTGGATTACTTGATCACCTTCACAGCCTTCACGCTGCCGTCGCTCATCACGTTGCGAACGATGGTGATGCCACGCTGCGGCTGTGCAATCTGACGGCCGTCGGCGGTGAAGTACTGGCGGCTCTGAATCTGAGTGCCCTGACCGCTGATTTCCTGCGTGCTGATGCCAACAGGGATGTCAGTCGACTCGTAGAGCAGACGGAAGTTGTCAAGCTTGAACCAACCTGCACCCTGGTGAGGCTGAACTGTACCGTCGGGAGCCACATTGTTGGTGCGGAAGCCGATGTAAGCCACGCCACTCTCGTCGACGCCGAATGTCAGTGCCATCGGATATGGGCAAGAGGTAGAACCGCCGCTAACTTCTGTGTCAGACTGCCAGCCGGCATAGTTCATGTAGCTGTATTCTGCATCGGGATGCCATTCGTCCATCTTCTTGGCAGCAGCCATATCCTCGGTCTCGTTCAGACCCTCGGCATAAGTTTCCTCGGTCGAGTACATCTGGATGAAGCCGTTGGCGAAGATGCGCTGTGTGGTCACGCAGTAGCCGCTCCAGTCGTGCTGGACAACCATGTCGCAAGAGAGGGTGTAAGTACCTGCTGGCAGGCCTTCGATGGTCTGCGAGAGTTCAACTTCAGGAATGACGCTGTTCCAGATACCCCAGAGGTGAGTTCCGTCCGTGTACTGGGTTGTCCAAGTCTGACCCAATTCGTCGACTTCGTTGATGGGGTCACCGTTATTGATGGCACACCATGCCAGGTTGCCGCCACATGCAGCAGCATATTCAGATGCACTGGTAACGACAGTGCCGTTCAGCTTCAGCGTCCAACCTACAGGAGGATTGACAGCACCACTGCTGCTGGCATTGTTCTGGGCAGAGAGGTCTTCGAACGAAGGATTCTTGATGACATCCAGATAGTCGCCTACAGCCAGACCAGCCAGGATGACCTCCTCCAGTTTAGCCCTGAGGTTTTCAATGACTTCATTGACTTGCTCAACGTTGTATTCACCCTGCTCGTAACCTTTGTCAGCATCTTCGAGCATCATCTCAAACTCGTCGGCACCGACGTTGTAAGCGTACTCAACCAACTGGTCGTAGCCATTGTCGATGGCTTCGCGCAGACGCTGGTAAGCATCGACAGAAGCCTTCACGCGGTCGAGCAGTTCCATGTTGGCATTGAGAGAGATAATCATGGCGTTGATGTCTTCCTGAGGATCGTCAGCGTTCTTGGCAGTGTATGTCTTGACGAGATTCTGAATCTCTGTGGTCAAGCTGCTTTCCATGTCCTCGTTCTGATAAGCTTTGAAGTAGTCGAGGAACATGTTGGCTACATTGGCAGCGTCGGCACCGATGTAACCTTCCTTGTGAATGTGGAAGTTGTCGAGCTTGAACCATCCATCGCCACCAGCTCCGTTGTTTGTCTCACGCAGGGCAGCAGCAATGTTGGCATCGGTGCGCAGACCAAAGGTAAGCGTTCCGTCATAGACATAAGCGTGAACTGTGATGGGCTGCAGCTCTCTGTCGGTCACAGGCTCGTACAGTCCGGCAAACTCCTGAACCTCGCACTCGTCGAGGAGCGACTTGTCGTACTCGTACTCACTTGCGAAGTAGCAAGCGTTGAAGTTACCGAAGATGCGCTGTGTCGTGCGGCGGCTACCACTGCCGTTTGCGCCGACCATAAGACCTGCGCTGACGGTATAGGTACCGCATTCCAGACCTTCAATTCTCTGAGAGATTTCGTAGTTAGGCACACCACCGTTCCAAAGACCGAACGAGTAGTTGCCGTCCTTGCCTTCACCTTCGCTGTCGGCGTTGATGCCGTGCCAAGCGTTGATGCCAGCGGTACGAACCTCATCGGCAGTGGTTACTTGTGTGCCGTTGATGTAGACGTTCCAACCTGTAGGAGCACCGGCAACACCGTCGGTCGCGCTACCGTTCTGCGACGAGAGGTCTTCGAACGAGGGGTTCTGAACGTAGCCAGTGTAGTCGCCTGCGCCTTCCTTGAAGTCAGCGATGGCCTGCTGGAGAGTCTCCGTAGCAGCATTTACATCACCAGTCTCAGTCAGGTTTTCGTAGTCATTAAGAGCCTGGTTGATGGCTGCTTCCATGGTGAGGTCGATGTTTTCCAAATCGTAAGCCTCCATGATGACGTTGTACAATGCAGCCTTCGCATCGATCATGGCAACGATGGTGTTGGCATTCTCTTCTGTCACGTTACCTCCGTTGTAAAGATCCAGGGCTGCATTCAGTGTTGCATAGTTACCCGAAGTGATTTCTACTTCACCGTCGTCGGCTGTTTCCTGAAGTTGAACCAGCTTCTCATAGGCTTGGTAGAGGGTCACGAACAGAGGCCAGTCCTCCTTGGCGATGAAACCCCAGTTTTCGCTGGTGTGGTCAGCCATGAGGAAACGTCCGGTCTCGTCGCTCAGATACTCTTCTTCGCCGTCGGGATCAGGGTTCTCGACCAGTTCATAGTCGGGATAGTAGGGATAGCCTGGGCAGCTGACAATCATGAAGTCAGCATTTTTGTTCAGGTGAACGTAGTACAGTTGCTGGGGTTCACCATTGCCCTCACCTGCTTTCAGACGTACGAAGTCGTCGAAGTCACCTGGTTCGACAAACCATTTGGTCTGCTCCTCAGAGTTCCAGCGTACGTTACCGTCGTTGTAGCGGGTAATCATGTAGTACGTCGTTTCGCCTTCCTGGCGTGTGAACGACCATGTGCCGTCTTCATTGTCCACGGCTGTGAACTCGAAGTCCACGTCCTGTGTGAGATAAACGGCGTTGTCCCACCACGTCAGGTTGGAGTAGTGGCGAGTGGGGCTTGTGGCACTGACAAACACATAGGTCTTGCCGTTTTCAGGAGCGCCTGCCGGTGTGTTTGGTCGGGGTATTTTTACCTGTGCCATGGCTGACGTGCCCAGCATGAGGGCTGTCAGCAAAGAAATCATGTAGAATTTCTTCATAGTGAATAAAAAGTTAGAAATTAAAAAATTAGTTTAAGGTGATGGTTCACCACATCGACTGCAAAGTTAAGTATTTTCAATCAAACTTTCGTATTCATGCCATAAAAAAGTTGAATAAATCAACATTTGTTACATGTTTTCAACAAATGAATCATTGGAGATTGGTTCGTTTGCGTATCATCAGCAAACCGACGAAGGTGAGCAAGCCGTTGAGCATCAGCAGTTCGTAGCCGAAATGGTAATTCCACAGCCGTTGTGCCGCGAGGTCGATGAGCCAGCAGAGCAGGGGAGAGGCAACGGCCACGTAGGGCACCCATCGGTCGTGCACAAGCAGACGGGTGGACATGCCGAAGGCAAAGAGTCCGAGCAACGGGCCGTAGGTAAATCCTGCCAACATGTAGATGAGGTCGAGGATGCTGCTGCTGCCGATGGCATTGATGCCCAGCATGACAAGCAGGAACACCACCGTCATCACCACGTGGGTGCGTTTGCGAAACGCCACGCCTTTGGCCGAGCCTCTGATGTCGATGCAGAAACTCGTGGTGAGAGCCGTGAGCGCCGAGTCGGCGCTGCTGAAGGCTGAAGCCACGATGCCGATGACGAACAGTACGAGTGCCGTCTGTCCGAGCATGCCGCTGCCGATGACCGTGGGCAGCAGGGTGTCGCCCTTCTCGGGCACCGTCAGTTCGGGGTGCTGGGCGTAGAACAAGAGTAGCAGCACACCGAGCGAGAGAAACAGGAAGTTGACAGGCAGGAACATGATGCCATAACTGCACATGTCCTTCTGTCCGTCCTTCAACGACTTGCAAGTCAGGTTCTTCTGCATCATGTCCTGGTCGAGGCCCGTCATCACAATCGCCACGAACACACCGCTGAGGAACTGCTTCCAGAAGTGTTGTTTGCTCGACCAGTCGTCGAACTCAAAGATGCGGGCGTGCGGGTCGTTCCACACCTTCGAGAAGGCTTCGCCGAACGTGAAGTCCAACTGCGACGCCACCTCAACCAGAATCAGACACAGCGCCGTGAGCAGGCACAGCGTCTGCATGGCATCGGTCCACACAATCGTCTTGATGCCTCCACGCCATGTGTACAGCCAAATCAGTACGAGCGCTCCGATGGCGATGACGACGAACGGCACATGCAGGAACTGTTCCAGCACGAGGCACACCAGATACATCCGTGCGGCAGCCCCAGTCAGTTTCGACAGCAGGAAAAAACAGGCACCCGTCTTGTGGCTCACTCGACCAAACCGTGTGCCCAGGTAGGTGTAGATGCTCGTCAGCCCGTGCTTATAATATAAAGGTAAGAGGACAAACGCAATGACCAGGTAGCCGAAGAAAAAGCCCATGCACATCTGCAGATAGGTCATGTCGGTCGTCTCCACCATGCCAGGCACGCTCACAAAAGTCACGCCCGAGATGCTCGTGCCAATCATGCCGAACGCCACCAGAGGCCACGGCGAACGACGGCCTGCCCGAAAGAACGCATCGTTGCCGCCACGTCCCGTCAGCAGCGAAATACCGAACAACAGGGCAAAGTAAATAAGTACAGTGAGCAGAACCATAGGTCGTTTGTTTGACGCTGCAAAGGTACGATTAAGCGAGCGGAATACAAAACGAAAGACAAGGTTTTTCGTTTTTATTCCCGAGCGTAAGTACCTTCGGCGAAGTCAAAGGTACGGATAAGTGAACAAAAAACAAAGTTACTTTCGTTTTTATTCCCGAACGAGAGTACCTTCGGCGAAGTCAGAGGTACGATTAAGCGAGCGGAATACCAAACGACGTGGTAACTTTTTTACACGTCAATCCCCGTCAATGAATACGTCAATCCCATATAATAATTATTCCGAAAAATTGACGTCAAGATTTTCGCAGATTGACGTGTCAGAGCAAAGTTTCTTGTGCTTTTTCCATCGCTTGGAATTTTCACGCCAAGCGCTTGGAGATTTAACGCTAAGCACTTGGCGTTTTCACGCTAAGCACTTGGCGTGTTTACGCTAAGTACTTGGAAGGTGCAAAAAAACGAAAAACTTGGCCTTTCTTTTGTCTTTAGACAATTTTGTCACGACTCGGCAAAAATAATACATTTTTTTGCACTCGCTGCTCCAAAATTTGGTATTCCGCTCACTTATCCGTACCTTTGCACCCGTTAAACGTAAAATTCTTCTATTCAATGAAAGATATTGTACTTAGCGGCATACGCCCGACCGGCAACCTGCACCTCGGCAACTACTACGGCGCCGTGCGCAGTTTTGTGAAGATGCAAAACGAGTTCAACTGCTACTTCTTCATTGCCGACTGGCATTCGCTGACCACCCATCCCACACCCGAAAACATCCAGCGTTCGGCACGCACCATCCTTGCCGAATATCTGGCTTGCGGACTCGACCCCGACAAAGCCACCATCTATATCCAGAGCGATGTGCCCGAGACGATCGAACTGTATCTCTACTTCAACATGAATACCTACATCGGCGAACTCGGCCGCGTGACGACCTTCAAAGAGAAGGCACGTCAGCAGCCCGACAACGTCAATGCTGGCCTTTTCACCTATCCCACGCTCATGGCTGCCGATATCTTGCAGCACCGTGCCAAGTGGGTGCCCGTGGGTAAGGACCAGGAGCAGAACATGGAGATGGCTCGTAAGTGTGCACGCCGCTTCAACAACATCTACAAAACGGAACTGTTCCCCGAACCCCAGAACTTCTATTTTGGCGGCGAAGCCATCAAGGTGCCGGGTCTCGACGGAAGTGGAAAGATGGGCAAGAGCGACGGCAACTGCATCTACCTCTTTGAGGACGAGAAGACGGTTCGCAAGAAAGTCATGCGCGCTGTCACTGACAACGGTCCGCAGACTCCCAATTCGCCCAAGCCCGAGGTAATCCAGAACCTCTTCACCCTCATGCACATCGTGTCGGACGAAGAGACGTATAAGTATTTCGACGAGAAGTGGAACGACTGTACGCTCCGTTACGGCGACATGAAGAAACAACTGGCCGACGACATGGTGCGCACGCTCAACCCCATCCGCGAACGTATCGAGGAATACAAGTACAATACGGAACTCCTCGACCGCATCGCCCGACAGGGTGCAGAGAAGGCGCGTGAAAGCGCTGCTGCTACACTGCGCGAGGTCCGCAAGACCATCGGCTTCAAGGTTTACTAAGACTTCATCTCAACCATAACAACATCACCCCCAAGCCTCTGACAGACTTGGGGGTGATGTTGTTTTTGAGCGTTCGCCCGGCGTTTCTCTATTTCTTTCCGACCATTTCTAGAATCTTGATGGCATCCTTGTCGCCATCGGCTTTCTTCTTGCGCAGGTCTTCCATGATTTCTTTTCCTTTCTTTTCGTTGCGGATGGCCTTGTTAAACCAGTACTTGGCCTTGGCCGGATCGGCGGTTGTGCCCTTGCCCTTCATGTAGCATTCACCAAGGGCGAGTTGGGCCTCGCCGTTGTCCTGCTTGGCAGACAGGGTGAAGAGTTCGAAGGCGCGTTTGTTGTCCTTAGGCACACCCTTGCCTTTGCGGTAACAGCGTCCAAGTTCGTACTGACCTTTGTGGTAACCTTGGTCGGCCGATTTTTTGTACCACTTGAAGGCGAGTTGGTCGTCTTCTTCAACGCCATAGCCTTTGTCGTAGCATTTACCAAGCCGGTACTGCGCTTTCTTGTGTCCTTTCTCGGCGGCAGCACGGATTTTAGGCAAGGCTTCGTCATATTTTTCTTTGTCGTAGAGGGCTTTGCCTTGTTCGTAAAGGCGGTCGGCACTCTGGGCCAGCGCAGTGGCTGGAAGTACTAGGTACAGGGTACACAGTACAACGAGATAGATGAGTCGTTTCATTTTGTCGTTTGATAAAGTTTTATTAGTTAGACAGTTATTTGGGTAATTGGTTTAACCAGATGCTGAGTTCGGTGAGCATGAGGTCGTGATACTTGAAACTGCGGCGGTAGCCGAAGCCGTGTCCGCCCGTGGGCCAAAGGCAGAGAGAAGCGGGGATGCCAGCACGCTGGAGGGCTTGGTAGTAGGCAACGCCGTTGGGAGTGACAGGCACGGCGGTGTCATCGCTGGCGGCGAGGATGATGGCAGGAGCAGTTTTGCCGGCTTCTACCTGACGTTCGTTGCTGTAGCGGTCAACGAACACGGCATCGTCGCGGTGTTCGCCGAGAAACTCTCGGGCAGAGCCTTCGTGAGTGCCTTCACGCTGCATAGTGACAACGGGGTAGAAGAGTATCTGAAAATTGGGAAGTGCCTCGACAGGAGCATGACAGGCGACGGTGGTAGCGAGGTGGCCTCCTGCCGACGAACCCATGATGCCGATGGCGTTGGGACGAATGCCCCATTCCTCTGCATGGTTGCGCACATAGAGCATGGCGTTGCAAGCGTCGTAGAAGGGCTTCTGCCAATCGCCTTTAGGCATACGGTAGGTGAGGACGAAACAGGCGATGCCTTGGCGGTTGAACCAGGGTGCCCAGTCGTAACCTTCGTGCTGCATGGCCAGATGGACGTATCCGCCGCCGGGGAGGATGACGACTGCGCGACCGTCAGGGTTGGCAGGCAGGAATCCACGCATCGACGCACTGCCGTCGGGTGTGAGATAGACGCTGACTTGGCGTTGGGCGTGCAATGTTGCGGCAGCGAGTGAAAGGAGTAGCATGAGAAAAGTTTTCATATTGTTTTATTAAGGGTGAAGACGAATTTTAGGCCGTGGGGAATATTGCTTTCAGCGGTGATGGTGCCGCCGTGCAGTTGTATGGCGTTTCTGACGATGGCAAGTCCGAGTCCCGAACCTCCTAACTTACGGCTGCGCCCCTTGTCCACTCGGTAGAAGCGTTCAAAGAGGTGGGGAAGGTTGTCGGGTGGAACTCCGACGCCGGTATCACTGTAGGTAAATTGCCAGTAGGTCGTGTGCTCTTCGGCCGTGAGTTCAATGCTGGTGCCGTCGCCGGCGTATTTGATCGAATTGTTGATGAGGTTTCGGAAAACGCTGTAGAGGAGTGTTTCGTTGCCTGTGACAATGATCGATGCAGGGAGGCAGTTGCGCAGGGTCATGTCGTGGTTTTGTGGGGCTCGTTGTATCTCCTGCACGATGTCGCTGAATAGGACAGAGACATTGACACGGTCCATGGCAATGATTTCGGGTGCGGAATCCATGCGGTTGAGGGTGGCGATATCCTGAAAAAGCGAGGAGAGGCGCTGTGCCTGCGAGTGGGTGCGCTCGATGAACTGCTGTCGTGTGTCGGGGTCGATGTCGGGGTTGTTGAGCAGCGTCTCGCTGTAGCCGAGGATGCTGGCAAGTGGCGTCTTAAGTTCGTGAGCGATGTTTTGGGTGAGTTCGCGTCGCAGTTGGTCTGCCTTTTCAGCCTGTTCGCGGCTGATACGTTCGTCCATGCGGTGGGCATAGCGGTGGAGAACGAAGGCAAGGATGATAAGCACAAGGACACCCACACCCAACAAGTGCCATGACCAGGTGTCGGACAGCGGCATCCAAATGCGGCGGTCAAAGTCGTCGAAGATGATGAAAAATCCGCCGTAGAAGATAAAGATGGCCAGCACGGTGATGAACATCTTGCGGCCTTCGGTCAAGCGTTTCATGTCTTAAAGTAGTAGCCGTAGCCGATGCGGGTAGCGATGCACGAAGCGTAGGCACCGATTTTCTTGCGCATGCGGGTGATGTTCACGTCGACCGTACGGCCAGTGACCACGACGTCGTGCGGCCAGATGCTTTCGATGAGTTGGTCGCGTGAGAAAACCTCACCACGACGGCTGAGCAACAGGCTGAGCAGTTCGAACTCGGTGCGCGTGAAACTGATGTCTTTGCCATCGATGGTGACCGTCTTGCGTCCGAGGTCGATGCACAGACCCTCGTAGCAGAGCACGTCGGGGGCAGGTGTGGCACCTTCGGCCGTGCGGTTCAGGACGGCACGGACACGGGCCAGCACCTCCTTGACCGAGAAAGGCTTGGAGATATAGTCGTCGGCACCGATGCTGAAACCGCGGAGTGTATCGCGTTCCGTGTCGCGGGCGGTGAGGAAGATGATGGGCAGGTGGGCCGTTTCGGCATGGCGCTTCAGTTGCTGAGCCATTTGGAAACCTGACATGCCTGGCATCATCACATCGAGCAGCAGCAGGTCAAACTGCTTCACGTCGGTTGCCAGGGCCTCTTCGGCCGAGTAGGCCACAGTGACTTCGTAGCCGGCCGACCGCAGGTTGAACTGCAGGATGGCGCAAAGGTCTTGCTCGTCGTCGACGACTAAAATTTTCTTCATAATGGCAAAGTTATAATGTCAAATGTGAAATGTCAAATTTGGGTGTTTCCAAGTACTTGGCGTTTTCACGCTAAGCACTTAGCGTTCGAACGCCAAGCGCTTAGCGTGAAAATTCCAAGCGCTTGGACGTGGTGATGATTTATGCCAGACGAGCCTGGACGACATTGACGACATAGTCGCCCAGTCGCTCACATTCGCTGACGAGGTCGGTGTACATCGTACCGATGGAGTAGTCGTAGCGGTGATCGGCCAGAGCCTGCAGGTTCTCCTGCTTGAGGCGGTCGCGCAGGGCATTGATGTCGTTTTCGATGCGGAATGTCTCGTTGAGGTTGAACTGCTCGCGTCGTCCCTGCATCACGCGGTTCATCTGTGTGAGGCTCTCGTCGGTGAGACGGAACATCTGGATGAGGTTGTATTCCTGCTCGTCGGTAAACTTCTTGCCGCTTTGTTTCTTACGGTTCAGTGTGCGGGCCAGGTTGTAGCAGGCGTCGCCGATGCTCTCGATTTCACCGATTTCGCGCATCATCTGACGAATCTTACCTTTCGTGTCGTCTGAGAGGTGTGCATCGCTGACCTGCTCGAGGTAGCGTGCGATTTCCATCTCCATGTTGTCGGAGATGCTCTCGTACTTCTCGATACGTGTATATAATTTATTGAATTCCTGGTCGTCCGAACCTTCGCGTGACATACGGTGCAGATCCATGACCATGCCGTACATGCGCTGGATACGTGTGCCGAAGAGCTCGATTTCGCGCTGAGCCATGTAGACGGAGATTTCAGGCGTCTTCATCAGGCCGCCGGAGATGTAGCGCAGACGTTCCTCGTCCTCCTCTTCGGTGTTCTGCTTAGGCTTGATGACGCTGCAGACGATTTTTTCAATCTGCGGGATAAACCAAATCAGGATGCCCGTGTTGACAATGTTGAAACAGGTATGGAAGGCTGCGAGGACAAAACTGAGTCGCGACGTGTCCATGCCTCCGCTTTCAGGCGACGGGTCGACACCTACCAGCGCACAGACGCCATTGACGAAGGGCCGGAACACAATGAGTATCCAGATGACGCCGAAAACGTTGAAGAACATGTGGGCGAAGGCTGCACGACGTGCCTGTGTGCCGGCCGAAAGGGCGACGATGTTCGAGGTCACCGTCGTACCGATGTTCTCACCCATCACCAGTGCGATGCCCTGATAGATGGGCAGCACGCCGCTCGAACAGAGTATCATCGTGATGGCCATGACGGCTGCCGACGACTGCACACACATGGTCAGCACGCCGCCGATGAGCAGGAAGAGCAGGGTGGTGAAGAAACTGTCAGGGTCGAACGACGAGAAGAAATTCAGCACGGCTTCGTTCTCGCCCAGGTTCATGTCGATACCAGTCTGGCGCAGAGTGCCCAGTCCGAGGAACATGAAGGCGATACCGAACAGGAAGTCACCCACTACACGCCGTTTCTTGCTGTATATCAGAATGATGGCAATAAAAAATGCTGGATATACCATCGACGTGATGTTGAACGAGAAGCCTGCCGACATAATCCATGCAGTGAGCGTCGTGCCGATGTTGGCACCCATGATCACCGAGATGGCCTGGGCCAAGGTGAGCAGACCGGCACTCACAAACGAGACCGTCATCACCGTCGTGGCCGTCGAACTCTGTACGGCAGCCGTCACGCCGACACCTGTCAACATGCCTGTGAAGCGGTTGGTCGTCATGGCACCCAGCACATGGCGTAGTTGTGGACCTGCCATTTTCTGCAACGCATCACTCATCGTCTTCATACCAAACATCAGCAATGCCAGTGAACCCAGCAGCTGAAAGGCAGTCATCCATACAGGGGTTGTTTCCATAATGTTTTAGGAAGTAATAAGGGAGATAAAAGTGAGGTAAAGGGGATATAAAACATTGAATTTCTGCAAAGTTACGCCTTCTCAGCGATAGCAGAAAATGCAATGGGTTACGTTCACGTTACTTTTGTATTACAAAGGTGTTGCGCACAAAAGCCCTCTTTGTGGGAGAGGGCTTTTGTGCATAGATATCCTAATGGTTGGAATGACCCATGAGGTTGGTGTTTTCGAAAGTGACCTGGTAGGGCCATTGTTCGTCGTTGTTGACATTGTCGTCCCAAGGATGGCGCCAGTAGGTCTTCGGTGCACCCATGACGACGAAGAAGATGCGGGCACAGTTTGCGGGAACCGTGAGTGTGGCAGTACCTTCCGCAGCGCTTTGGACGGCGCCATAGACACGCTGCTTGTCGCGGGTGTAGGCCACGAAGGCGTAACGCCAGCCTGCCTGTGAGACGTTGATGCTGCGGTATCCGTCGGCACCGGCAATGCCCTTGAAGTGTGCCTTGACTTCCACACCTTCAGTAGTGACATTGTTCATGTTGATGATGTTAAAACCGAAGTTCTGCGGACATTTGGCTGAAGTAACTTGCCAGGTGTAGGTGTTAGGAACCTGCTGCATGCCGGTGGGGAACTGTCCAATACGGTTGGCTGCAGCGTCGCGCACACCGTCGATGTCCCACGTTGCCATGCGCATCACGCCCTCCATCTGCTCCTCGGTAAACTGTTCAAGAGTCAGGCCGCACATACGCATGTAAGCTTCGATGGGGTCTTCGGGCTTGACGCTTTCACGCCACATGCGTCCGATGAAGTCTTTGCCGTGCTTCATCACCCACCAGTCCTGCATGAAGCAGTTGGGGTAGCGGTTGTCCTCGTGCATGAAGTTCAGATGGCACATCGAGATGTACTGCTCAAAATACTCACCGTCGGTGAACTGTCGGCTGGGGAATACCTTGTAGGCCTGCCAGTCGGCACACGATTCCCACCAGCCGTTGCCGCCTGAGGCATTGGCTCCGTAGCCGTAGTCAAAGCCGTGGTCGTTGCCACAATCGACATGGGTGAGGTACTGGTAAGTATGTCCAACTTCGTGAGCGATGGTGTGTCCGCCACGTGCTGTGGCAGCCCAGGGGTTGAAGTGGCCGAGGCCGGTACGTTCGCCGTTGGTAGTCCAGTCGCCTGATGCGTCGGCACGCCATTCAGACTGATAAGGCACGTAGAGTTGAATCTTGTATTTGTTGAGGATGGTCGAACGAGGATTGATGAAACCCAGTTCGACATACTTGTTCCAGCACTGCTCAGCGACGTCAAGAATGTTGTAAGCACTGGCGACAGAACCGTTGTCGGGGTGCTTGATGTAGGAAGGATTTTCTCCATAACGAACATCCCAGAAGACAGCGTAGTGGTCGCTCTCCATCGAATGTTTGAAGTTGTAGCCGCTGGTGGCAGCGTCATTCATATAGTTGGTGCCGCTGTAGGTGTTTGGTTTGGCCAGCCAGGCCCCGGGGTTAGTCCACATCATGTCGCAGGCATCGGTGGGGATGAGGGATGAGTAGGTCTTGGTGGTATAGCCCAGTGTCTTGGTGGTATCATAGACCTTCATGCTGCTGCTGCCGATTTCGATAGAGTCGGCAAAGCCCAGGAGCATGGTGCCGTTGGCCTTGAAACGGTCGTCGTAGCGGATGTAGAGGGTGTCCTCCTGCTGGTTCTGTGCAGCAATCTGCGAACCTGCTTGCAGCACGAGAGCGGCTGCGATGATATATCTATAGAGTGTCATGGCGATCGTATGTTATTTGATGAATATCTTCTTTCCGTTCATAATGTAGATGCCCTGTGGCAAGTTGAGCGACTCGATGCGTTCGTCGTCCTGCAGCGTGCCGACTTGACGGCCTTGCAGGTCAAAGATATTGCCGCCGAGGGTGCGCGGCTTGACGAGTGCTTCCAGAATGCCAGTGGGTGTGCCGTTTAGGTCGTCTTCCACACCGTTGATGACAAAGCGCAGTTCTTTTGTCTGGTCTACGTTTTGGAACCAGCAGCAGAAAGCATGCAAGAGGGTCGAGTCGGTGTTCTCGACGATGAAACCTTCGTCGTTGAACGACCATGTGCCGGCCTCCAGTTCTTTGTTGATGATGCGTCCTCGGTCGTTCAGGACGGTGTTGTCCAAGCGAGAGTAAGTTCCTCTCATGCGAACCACCAGCGAATTCTCCGAATTTCGGATGTAACTCATTATTGGAATCTGCTGGGTTTGCAGCGATACGTTGGGCAGCATGTAGAGTGGACCTTTGACACGTCCACTCGTCGCCACGTTGTTAACCGAGCGTTCAGGTTCCACGTCGGGCTCACGGGTCGGACGAATCAAGTAGCAGATGTTGGCGCTGAGGGCGATGTCGTCAGTGGCGAGGTCGATGGTGTCGAACTCGATGGTAATCACATCGTCGCCTTCTGCACCGCGTACACGAGCCAGTTGGGTGTCGTCGCCGAAGAGTTCACGCACCTGTGGACCAGTCAGGTTAACAGGCATCACCAGCGTGTTCCATCCGCCGAGGCGGAACGTACGGCGCAAGACGAGCAGGCCGTGGTCAACAGCATAGTTGGTGCCGTGGCTGGTGCTGTCCTCGTTGAGGAAAATGCGAGACAGCGCCTTGAAACGCATCGACTTCACCATCTCACGCGGAAAGTAGTCGTTGGCAAATTTCAGTTGTCTTCCGTTAGGCGTGTTGATCAGTTCAATTTTCATGTTGTCGTTGGCCGACACGAGGTAGTAGTACTTTTTGTTGTCCTGAGTCGTGACCACCAGGTTCTTCGCATTCAGCAAGGCCGAATAGCGTGAGACAGTCCGAGGTACAGCCGTCCGAGCCTCCTCATCCTGAGCCGAGAGGTTCAAGGATGCTCCTGTCAGCAAGACAGCCAGGCAAAAACGCCAGATAAGAGTAGATTTCATCATTACGTTAAGTGATTAATATGTTAATATTTCAAGAGTCGAGGGTCAAGAGTCAAGCACGAAGTGCAAAAAATATCTTAATTTATCCCCATTTCTTTCATTTTCCTGCTGATTTCCATCGAGTTTACGATGTTCTGCCACAGCACGTAGCAGCCAGCGCCAATCGAGGCGACAGGGTTGAGGTACATGTAGGACACCCAGATGGCCATGGCCGTATTCTTCTGGAACATGCCCTGTCCGCAGTTGATGATTTCCTTCTGCCAGCGACCGATGAGGCGTCCGATGGCAAACTGCATCAGACATACCAGCAGCGACCCTGCAGCAATCCAGATCAGCACCCAGCCCGAAGCCTCGCTGTGAACGATGTTCTTCAGCGTGATGCCCGTCGTGATGGCCAGCGATACCGACCAGCAGTAAAACCCGAGGTCGGGATGGCGCATGATGTAGCGATAGACACTGTGTACATAGTGGCGCACAATCCATCCCAGCGCCAGAGGCAGGAGCATCACCATCGCCAGTTTCTCGAGTATCAGCAACGATGCCTCCGCAAACGTCACGTCGGCGGCCTTTTCCACAAGGGGAAACACCAGCGGAATGGTCAGGGCGCACAGCAGACTTGAAAGCAGTGTGAAGGTCGTCATGCCGTTGATGTCGCCGCCCAATTTGCCTGTCACGACCGGGGCTGCCGAGGCACAAGGGGCAATCACGCACGTCAGCACAGCCTCCCAAATCAGTCGCAGGTCAGTATCCATGTCTGTCAGTAGAATCACCGACACGCACCCGCCGACCAGCACCATCTGCATCAGTGCCGTCCACAGATGCCACCGCCGCGGCATCATCTTGTGGAAGTTGACTTTTGAGAACGTCACGAACAGCGTGGCAAACACACTGAAGGGAAACAGCACGTCGAACACCGATGCCATTCGGTCGCCTATCTCGTCGAGTGCGGGAGTCACGGCAAATATGCCATAACACACCGCTCCCGTCACAATGGCCGACGGCAGCGTCCAGCGTCGAACGAAGTCAACGATTCCCATGTTCATGATACATTCTGCTGCAAAGGTACGATTAAGCGAGAGAAAAAGCAAATTTATTTGCATTTTTCCGAGCGTGAGTACCTTCGGCGAAGCCAGAGGTACGATTAAGCGAGAGAAAAAGCAAATTTATTTGCATTTTTCCGAACGACAGGCAATGCTAAAAATAAAAAAACAACACAGACAACTTCTGACAACTTTATTCTCTACGAAAAAAATCTCAAGATTGATTCCAATTTTTTTCAGTTAACAGTTGTCAGAAGTTGTCTGTGTTGTTTTCTTTTTGGGGTGAGGCTTTCTAACTGATACTTCCCCAGTTGATGTTCGTCTTACGCAGTTCGCGCAGTCGTTGCCACAACATCGCATTCACAGGACTCTTACCCTCGGGGTCGTCGTCGATGATGTGTTGCGCGGCGTCACGTGCCATCTGGAGGATGATGCCATCCTTCGCCAAGTTCGCAATCTTCAGGTCGAACGCCATGCCGCTCTGCTGCGTACCCTCCAAGTCGCCAGGGCCACGCAGTTTCAAGTCCTGTTCCGCAATCTCGAAACCGTCGTTCGAATCGACCATAATCTGAATGCGGCGCCGTGTGTCCTCGCTCAGTTTCGTCTTCGTCACGAGGATGCAGTACGACTGGTCCGCGCCACGTCCCACACGGCCACGCAACTGGTGCAACTGGCTCAGACCGAAGCGTTCTGCATTCTCAATCACCATGACCGAGGCGTTCGGCACGTTCACACCCACCTCGATCACCGTCGTCGCCACCAGTATCTGTGTCTCGCCCGAGGCAAAGCGCTGCATCTCCCCGTCCTTCTCGGCCGACTTCATCTGCCCGTGCACCTTCGAGATGCGGCAGTCGGGAAATGCCTTCATGATCTGCTCATAACCTGCCTCCAGGTTCTTCAGGTCCATCTTCTCGCTTTCCTTGATGAGCGGATAGACGATGTAAATCTGCCGGCCCAGTTCCAGTTGTCGGCGCATACCTGTGTAGAGGGTCTGACGGTGGCTGTCGAACTGGTGAATCGTCTGAATCGGTTTGCGGCCCGGAGGCAGTTCGTCAATCACGCTCACGTCCAGGTCGCCGTACAGCGTCATGGCCAGTGTGCGTGGGATGGGCGTTGCCGTCATCACCAGCACGTGCGGCGGCGTCAGGTTCTTCTGCCACAACTTCGCACGTTGCGCCACTCCGAAACGGTGCTGCTCGTCGATGATGACCAGCCCCAGGTGTGCAAACTGCACGTTGTTCTCAATTAGCGCATGCGTACCCACGGCGATGTGGACAGAACCTGTCACATAGCCGTCCAGCACTTCACGTCTCCGCTTGCCCTTCACCGCACCCGTCAGCAGTTCCACCCTCACGGGCATGTCGCCCAGCAGACGGCGCAGCGTCTCCACGTGCTGCTCGGCCAGAATCTCCGTCGGTGCCATGATGCACGCCTGCATGCCGTTGTCGATGGCAAGCAGTGCACACATCAGCGCCACCAGCGTCTTGCCGCTGCCCACGTCGCCCTGCAGCAGACGGTTCATCTGACGCCCGCTGCCCATGTCGGCACGAATTTCACGGATGACGCGCTTCTGTGCCTCCGTCAGCGTGAATGGCAGGTGGTGGTAGTAGAAGTCGTTGAACGTCTTCCCTACATGCGGACACGGCAACCCCCGATACTTGCGGGCACGGTCGCTTGCATAGCGCAGGATGTTCAGTTGGACGAAGAACAGTTCCTCAAACTTCAGCCTTGCCTGCGCCCTGCGCAGTTGGTCGGGCGATGTCGGGAAGTGAATCTCGCGCAGCGCTTCGTCGCGCGACATCAGGTGAAAGCGTTCGATCAGGTAGTCAGGCAATGTCTCGGGCAGCCGTTCGTCCAGCATCGCCAGCATCTTCTCCGTCAGTTTTGCCATCACAGACGAGTTCAGTCCCCGCTTTTTCATCTTCTCCGTCGTGTGGTAGTGGGGACGGAAAGCAAAGCCCCCTCCAACTCCCCCCGATGGGGGAGGGCTCAACGCAATCCCTTCATCAAACAAAGCCTGCTGTAGCCCCTCTGTCATGGGGATGCTCCCCCCTATGGGGGAGTTAGAGGGAGCCTCTTCTATCTCCGGATGAGCAATATTCAGTCGGCCCTTGAACACCTGCGGTTTGCCGAACACGATGTAAGGGCGGTGCGTGTCATACTGTTTGGCGATGTATTTGATGCCCTGGAACCATACCAGGTCGATGACTCCCGAGCCGTCGGAGAAGTGAGCCACCAGCCGTTTCTTGCGACCCTCGCCGAAGTCCTCGAACGACAAGATTTCGCCCACCAGCTGCACGTACGGCATCGACCCGTTGATTTCGGCGATGCGGTAGAAGCGGCTGCGGTCGATGTGCTTGTACGGGTAATACGTCAGCAGGTCGCCCACCGTCTTGATGGCGAGTTCCTTGCCCAGCAAGTCCGCACGTTGCGGACCGACGCCCTGCAGATACTTGATATCTTGGTCCAGTCGAAGCATAACGACTGCGAAGGTAAGAATTATTTGCCGAATTCACAAATGTCAATGTACAAAAAAGTGAATTTGAAAATGTACTCCTAGCGCTTAGCGTGAAAACGCCAAGCACTTAGCGTTCGAACGCCAAGTGCTTAGCGTAAAAACTCCAAGTGCTTGGAGTGGATGTTCCAAGCACATGGAGAATGGGTCGATTTTCGTCGGGAGGGTGGGGGCGTGACGTTACTGACGTTTGTGTAGCATCTTGCGTCCCTGGGTGATATAGATTTGTCCGTCGGACGGAACGGCACGGGTGGAGAGACGTCGTCCACCGAGGTCGTAGATGGGCGAGTGCTGACCGTCGCCCATAGGCTGCTGAACGGACTGCACGGCGGTGGGGGTGAGGTCGCCTAACTTCACGAGGGTGATGCCGGCGAGGTAGCACCAGTTGTTGCCGTTCTCTGGCGTGGCACGCATGCCCAGCGTCAGGGTCTCGTCGTCGTCAAGGTCGATGACGAGACTGTAGAGACCGTAGGTGGGGGTGGTGACAGGGGTGGATACGTCGGTCCCACTGCTGGACAGAGCATAGAACGCGGTGCCTGACTGCGGGTTGCGGTCGTTGTCGCTTCCCGACCAGAGGTTGGCAGCGCAGAAGGCTGCGATGCCGTAGCGACCGGCTGGAAGCGAGGTGATGTCCTGACGGAAGAAGTCGGCCGAGGCGGGTGGGTTGGCAGACCAGTAGGCGAGGCCCGAACCACGATAGACGGCCGAGGCGAGTTTGGTTTCGGTATAACTGCCCGAGGCATTGCCGCTGACCTTGGGCCAGTTGACACCTCCGAAGGCGGGCACGGAGAGGGTGCGGTCGATGTAGTCGTTCTCGAAGTCATAGTCGCCGCTGTACTGCATGGCGACATTGTCGAGGGCGAACCAGTCGGCGTTGGTGTCGGCTGCAAACTGGATGAGGAAGGTGACAGCCTGCGGCTCGGACAGGGTGAACTGAATCGTTGCATGCTGGGCTGTGCTGCCGCTGATGCTCGTCAGTTCAAGGATCTCGCCGCCGATTGCAGCCGTGACGCCCGACAGCGTGCCGTCGGTCTTGTAGTGGCTGCCACCTTGGTTAAAAGTCCCGTTATAGTCGAAGGTCAGGGTGTAGTCGCCTTCGGGCAGGACCTTCGTGCTTTGGGAGATGCTCTGGTTCCTGAGGGTGGAGGCTGTGGTCCAGCCTACGAAACACTCGAGGAAATTGGTGAGGGTGGGGTCGTTCCACGAGTTGCCGCGATACTTCATCAGTTCGGTGTCGCTCACGGTCCAGCCGGCGAGACTGCCGTCTTCGAAGTCAGCGTTTTTGAAGAAGAGATCGCTCATGTCCTTGGGTTTCTCGACCATCTCGACCTTGAGGTCGACCTTGCCTGCTGTGCCGTTGGAACGGACGAGGGCAAGGGCACGGCCACGGAAAACGGTGGGCGTGGTGGTGCGGAAACTCTCCATGTCGTTGGGCGAACCGGTGCAGCAGCCGATGAGTTCGCCGGCACCGATGTTGGTGACGTCGAGCTGGGTCGAGCAGTCGCTGGTGACGACATTGCCCTCGTCGTCGATGAGCTCGAGGGTCACATAGACGAGGTCGTTGAGGGCCGACGACAGCTGATCGACGCCATCGTCATAGACGAGACGCACACCCGTTGCCTGGCCTGTAGTCTTCAGTACAAACTCCTCGCCTGGCACTTCGTTGCCCGAAGCGTCAAGGTTGACGAGGCGCAGCGTGCCGGGCTGGTAGGTGAGGTTGAATCCGCACCAGAAGGTGTTGCCGGGTGTGCCTTCGCCCACTACCTCGTCGTTGAGATAGAGGCGCACACGCGGTGCACGGCTATAGGCATTGACCGACACGTTCAGACCTTCCATGCCGGGATAGGTCCACGACTGCTCTTCGAGTTGCCAGCCCCACCAGTTCCACTGCGAACCTGTGGTGACGACGGCCATGGTCACCGGCTTTTCACGCCAAACGATGTCCTTGTAGTAGGACTGTGGCTTTTTCTGACCGATGAGGTCGAGGTCGCCACAGTGTCCGTTGAACCATGGCCAGCCGGCAAAGAAAGGTGGTGCGGCATCGGGGAGCGCAGCACCGATACCTGCTTCACCGAGGTAGTCCATGGCTGTCCAAACGAAATCGCCGATGACGTAGGGCAGACGTTCGACCAGATTCCAGTTTTCGCTGGCCTGCTTCGGATAACTTTCCAATCCGCACATCACGCGGTCGGGATAGCGGCCGTGGTCGTATTCATATTTGTCGTACATGTAGTTGTAACCGCCTACGTCGAGACTCTTGAAGGCGTTGTCGGACTGGGCGTCCCAACTGCCGCTGGCGAAGTTCCAGGCATCGCCGGCATCCCATCCACAGATGGCTGCCGTGACGGGTCGGGTGGTGTCGTACTTTAAGACGTCGGCACGCAGACGGGCTGCCGCTGCGATGCCTTCGGGCTCGATGCGTCCGGGTATTTCGTTACCAATGCTCCACATGATGACGGAGGGATGGTTGCGGTCGCGACGCAGCATGACAGCGATGTCGTCGTCGCTGTGGGTGGCGAAGTAGTTGTGGTAGTCCTCGCGGTTCTTCTCAAGCAGCCACTGGTCGAAACATTCGTCGATGACCATCAGACCGAGTGAGTCGCAGACGTCGAGGAAGTGTTCGGATGGCAGATTGTGGCTGCAGCGCACGGCGTTGTAGCCGAGGGCCTTGATGAGGCGCAGTTTGCGCACTTCGGCCTTGTCGAAGGCTGCTGCGCCGAGCATGCCGTTGTCGTGGTGAACACAGCCGCCTTTGAGCAGGGTGTTCACGCCGTTGAGCAGGAAACCTTCGGTAGCAGAGAACGAGAGGGTACGGAAGCCGAATTGCTTTTGGAACGTATCGCAGATGTTGTCCTGCTTGTCCGTCACAGCGACCATGGCCTTGTAGAGGTTCGGCGACTCAGGACTCCATGTCTTCGCTCCCTCAAGTGTGAGCGTAACGGCCACATCCTGCGTACCGCCTTGCTCTATTTCTGAGAAGGGCACGGACGCTGATGTCAGCGTGGTTCCGTCCATGTCTTGAATGGCCACCAGCAGTTTGCCGTCAACAGCGGCATTCTGGCTGTTGTGAACGGTGGTGGTCACCGTCACGTTGCGGTTTTCACTCGTCTGGATGAACGTGTCCCACTCGTCGAGCCAGACACGGCTTGTGCGCAGCATCCAAACATGACGGTAGATGCCACTGCCAGCGTACCAGCGCGTGTTGTTGCCGAGGTTCTGCACGCAGACAACGACGTTGTTCTCGCCTGCGTGGAGTTTGCCGGTCGCGTCGAACTTGAACAATGTGTAGCCATAGACATTCTCATGGCAGAGCGAGCCGTTGACATAGACCCATGCGTGGTTGTAGGCTCCTTCGAAATAGAGTTCGACACGGCCCTGCAGGTCCTCTTCCGTCACGTTGAGGGTCTTCTGATACCAGCCCTCGCCACCGACGGTGAAAGCCGTCTGATATCCACCTACGCTGTTGGTCGAGAAGGGACCGATGACACGTCCGCCAGCCTTCTGTGCAGCCTCGGTCTCAACGCTCCAGTCGTGGGGCAGGTCGAGGGTGCGCCATGAGTTGGCAGCCGATGGGTTGTCGATGGCAGCGTTACCGTTGCCATACAGGAATTTCCAGTTGCCGTCGATACACTGCTTTCGCTGTGCCGACGCTGTGAGTGTGGCGGTCAAGGCCAGCACCATGGTCAGAATAGTGATTTTTCTCATGCGAAAAGGTATTTTTAGTTACTATTATTATTGTTTCTCTCTGTCCGCTCCAAGTGCTTGGAAAAAACACGCCAAGCACTTGGAGTTTTTACGCCAAGTGCTTAGCGTTCGAACGCCAAGCGCTTGGAAGTAAATTTCCAACCGCTGAAAATTGCATCGGCAGCCCAGCGGTTTTGTGCGGCAAAGTTAGTGATTTTCCTTTGGAAAACCATTCCATTTTTTCCTCAATTTGTTACAAAAACGGTGTTTTGCAAAATATTTGGTATTTTTTGATTAAATATTGATACCTTATTTA
>R23__coassemble_631_pt1 | contig 21815 bp, 22 predicted proteins | sample R23__metabat2_high_PE_006 | metagenome-assembled genome bin R23
GAAGACGCTATTCAGGCACAACTCGATCGTCTTGAGAGTATCAATAAAGAGAACTCTCTATTTCGTGTTGATAATGAACAAAATTGGAATCTGCAATCAGTTGTAGAAAATACAAAAGATATTGGGAATACAATTGTATTACTGATTGATGAAAGTCACAGGAATGCAAGTACAGACAAGTCAAAAGAATTAATAGAAATAATTAGCCCCAAACTAATTATAGAAATAACTGCAACGCCTAAAAACACTTTTGGAGTCCCCATCGAAGTTCATTTAAGAGAAGTTATTGACGAGGGAATGATAAAGAAAGAAGTTCGTATTAACGACGAAAAGCCTTCTTCGATTAAGAGTAATGAAGATGTTTTAAGATTGGCATTGCGAAAACGTACCCAACTTTGCACAGCATATAAAAGTCTTGGTAGAAACATCAATCCGTTAATGCTTATCCAAATTCCGAACAAACGGTCCAATGATGTTATTAACCCAGAAGATGAAATAATCGAGTTTTTAAGTAAGGAGGGATTAACTGTACAAAACGGAAAAGTTGCATTATGGCTTTCAGAAGATCATAGAAACAAAGAAGAAGTGGAATTAAATGACAGTCCTGTTGAAGTGCTCATATTTAAAGAAGCAATAGCACTCGGCTGGGACTGTCCGAGAGCAAGTATATTATTCCTGCAACGTGAATGGAATAATGAAAGATATGAGTTTAACATCCAGACATTAGGCAGAATTATGCGTATGCCTGAGCAGACGCATTATGATAATAAGCCTGAATTAAACTATGGTTATGTATATACGGCATCAGACAATTTTACTATTGTTGAGGATTTAGCGAAAGATTATGTAAGCCAGCAACGATTAACCATTGACCATGAGATTTATAATTCTCGGCCAACATTATTTAGTGAGCATATCCGTCGTAAGAGAGAACTGACAAGACTGTCTGGTGATTTTAAGATTGTTTTCAACCAAGCAGCACAAAACTACGGTTTGAAAGACAAAATTAATTGTGATGTCACACAAATCTCCAAAACAATTAAGTTGGGAGCAACTGTTAATGAGTTGGATAAAGGTGGAGAACAAGAAGTTCAATTCAAGGACAAAAAGCAAATCACTAGAAGTAAGGCAGAAATACAGAGTTTATATGATGGCTTTGTCCGTAAGATGGTTAATCCTTACGAAATAGCTCGCTCTCAAAACATTCTAAAAACCGCTATTCGTAGTTGGTTTAAAGGAGAACTTTCTATTTCTGATGACGATATTATTCAATTGGTTGTTATGAGTTTTAGCCAAAATAATAATTCTCATTTCAAACAAGTCATAGAAGACGCGAAAGAGCTATATAAAAATCTGCCAACAAAGAAAGATGAAATAACAAGAAACGACCACTGGGAAGTTCCTAATTCTGTAGATATTTTCTCTGATTGTGAAGAAATTCGTCCAAGTGCGAAATCTATTTTAAAGCAAGAAGACGCGGGATGCTTCATAGCCAAAAAAGACAAAAATGGGAAATCAGAATTATCTACCCCAGAAAGAACATTCATTACCCAACTGGAGAATTCTGACGACTATTTACAATGGTGGTATAAAAATGGTAAAAGCGAAAGCAAATATTTTTGTATCGCATATCAAAAGGAAGACGGCTACTATTATGGTTTCTTCCCCGATTTTATACTGAAGACGAAAAAAGAGACAATAATAGTTGAGATTAAAGATGATAAAGATTTTAAAGCAGAGAACTATTACAAATTAACAGCTGGTAAAAAATATCTGGAACAAGTAAAGAGTGAAGAGAAGGTCCGTTTCTATATTCTCTCTCCTAATTGCTACTATGAGTTTTTCCAGAAACTAAACGATATGGATTTGGATAACTTTGAATCCTTATACGAACATAACTTGCTAAAATTCATACAAAGCCAGCAATTACAAATTAAGGATAAAATTAAAAATGATGAGAAACTAACTAAAGTAGAAGAAGAATATGAAGAACTTTTTTCGGAATATGAAAAGTCTCTATCAGAATTAAAAAATGAGAAGTTGAAGAGAGAACTTACAGAATTAGAATTAGAAGAGGCAAAAACAATTATTGAACAATATAAAACAAATATAGACGTTCTTTCAAGGGGTTCTAAGCCCCAGACGCAAACTGCTGAAAAGATAGTTGTTAATACTCCATTCAATATTTGTATTTTAGGAGAAGTTTCTGATCAATCTCAAATAAGACATGAACTGAATTCGTATTTCTCCAAGATTGGAGTATCAACGACGGACTGGGATGTAGATTTCTTCAATAACACGAAATTGGGGAACGCCAATATATATAAATCCCTGCAAAAGGGACAAACGAAATATGACGTCATTATAATTGGACAAATATATCATCACTCTAGTAAAGGTAATCAAAAAGCAAACATAATTACGGAATTAAAGAATGACAAATACATTCCTTCCATTGTTGGCAGTTCCCCAAAAGAAATTTTGACACCAGATAAGTTAATAGAGAAGTTGCACAATTATTTAATGGAGCAATCAGAGATTATAAAAGAGTAGAGTATTTCGTGTTAATGGTTAACTCTCGTGAGTTAGTGGGTAACTCAAAAAGAGACGGTTTTGAACAAACAAAGTGTAACTTTGCAAACGAGACGATAATATGGCAGAAGACAGTTGCAAGTGTTGGTAAAAAATAGAAATCCCTGAAACTCGGCTGAGTTTCAGGGATTATTATGTGTGATTTTGGTTGGGATTACATATCCCTTGTTTTGGTTGGGATTAAATATCCCGTAAGCCTGCCGCTGGCAGTCTTACAAGTCTTTTCCTCTCGTCAAGTTTCCAAGCAAGCTTGGACTTGCCGATTGGAAAATCCTTGTGATCTGGTTGGGATTCGAACCCAAGACCCACAGCTTAGAAGGCTGTTGCTCTATCCAACTGAGCTACCAGACCGACCTTGTTTCACTAAATTGCGTGCAAAGGTACGAATAAAAAAGTAAAAAGTAAAAGTGAATAGTGAAAAAATATACGAAAAAGGGATGATTTGTGGAATTTGTACAGATTTGTAGGATTTCTGCGAGCAAAGCGAGCATCACTAAAAGGGAATAGTGAAAAGAGAAAAATGAAAAGTGAAAACTGAAAATTTAGTTGCTGTTCTTTGCTTGTAAACCTCTTTTTTAAGGGTGTTACTTAGCGCAAAATTTGCACCGCAGTGCAATTTCAGTTACACTGTGGTGCGCATATATACACACCGCAGTGTAAATTTCGTTGCACTGCGGTGCGTTTTTTGACGTATTTCGGCGATGATGAAAAAGAAAGGTGCCCTACTGTGAAGTAGAGCACCTTTCATGTTCATTATCAGTGCGTTGAACCTTAGCACTGAGCGAGTTTGCCGTCTGAACCGAGCACATTCACAATCTTGTGGATGTACATCTTCTTCATGTTCTCGCGGGCGGGCTTCAGGTACTGGCGCGGGTCGAAGTGAGACGGGTTCTCAGCCAGGTGTTTGCGGATGGCAGCGGTCATGGCGAGACGCGAGTCACTGTCGATGTTAATCTTGCAGACAGCCGACTTGGCAGCCTTGCGCAGCTGTTCTTCAGGAATACCGATGGCATCGGGCAGCTTGCCGCCATACTTGTTGATGGTAGCAACTTCTTCCTGCGGAACAGACGAAGAACCGTGGAGCACGATGGGGAATCCAGGCAGCTTCTTCTCAATCTCCTCGAGCACGTCGAATGCGAGTGGGGGAGGAACGAGCAGACCTGTCTTCGGGTCGCGTGTGCACTGTTCGGGAGTGAACTTGTAAGCGCCGTGGCTCGTGCCGACCGAAATGGCGAGCGAGTCGCAACCGCTGCGCGTGGTGAAGTCGATAACCTCTTCGGGCTTCGTGTAGTGGCTCTCGGCAGCGACAACGTCGTCCTCAACACCGGCAAGCACACCGAGTTCAGCCTCGACAGTCACGTCGTACTTGTGAGCATACTCAACCACCTTCTTCGTGATGGCGATGTTCTCTTCGTAAGGCAGGGCGCTGCCGTCGAACATCACGCTAGAGAAGCCCATGTCGATGCAGTCCTTGCAGATTTCAAAACTGTCACCGTGGTCGAGGTGCAGCACGATTTCAGGATGAGCGCAACCCAGTTCCTTAGCGTAGGCAACAGCGCCTTCGGCCATGTAGCGCAGGATGGTGGCGTTGGCATAGTTGCGAGCACCTTTCGACACCTGCATGATGACGGGCGACTTTGTCTCGACAGCAGCCATGATGATGGCCTGCATCTGTTCCATTGTGTTGAAGTTGAAGGCAGGGATGGCATATCCACCCTTGACGGCTCTTGCAAACATATCGCGCGTGTTTACAAGACCAAGATCTTTGTAATTAACCATACTGTATAAATTAAAAGTTAAAAATAAACTCTCTCAAATGACCTCACGGGTCATTTCCAACTACAAAGATACGGCAATTTTTTCGTCTTTTCGACATGAATAGTCAATTTTTTCAGTCAAGATGCGGTTTTTATGGAGTTTTTTCGTTCCTTTGTACTGTTAAAAATTTAATATGAAACATCGACTTTGCATTTTACTCGCTTTCTGCATGCTGCTCGTCCTGGCCGGTTGTCGTAGAATCGGGGTGCCGGAAGAGGAAACGGGCACGGCGGGTGGCAACTATAACAAGGAGGCTCCTGCCGTGGATCGTGATGGCGAGGAAGATACGGGCACTGTGAGCGGGTCGTTCCGAGGCTATGAAACCCTGGCGGACTATCTGGAGGTGTATGGTAGTGTGGATAATCCCATCCCCTTGGAGGACGTTCTGCCTGGCGGCTGCCTTTATCGGGTGATTATGCAGGATGGCGTCATCAGCGGCATCGAGAACTGTTGGGTGACAGGCTATGTCGTAGGCTTTATCAACGGAACGACATGGAAGAAGACGGTCTTTGGCACGACAGATGCTGTGGCAAGCAACGTTGTGCTGGCTGCAAAGGTGGACGAGACAGACATGGCTCGTTGTTTCCCTGTTCAGTTGGCGCAGTCGCCCGCTGACATGAAGGAAATACGTGAGGCGCTGAACCTGAAGGACAATCCCGACATGCTGGGAAAACTGGTGTGCCTGGCAGGCTCTCTCACTTATTACATGCACACGTTAGGACTTACACAGACCTACAACGGATACTATGACGACGGAAACCCCGAAGTAGACCCGCAGCCTGACGAACCTGACACACCAGACAACCCAGACCCCGACGATCCAGATGACCCAGAGCCAGACACGCCCTCTGGACCTTATCATGGCTATGCGTCGCCCTCTACCTACATCACCGCTTTCTCGCAGAGTTATGACAAATCTGCACCCTTTGAGGATTTCCTCGAAGGTGGCTGCGTCTATGAAGATGTGACGCATGGGAAGAAGTTGACGGAATGGAAGAAACGCCCGCTGTGGATACGTGGCTATATTGTCGGCTACGTCTATGGCACAGAGATGCCAGATGCCGTGTTCGATGTCAGCGAACTGCAAGGGAAAAGTTTCTCCAATACGAATGTTCTCATCGCAGAACGAGCTGACGAAACAGACTATCATCGCTGCCTGCCCATCGAACTTCCGAACCGCTCGCAAATCCGCAAGGCATTGGATTTGAAGCAGCATCCCGAACTCATTGGCACAGAGGTGGCGGTGAAAGGACAGGTGGAAAAGTATTTCTCGGTGGCAGGCATCAAATCGCCGTCACAGCACGTGATTCTGTCTAAATGAATGCCAAAAACCATGTTTTTCTGAAAAAAACTTGTGAAAGCCTTTGTCAGTCAACGAAAAAGTCGTACCTTTGCACTTCGAAATCCATTACACCGTTTTCATAGTGTTACCACCACTAAAAACATTAAAAAATACAATACAATGAAACAAGGTATTCATCCCGAAAACTATCGCGAAGTCATCTTCAAGGATATGTCGAATGGCGATATGTTCCTCTCTCGCTCTTGCGCCAAGACCAACGACACAGAAGTGTTCGAAGGCGTTGAGTATCCCGTTGTGAAACTTGAAATCTCTTCCAGCTCACACCCCTTCTACACAGGTAAGGCTAAGCTGGTGGACACCGCCGGTCGCGTGGACAAGTTCATGAACCGCTACAAGGGTCTGAAGAAGTAAGAGACGCCGCGAAGTACAAAGAAAAACACCTCTGCTCACTAACGAGCAGAGGTGTTTTGTGTTATAGTGCTACTTGTTGTGTTATAGTGCTACTTGGTTACAATGCTGGTTGGTCGGTCACGGTATCATGCGATTCGCCCGTATCAACGGCCTTTGCCTTTTGAGTGACAGAGATGGTGAGTTTGTCGCTCGTTGTCGTTGTCACGGTGACGATGCACTTGCGCTCGTTGTCAGTAGTATTCTCTGTCCAACTCACCTTGACCTGTGGGGAGCCCGAGGTGTAGGCTTGCTGGGTTACGGTCAGCCAACTCTCGCTGCACTGGATGGTGGAGATGGCACTGCTCAGTTTGTCAAGGTTGACCATCTGGACCGATGCTTCGGCTGGAAGTTCCAGTTCTGCTGAATAGGTCTTGCCCGTCGGGTCAACATTGATAGGGTCGCTGTTGCTGGAACCACCATCACTACCACCGCCACAAGCGGCCAATACGAACGTTGCAAAACACAAACTTGCTAAAATCTTTATTGCCTTCATATCTTTATCGTTTTTAAGTTTGGATACAAAATCTCTCGCAAAAACACACACAAAATCTTGCAAGATTTTGTGACATATTTTATGGTCATTTTGTGTCCAAAGTTCTTCATTGTTAATTATTCATTGTTCATTACTTAATCAGAACTTTCTGTCCGTTGCGGATATACACTCCTGGGAGCGCAGGCATCTCGCCTGCTGAAACATTAAGCTTTCTTCCTTGCAAGTCATACCAGTCGCCTCTTTGAGTTTCCTCTCCTTGGGAGGGGATTAAGGAGAGCTCCTCGAGTTCGATGGCATTTCCGTCGATGGAGTAGAAGAGAGGACGAGACTTCACGGATAAACCCTTCGGGATGGCGAGCCATGCCTTGTGCCCTTCGATATTGAAAGGCTTACCGTCGGCATTGCCCCAGAACCATCCGAGCACATTGCCCCATTCCGTGCCTTTCGGTCCGTATGCTAACTTGTAGAACACGCAGTCGCCATCCGCCGTGGTTGTCGTGGCCTCGTCGCTGCCGTGCAGCAGGTTCTCGCCCGTGTAAGTTGTTATACTCTCCTTCGGTGTCAGCGTGTATGTGTCGGCACTCCGCGACTTTCCTTGTAGCAGCACAGCCGTGCCAGCGGGAACGATACCTCCAGAATTACCATCAGCAATCACTTGGTAAGTCAATCTGCTGTCTGATGCACTGGTCACCACACTTGCTTTCACACCAGCAGGTAATACCGTGTCAAAGTACTTGGTATAGTATGTGGCATACCCTGCATCCGATAGGGTGATATCACAAGGCTCAGCCTCAATCGGCACGATTTTCATAAAATCGCTCCATGGCACCTGTTTGCCATATTGCTCAACTCCAGAGGCAGGAACATGGAGAGTTACATAGTCGATATACGAACCCTCAAAGGCATTTGTTGCCGTTTCAGGATATCTGACAGCATAGCAATACACATCTTCCAGTTTTGGACAGTTTGCAAAGGCTCTGCTTCCGATTTTTTTGATACCAGAACCGATTCGGACTTCCGTCAATAAAGATAACTCACTATAACGAAAAGCGCCATTAGATATTTCTTGAATGCCGTCGCCAAGCACAAGTTTTTGTAGATTAATACAACCATAACATATATTACCAATGACACCTACACTATTAATAAATAATTCAACAAGTTGACTACAATGCACAAAAGCGTGGTAACCAATGTCTCTGACGCTGTTGGGAATGGTCAGCGATGTCAGACCGCTGCAGTTCCCAAAAGTACATTGGCCAATAGAAATGACACTGTTGGGAATAGTCAGAGATGTAAGGCCGCTGCAACCTTCGAAAGCATAATCTCCGATTGATGTGACGTTGCTGCCGATAGTCACCGACGTCAGGCCGCTGCAGCCATTGAATGCAGAGTTTCCGATGGACGTGACACTGTTGGGAATGACTACCGTGGTCAAGCCTGTGCAACCACTAAACCCACTAAGGTAAGAAACACTGTTGGGAATGGTCAGCGATGTCAGGCTACTGCAGCCAGAGAAAGCTTTGTCGCCGATGGACGTGACTTCACTCGGTATGACTAAATCCTTCACTTCTGTTCCGTTCAGAAAGAGATGGTGTGCATAGATAAGGGGATTGGCCTCAAAACCAAAGTCTATATTACACCATGCCGCCAAATCAGAAATATGCACCGACGTTAGTCCGCTACAGCCAGAGAAAGCACCGTCTCCGATGGACGTGACGCTGTTGCCAATGTTTACCGATGTCAATCCGCGGCAACCATAGAAAGCAGAATTTCCGATGGATGTGACGCTGTTGGGGATGTCCACTGATGTCAGTCCGCTACAGCCAGAGAAAGCTAAACTACCGATGGATGTGACGCTGTTGGAAATGGTTAAAGATGTAATTCCGCTTAAATTAATGAAAGCATAATCTTTGATGGATGTTACGCTGTTTGGTATGTTCACCGATGTCATTCCTCTGCAGCCATAGAAAGCATACTTACCGATTGATGTGACGTTGTTGCCAATGGTTAGTGATGTCAACGATGTTTTACCCACAAATGGAGAGTCTGTATATGAGAGGTCGCGCCCTAAATATAAGGACTGGATGGGGCAGTATGAAAAAGGACTTTGTGAATAACTGGTTGAGAGTGACAATGGTTGAGTGCTATCCTCAATCGTCACTGATGTCAGTCCGCTGCAATCCTTGAAAGCATCATCACCGATGGATGTGACGCTGTAGGGAATGACCACCGATGTCAGGCCGCTGCAGCCATTGAAAGCATAATATCCGATGTCCGTGACGCTGTTGGGGATAGTCACCGATATCAGTCCGCTGCAGTTAGAGAAAGCAGAGCCAGCGATACCCTTGGTGCCTTCTTTTAATATGATTTCACAATTAGCAGGCATTGTACCCTTATACTTATAAGCAACCAATCCTGCGTATACAACTCCATCACTTTGACTATTATACCATGGGGTATTTTCGAAAGCAGAACTTCCGATTGACGTGACGCTGTTGGGAATAGTCACCGATGTCAGGCCTGTGCAGCCGCTAAAAGCAGAACTTCCGATTGACGTGACGCTGTTGGGAATGGTCACCGATGTCAGGCCACTGCATTTAGTGAAAGCATTGTAGCCGATGGATGTGACGCTGTAGGGTTCTCCATTATAATTTACAGATTCTGGAATGGTGATGACTCCAGAATAAGAATTAGAACCGGTATAAGTGACAGTAGCAGTCTTTGTACTACTATTAAGACCGTAATAGATGCCATCAATTTTTACGTCTAACGCATAGGTAATTGATGATAGCATCAAGAATGTGAGAAGAAATAGAAACTTTTTCATAACCAGTTGTTTTTATGTATCGGCAAATTTACTGCATTTTTCTTTTTGTACCAAATCTCAACAAAGATTTTTTAGGAACACGGATTTTACGGATTGGATGGATTTGGGAAGTGACACATCAATCTATGTGAATGACGACATCTATCTTGAGAAATTATAATTGATGGTTAGATTGATGAAGATTGACGTGTGTAATCATCCGTCAAATCCGCATAATCAGTGTTTCGAAGTTGATGAAAAAAGGCACATCCGCCGAGGTGGGGATGTGCCTAAGTATGTGTGAGTGAGGGTTAGTGTCGTGCTTGTTCCAGCAGTTCGCGCTGACGGTCGGTCAGGGTGGTGGGGACGGTGACGTTGATGGTGAGGATGAGGTCGCCGGTTGTGCCGTCGGGGCGTGTCAGGCCTTTGCCTTTCAGACGGAGTTTGGAACCAGGTTGTGTGCCAGGCTTGATTTTCAGACGGAGACGTTTGCCGTCGGGCGTCTGGATGATGAGGTCGCCACCGAGGGCAGCGGTAAACATGTCGATTTGGGTTTGTGCCTCGGTGTCGGCATTCTGCTGAGCCTGACGACGTGTCTGCTGACGTTCGCGGGAACGACGTGCTCCGGAGGCGGTGCCAAAGAGTTGCTCGAAGAAGTCTGAGAAACCGCCGCTGCCGAAGTTGATGCCGCCAGAGCCGAAGTCGAAGTTAAATCCTCCGCCTTGTCCGCCGAAACCGCTGAAGCCTTCGAAACCACCGCCGCCGAAACCATTGCCGACCTTGTCCCAATTCTCGCCGTACTGGTCGTACTTCTTACGTTTCTCAGGGTCGCTGAGCACGTCGTATGCCTCGTTGAGCAGTTGGAACTTGGCCTTGGCCTTCGGGTCGTCGGGGTGCAGGTCGGGGTGGAACTGCTTCGAACGTTTCCTGTAGGCAGCCTTGATTTCGTCCTGTGGTATATTCTTGTCAACACCCAGAATCTTGTAATAGTCAATGAATTTTGCCATAGTTTGTTGCGTTTTTATTCTGAAAGGGATGCAGCAAAAATTGTGCCATGAGGAGAGGTGGCAGATTTGTCAGAAGCCCCCTCCTACTCCCCCCGAGGGGGAGGGCTCCTAACCAATGGAAAGTCAATCAGAAAGGTTGGACACAAAATTGTCTCAAAATCTTACGCAAAATTTGATTTTGCGAAATAATTTTATGAAGATTTTGTGTCCAAAAGTAAATCAGTCGTATGCAATAGATATGTCATTCCTCATAAAACTGAAAAACTTGGGGTTTCGTTTTGTGTTCTGCCGACTTTTTTATAATTTCGCAGCATGAAACAGATTTTGCTTGCGATTTGTGGGTGCATGATGGCGATGCTGCCAGTACATGCTCAAACCATGGCGGACGTGTTGCGCACAATGCCCGACAGCATTTTCCCGTTGCTGACTCGGAACGATCGTCTGGACCTTGTCGATGAGTGGCAAGGTGGTGTGAAGGCGGAGGTGAGAAACCGTCTGGGTGGCATGGTGCAACTGACAGAACTGACGACATCGAGTGCGAAACTGCAGATGTCGTCGGTGTCGTATGTCGTGATGGAATTAAAAGACGAGGGTAGGGTGCTTTCGGTGGTGTCCTACTGTGAGACCGACGGGATTGTGGATCGGCGCGAACGCCTGTACCCGTTGAACAAAAAGTAAAGGTTTAGTGTTTCATGGCGCGATCCATTTCGCGACGGTCCTCACGTTCTTTCAGGCTTTGGCGTTTGTCATATTCTTTCTTACCACGTGCCAAAGCGATGTCGAGTTTAGCCAAACCATTTTCGTTGATGAACAGGCGCACGGGCACGATGGTGTAGCCGGGCGTCTTGGTCTCGGCCTCGAGGTTGCGCAGTTCCTTGCGGTTGAGCAGCAGTTTGCGGTCGTGACGCTCCTGATGGTTGTTGTAGGAACCTTGGGCATACTGTGCGATGTTCATGTTTTTGACCCAAAGTTCGCCTGCGACAAAGTAGCAGTAGGTATCGACAAGGCTGGCCTTGCCCAGGCGGATGGACTTGATTTCCGTGCCTGTGAGGACAATGCCGGCGGTGTAGGTGTCGATGAACTCATAGTCGAACGACGCCCGTTTGTTTTTGATATTGATGCGCTGGTTGCTGTTGATTTTCTTCTTTGCCATTCGGATAAGGCGTTAGGTTAGGGGAGCAGGAAGTCGGCTTCGTGCTCACGGACATAGGCGGCGATGGCAGGTGTCACTTCTTCCTGATAGTCGTCGAGGAAGGTGTCGCCCATCTCGTTCATGGTTTCCTGCTGTTCGTACAGGGCCATGAACTGCTCGTCGTCGAGGTCGGCTTCGAGTTCGTCGCGGTGGCGATGGTACTCGTGCTGCACGTCGTAGATGAAGTTGCCGAATTGACGCAGTCCCCAGTGTTTCTTCATCATCATGGCGAAGGGTCCGTCGAGTACGAAGGGACCGTAGCCATTCTGAATGAGTTGGATGAATCCACCCTCCATCACTTCGTCGAGCAGATAGCGGTAGGCGAGCAGGGTGAGTTGGTCGGTATTGAGCAGGCCGATGTTCTCAGCGGTCAGTTCGCCTCCGAGCCGCTGTAGATAGGCGTCGGTGAGGGTGCGGATATAGACCTCTGTCCCTTGGTCCCAGGCTTGGTTCAGTTGTTCGTTCATTCTTCTTCGAGTTCGCGTTGTTTCTTTTCGCCGATGAGTTGGAAGTCCTTTGGTCGGAGGACGAAGGTCGAGCCGAGGTATTTCTCCTTGACGATGCGGTTCTCGGCCAGTTCGGGCGGAGTGCCCTTGAACAGGATGCGGCCTTCGAACAGCAGGTAGGCGCGGTCGGTGATGCAGAGGGTTTCCTGCACGTTGTGGTCGGTGATGAGGATGCCGATGTTGCGGTCCTTCAGTTTCCAGACGATGTACTGGATGTCTTCGACAGCGATGGGGTCGACGCCGGCGAAGGGTTCGTCGAGCATGATGAACTTCGGGTCGATGGCCAGACAGCGTGCGATTTCGCAACGGCGTCGCTCGCCACCCGAGAGTTGATTGCCCTGGTTCTTGCGCACTTTCTGCAGACGGAACTCGTCGAGCAGGCTTTCCATCTTCTCACGCATCTGGGCACGTGTGAGGTCCTTGCGCATCTCGAGCACGGTCATGAGGTTGTCCTCGACGCTCATGGTGCGGAACACGGAGGCCTCTTGTGCCAGATAGCCCACACCGGCCTGAGCACGTTTTGCCACAGGGAACTTCGTGATTTCGAGGTCGTTGAGGAACACCTGTCCGCCGTTGGGCACGACGAGTCCCGTGGTCATGTAGAACGAGGTCGTCTTGCCGGCGCCGTTGGGTCCGAGCAGTCCGACGATTTCGCCCTGACGCACATGAATGGAGACGTCGTTGACGACGGTGCGCTTGCCGTAGGTCTTGACCAGGTGGCGCGTGTAGAGCGTCTGTCGGTCTTCGCTGTATTCGGGAATTTCAGCGTCGCCGGCATTGGTGGTCGCCGTCTTGAGAATTTCTTCTGCCATGCTGTAGTGATTCTGAATTTAACTGCAAAAATACTCATAATTTGCCGAAATGTTGTAGACAAAACGAAAAAAACGCATTTCATGTGCTTTTTTTGCGCGGTTTTTGCTAATTTTGACTTTGTCGAAGGTACTCACGCTCGAAAAAAATCAGGCACTCTTGTTTTTTTGCTCGCTTAATCGTACCTTTGCAATGAAAAAGAGTGCGGAGAAACCTCGTTTCGCAGTACTTGGAAAATCAACGCCAAGTGCTTGGCGTAAAATCTCCAAGTGCTTAGCGTTCGAACGCCAAGCGCTTAGCGTGAAAATTCCAAGCGCTAGGAGGAGGGCCTGCACCAAATATAAAATGTCAAAAAACAGAACGCTGTGTTAACGGTAAAGTCTGGTCTTACACATCTGGGACGTTACGTCCAGTTGATGGGTCGGGTGCTTACACAACCCGACCGTTGGCGTATGTTCTACAAGCAGTACATCAGCGAGATGTTCCAGCTGGGCTACAACTCGATAGGCCTGGTGCTGATTATCTCGTTCTTCATAGGCGCCGTCATTTGTCTGCAAATCAAACTGAACATCCAGAGTCCGTGGATGCCGCGCATGGTCGTCGGCTACACCACTCGTGAAATCATGCTGCTGGAGTTTTCATCGAGCATCATGTGTCTGATTCTGGCAGGCAAGGTCGGTTCGAACATCGCGTCGGAACTGGGCACCATGCGCATCACGCAGCAGATCGACGCCCTCGACATCATGGGTGTCAATTCGGCCAACTACCTCATCCTGCCCAAGATTGCCGGTCTGATGACAATCATGCCTGTGCTGGTCACTTTGAGCGTCTTTTCAGGCATCATGGGAGCGTATGCCACGAGTCTGATGGGCACGACCACGGTGCCCGAACTCGACGAGGGTTTCCGCTACCAATTCAACCAGTGGTTCTTCTGGTGCGGCATGATCAAGGCTGTGGTCTATGCCTTCATCATCACCAGTGTGTCGGCCTATAAGGGATACACCGTCGAAGGCGGCAGTGTGGAGGTGGGAAAGGCCTCGACCGATGCCGTCGTGTCGAGTAGCATCCTCGTGCTCTTCGCCGACATTTTCCTCACACAAATTCTCACCTGACGCCCCATGATTGAAGTCAAGCATCTGTATAAGTCGTTCGACGACAAGGAGGTGTTGAAAGACATCAACGCCACCTTCAACAATGGTCAGGTGAACCTCATCATCGGACAGTCGGGTAGCGGTAAGACCGTACTCATCAAGAACATCGTGGGGCTGCTCACTCCGACCAGCGGCAACATCCTGTACGACGGCCGCGACTTCGTCACGCTGACGAAGAAGGAGCGTGTCATGCTGCGCCGTGAGATGGGCATGATTTTCCAGAGTGCAGCCCTGTTCGACTCGCTCACCGTGCTCGAGAACGTCATGTTCCCCCTCGATATGTTCTCTGACAAACCCTACGAAGATCGCGTCAAACGCGCGCAGCATTGCCTGGCACGTGTCAACCTGGCTGGGACGGACCAAAAACTGCCCGCCGAACTCTCCGGCGGTATGCAGAAGCGCGTCGCCATCGCACGTGCCATTGCCCTCGAACCCAAATACCTCTTTTGCGACGAACCGAACTCGGGCCTCGACCCCAAGACTTCGATTGTCATCGACGAACTCATCGCCGGCATCACCCATGAGGACAAGATTACGACCATCGTCAACACCCACGACATGAACTCGGTCATGGGTATCGGCGAGAACATCACGTTCATCTGCGAAGGACGTGCCGAGTGGCAGGGCTCGAACAAGGAAATCATGGACGCCACGAACAAACCGCTCGAAGACTTTATCTTTGCCTCGGATATTCTGCGACAGGCAAAGATAACGTACGACAACGAGAAAAAAAACCACACCCAAAACTGAATCTCGGGACTCTCCTCCTGCCCCTCCCTGCGAGGGAGGGGAGTAGTTTGTGTATTTCCCAGTGACTCTGCTCCTTATTATAATATTGCTTTTAGTAACTGCTCCCCTCCCTCGCAGGGAGGGGCAGGGTGAGAGTCCTGTGGTGTCGGGTGTGAGTCCATCCCATTTTTCCTTCATGACTTACAACTGTGAGAATGCCTTCGACACCATCCCTGCACCGGACCACGACGACACGGAGTTTCTGTCCGACGGTACGCAGCACTGGACTCGCTGGCGTTTCAGTCAGAAGATGGGGCGCATCGCACAGGTGGTGCTGGCTGCCGACACCGTCCATCCGCTTGACATGTGGGTGCTGCAGGAGGTCGAGAGCGACACGGTGATGGAGTGGTTGCTGCACCGTACGCCGCTGGCCTCGGTGGGCTACGAATATGTGATGACTGCATCGCGTGACCCTCGTGGCATCAATGTGGCACTGGTCTATCACCCGTTCACTTTCCGCCCCATCACGGTGGAAAGCATCGGACTTTCCGACACATTTCTGAACGAACATAAAGTCACACCCACACGTGACATCCTGCATGTCAGCGGACGCTGTGCTTCGGGCGACACCCTGGACTGCTACGCTGTCCATCTTCCTTCGCGTCTTGGGGGTAGGGAAGGGCAAATGAAACGTCGTGAGATGCAACGCCTGCTTTTTGCCAACATCGATTCGTTGCTGACGGTGCGTCCTACGGCCCATGTCGTGGTGGCAGGCGACTTCAACGAGGCTCCGGCGAAGAAGGAAATACGTCGCCATCCGTCATTGGTCAATCTCATGCTTGGCCGCAAAGGTGGTTCGTACAAGTATCAAGGCCGTTGGGAATGGATTGATCAGGTGTGGGTGTCGCAGTCGCTCTGCAACGGTTCGGCCCGTCTGTCCGTCTCTGCCGACGATGTCCGTGCGCTTCCAAATCCCTTCTTGGTCGAGCGCGACGAAGCGTATGGCGGTGTGAAGCCTTTCCGCACGTTCTACGGACCTTCCTATCATCGGGGCTACAGCGACCATCTGCCCGTGGTGGTGACTTTCAGAGGGCGATGAACAAAAAAAATCTCCCTGCACCAGCGTGCAGGGAGATTTTCATATTTCGATGGATTGTCTGTTCGTTTTACTTCTTCAGATAGTCCTTTACATCGTCTGAGGGAACCATCTTCTCGTCGAATGCGTAAGCACCGGTCTTCGGTGACTTGAACATGCGAATAACCTTCGTGAACGAGCGGTTGTTCTTGTCTTGCAGGGTTGCGACTGTTTTCTTAGCCATAGTCTATCGATGTTTACTTGATTTCCTTGTGCACGGTCATGCGCTTGAGGATGGGGTTATACTTTTTCAACTCCATGCGGTCGGGAGTGTTCTTACGGTTTTTTGTGGTGATGTAGCGCGATGTGCCGGGAAGTCCGCTTTCCTTCATTTCGGTGCATTCGAGAATGACCTGCACACGGTTACCTTTCGCTTTCTTTGCCATATCTAAACGAAATTTTTTACTAAGTGATTAACCAATTACTTCGATGTCCTCCCACTTCAGGTTTCCTTTGGCGACAGCCTGCTTGAGTGCTGCGTCGAGACCGATGCGGTTGATGATGCGGAGGCCGTGAGCGCTGACTTTCAGAACGATCCAGCAGTCCTCCTCAACGTAGTAGAACTTCTTGGTGAACAAATTGACGTCGAATGTGCGCTTTGTGCGGCGCAGGGAGTGGGAAACGTTGTTTCCGTTCATCGACGTCTTACCTGTGATTTGACAAGCCTTTGACATATTTTCGATGTGCGTGTGACAGGCGTGCTGCCTGTGATGCGCGTTCTTTAATCTGTTTTTCTTACTCTTTGTTAATTACTCTCTGTTCTTACTCTGCGGGTACGATGCTGACTGTGCTGCGGTCCAGACGTCCTTTCTTGAATGTCACGACGCCGTCAACCAGTGCATAGAGCGTGTGGTCACGGCCCATGCCTACGTTCTTGCCGGCATAGTGCTGTGTTCCGCGCTGGCGGATGATGATGTTGCCAGCCTTTGCAAATTGACCTCCGAAGAGTTTTACGCCGAGTCGTTTGCTCTGCGACTCGCGACCGTTCTTTGAACTACCTACACCTTTCTTATGTGCCATAATTCTTTTCTTTTTTTTCGGTTAAGCAATTACTTGTTTGATTGTCAGTTCCGTGAACTGCTGACGGTGGCCGTTGAACTTGCGATAGCCCTTGCGGCGACGCTTGTGGAACACGAAGACCTTGTCGCCCTTCACGAGCGGAGTCTTCACTTCGCAAACTACTTTCGCGCCTTCTACTGTCGGCGTTCCTACTGTCACAGAACCGTCGTTGTCAACCAACAAGACGTTCTCAAACTCAACAGTTGCCTGTGCATCCACGTCCTTGATGTGGTGTACGAACAGACGCTTGCCTTCTTCGGCCTTGAACTGTTGCCCGTTAATTTCTACGATAACGTACATTTTTTTGATTTATAAATTTAATAAAAACGGTTTACGTCCGCGAGGCGAGGCTATCTCGTAACCCACTTTTTTGAGCCCCAACGGCACAAAGCGACTGCAAAGGTACAACTTTTTTCCAAACTGACAAAACTCTTTTTCAAAAAAATCTGAAAATCAAAGAAAAAGTCGTCCCGTTGGCGCCATTTTCGCCTTTTTATTGTATCTTCGCAGCATCAAAATTGCGATGAAGCATGAGCAAACCAAGCTTGCTTGAAGTTTGCCGAGTGTGAGCAATTTATCTAAAAACGACATTATGCTGAAAAACGACCTGTTTCCCGACGTGCGTGTGGTGGCCTTCGACGCCGACGACACGCTGTGGGATTGCCAGACCTATTTCGACCGTGTCACCGAGCAGATGTGTTCGCTGCTGCAACCGTGGGCCGACCACGACACCTGCTGGCAGGAACTGCTTCGGACCGAGTCGAAGAACCTTCCGCTCACAGGCTATGGCTGCAAGGCCTACATCCTGTCGGTCATCGAGACAGCCATACGGGTGAGCCATGCAGAGATTGGAGCGAGTGCCATCGACGACTTGATTCAGAGTTGTTACGGCCTGCTCAACCTCCCTGCCGAACCGCTTCCTGAAGTAGAGGAAACCTTGAATAAAATCCGTCAGAAGATTGATTCAGAGCAACTTCCGCTGCGCATGGCCGTCTTTACTAAAGGCGACCTGCTCAACCAGCGGCACAAACTCGAACGCTCTGGCCTGGCACCCTTGTTCGACTGGGTGGAGATCACGGCCGACAAGCAGACCGACGATTTCCTCACCCTGTGCAGCCACCTTTCCGTCCGTCCCGACCAGTTGCTCATGGTCGGCAATTCGTTCAAGAGCGACATCGCCCCAGCGCTGGTCGTCGGTGCGGCAGGCCTCTACATCCCGTTCCATGCCGAGTGGGAGATGGAGCAGGTCGAGACCTTCGACCATCCCCGCTGCCGTCGGCTGACACATTTCGGCGAGGTGTTCGACTACGTATTCCCCCAATGATATGAAACTCCACCTGTTGCTCCTCCTCTTTGCATGGGTGCCTATGACCTTGTGTGCCCAGCGTACCCAGCGCACCCAGCGCACCCCTGTCGACTATGTGAACACCCGAGTCGGCACGGCCCATTCCGAGGTACCCTCGTCCACCGTCTATGGCCGGGGCACCGAGGTGCTGGGCCAGACTCTGCCCGCCGTGCTGGAACCCAATGGGCAGACGTTGTGGACACCCCAGACACGGGCCACCGAGCGCAAGTGCATCGCCCCCTACTACCACGAAGACTCCCTGTTCATGGGCATTCGTGCCAGCCATTGGATTGTCGGCGGATGTATGCAGGACTACGGCTCGGCCACCATTGCGATGTCGATGGACACACCCTCTGTCGCCACCCGTTTCAGCCATCAGGACGAAATCACCACACCTTATTATTATAAAGTCACGTTGCCCGACGAGCACCTGACCACCGAACTCACAGCGTGGAGCCACAGCGCCCAGTTGCGCTACGTGTTCTCCGCCACGGGCACCGCCTGTCTGCGCATTGTCGTCAATAGCGACCGACAGGAGGGTAGTGTGGTCTATGACGAGGCCACCCGTACCGTGCGATGTGAAAACCCCGTCCGTCGGCTCTACCAGGGACGAGGCCAGCGGGCAGGGTTCAGCGGCTGGCTCTATGTCGAACTGCCCGAACTGCTCAACCTGCAGCCCCTGTCCGAGTTGCCCGACACCACCCAGCCGTCGCAGGAACTCTGCCTCACCTTCTCCGTCCATGCAGGCGACACCGTACTCCTGCGGGCAGCCACCTCCTTTACCAGCAGCGAAGCGGCACGTCGCAATTTGTGGTCCGAACAGTACCGGCTGACTTTCGACCACCATGTCCGTCAGCTTCGTGACACCTGGAACCGTCGGCTCTCCGTCGTCCAGGCCGAAAGTCCCGACACGCTCGCCCTGCGCAAATTCTACACAGCCCTCTACCACACCGCCTTCCTGCCCCGAGTGATGAGCGACAGCGACCGCGCCAACTACTACACCGATTTCAGCATGTGGGACACCTATCGGGCCCTCCATCCCCTGCTCACCCTGCTCCATCCCACGCTCAACGGACGTATGATGCAGTCGCTCGTCCGCTTTGCCGAGCGAGGCGGCTGGCTGCCCACCTTCCCCTGCTGGGACTCCTACACCTCAGGCATGATAGGCGACCATTGCACGGCAGCCCTCTGCGACGCATGGGTCAAGGGCATCCGTTCGTTCGACATCGACCGCGCCTACCACTTCATGCGTCAGAACGCCTTCCAGTCACCCCGTCGTGCCGCCGACTACAAGGACGGCAAGGGACGTCGCGCCCTGCAGTCCTACCTTCGCTACGGCTACATACCCCTCGAGGACGACGTCGCCGACGCCTATCATCCCGCCGAACAAACCTCGCGCACACTCGAATACGCCTACGACGATTTCTGCCTCGCCCAGGTCTCACGTCTGCTGGGCCATAAGAAAGACGCCGACAAGCTGACACAGCGTTCGCACAATTGGCAGCATGTGTTCGACCCTCGCACGGGCTATGTCAACGGACGCCATGCCGACGGACGCTTTGCCGACCCTGTCAGTCCCTTTGAGCTGCAGCCCTTCATCACCGAGGGAGCCCCCTGCCACTACACCTTCTATGTCCCCCACGAAGTCGAAGCCTTGATGTCCGCGATGGGAGGCAAGCAACGATTCCTCGAAAAACTCGACACCCTCTTCAATGGTGTTACTTCACCCCCTCTTCGGGAGGGGGCAGGGGGAGGCTATTATTGGCATGGCAACGAACCCTGTCATCAGATACCCTACCTCTATGCGCTGGCAGGCCGGCTGGACCGTACGCAAGCCGTCGTCCGACGTCTGATGGCCGAGGAATACCATGACACGCCAGGCGGTCTCTCGGGCAACGACGATGCCGGTCAGATGTCGGCGTGGTACGTCTTCAGTGCCCTCGGGTTCTATCCCGTCTGTCCCGGCACACCCTATTATGTGCTCGGCATCCCAGCCTTTCCCCGTGTCACCCTGCAACTGGAAAGCCACCGTGACTTCACCATCCTTCGTGACACACCCGACGGCGCACCCTGCACTGCCGTCTATCTCAATGGCCAGCGTCTCGACGCACCCCTCATCTCCCACGACGACATCATGCAGGGCGGTACGCTCCGTTTCGCAGCCGAATAAAACTCCGTTTCTTGTTGACTCCATGTACTTGGAAAAATCACGCCAAGTGCTTAGCGTGAAAACGCCAAGTGCTTAGCGTAAAAATTCCAAGCGCTTAGCGTTAGGTCGCCGAGCGCTTGATGATGCTCTTCAACAATTGGGGCATGGACGGGCCTTGCCCTTTGCCATCAAAAAGGTCGGACACAAAATCGTCTTGTTGTCTCACGCAAATCTTAGTTTTGCGAGGATGTCGTGACGATGTTGTGTCCGACTAGGATTGGGCCGTTGGGTCGAAGCCGCCTGACTTATTCGAACTGGACGGCGATTTTTTCCATTCGAACCTGGCTGTTGTTCGACTGAAGGACTACCTTGCTGGCGGAGCCGGTCCAAGCGATGGTCAGGGCCGACTTGTTAGCCACAGCACTGGCGCCACCTTCCAAGCCTGTCATGTCGTGGCAGTAGGACGTGGTTCCAGCGTCAGGGGCACAGCCGATAACTATCTTCTTGATTCTCTTCCCCTCCGTCGAGGCGATGCTGAGCACAGCGTTCTTGTAAATGCGCACATGGTTTGCGTTCGGGGCTGGAACGGACATAGAGCATGTGTGTTGGTAGTAGCCGATTTTCAAACCCTCATTTGAGGCGACGAAGCCTTTGCCGTAGGTGCCGTCGGTCGCTTCCGACCAAGATTGTGCGTCGGAATTCGTGGCGAAGGCGACGGAGCCGCCGCTTGGGTGGCCCGAACCGCCATCGGTCGCTCCGTTGAGCATATAGAGCCATGCCTCGTTGGGTACCGTCTCGGGCGTGTTGCCCTTATAGTTCATCAGTTTGCCACAGATGACCACCTCGTCGCCCACCTTGATATCGGTCTGACCTTCTTCGTACTTCTTGTTGCCGAAGTAGAGGAGGCGGTAGCACATGAATTCATCCTTTTCTGTGCCGTCCTCGGAAATGTTGAACGAGGCATTGCCATAGGTCCCACCTCCTGTGAACGTGCCGTTGCTGTGAATTTTCGAGATTTTACCTTTCACATAGACATTGCCCGTCTTGTCATACACGGTGTTGCTGGTCCACGTCAGGCCTTTCACGGCATTGACGGCTCCCAGAGGGTTGTATGGGTCTTCCTTCGTACCGTTGCCTGAAACGCCCGAGGGGGTGGGGTCGGTGCCGGGACCGCCATCGGTCGCTCCGTTGAGCATATAGAGCCATGCCTCGTTGGCTACCGTCTCGGGCGTGTTGTTCTGATAGTTCATCAGTTTGCCACAGATGA
>R23__coassemble_633_pt1 | contig 21797 bp, 12 predicted proteins | sample R23__metabat2_high_PE_006 | metagenome-assembled genome bin R23
CATCTGTAATCAGCCTTACAAAGAGGTCACGACGGGTGCTCACGCGGCACTGGAACAGACGCTGCAGCAGGCCGCGACGGACATCGCTGCCGCCACGACCGTGGAGTCATTGGAAGCCGTGAAGGAGCAACTGCACATGGCGGTGCTTCAGTACATTGCCGATGCCGAGCCTGTCGGCACAGGTGTGTTCGACCTGACATTTCTGCTGAACACCCCCGACGTTTCCTACAGCAAAATCGGCGCACCCTTGCCCGGGGCGTGGTTCACAGACAACACAAACACCGACACGTTCCACTTCGTCATCAACAACAAGATTCAGTGGCCGACTACGTCTGAGCCTTCGGGCGGTTTCACAGCCGCCTACGGACTCATCAGCCCCACCCCGGCCACCAGCGGATTTGAGATTTACCAGCGCACCGGTCCGCTTCCTGCCGGCACTTACAAGGCCACAGCAGCGTGCTTTGGATGGGGAACCGATATTGACGGGGCATGGAAAGGCACCTATCCGCCACGGTTCACCTTCTCGGCCGACGAGTTCGATGGTGCCCCCATCAATACTGAATTATACAACGATGTCAGCGTGGTCTTCACCCTCGATGCAGCCCGCGACGACGTAAAAGTCGGCATCAAGGCACAGCCGGGCAACGACTGCCCCTGGACGGCTATGGCCAACACCCGGCTGCTGAAGATTCCTGCCGCGTCGCTCGACAAGGAGACGGCCCTGCAGGGCTGGACGAAGTTGACGGAGATTCCCGACAATGTGGACGAGTGGTATTTTGCCCTGGCCGACAAGGACCACCCGCTGATGATGGGGCTGGCAGCCGACGTAGTGGCATACAACAATGTCGTCACCAAAAGCATGCACTATCAGTACCCCGTTGCTCCTTCAGCCGACTCGACCAAGGTGTGGATGATGACTCGTTCGCAGGGATGGGACTGGAACGACGGCACGACCTGCTATTCACTGCGCAACCTCTCCTACCCCTCACTCTATCTGCAGACCGAGATGAATGCGCCATATCACTATCGCACCCACGACCAATCGACTCCCATCGGATGGACTGCCATCATCCCTGCCTACAATGCCGAGGGCGACTTCTGGACCTTCCAAAATGGTGTCTATCCCTGGGCTAATTCGTTCGGCAACAACACCGACTACGGCTGGCTGGGACCCTGGAACGACCAACAGTACACCGACGGCAGTTGGATTGCCGCCAACAAGAAGGGTGACAACGTGGGACACTTCCTGCTCTACGGCATCCTGCGCACTGATTTCGAAGGACTGGGACACCCCACCAAAGCCATCTGGACCGCCGACAACACCACCCTCACCTTCGTCAACGCCACGACCCAGTATGCCGCTGGCGGCACGTTCAACGGAGAGACCGTGACCGCCGTATGGAGCGGAACGGATGTGACAGCATCAGCATCGACACCTGCATGGAATAGTACGGTAAGTGCCACACTTACAAACGTCGTGTTCGACAGCAGTTTCGCATCTGTACGCCCCACGAGTTTAGTCGGGTGGTTTAGTGGTTGCACGCAACTGACTGCAATTGAAGGGATAAACAACCTGAACACGTCAGAAGTAACGGATATGCACAGTATGTTCGATGGTTGCAGCAGCCTGACCACCATCATCTGCGACGACACATGGACACCGACTACCTCCTCATCTGACATGTTCGCAGGCTGCACCAAACTGGTCGGCGGCGCCGGAACTGCCTTCGATCCATCACACGTGGACGCAACCTACGCCCATCCCGACGGTGGCACGGCCAACCCGGGCTACTTCACCTCTTCGACCGAAGTGATTACGGCCAACAAGCCGGGCGACAAGGAAACCTACTGGGCAACGTACTACTATAGCGGCAGCAACACGGTAGCACTCCCTGCCGCAGAGCAGAACGTGAAAATCTACACGGCTGAATACAGCGAAGTGGAAGGACAGAGAACGCTCATACTGACCGAAGTGACCGACGGCGTCATCAAGGCCGCACAGGGCGTCATCATCGAGTCGAGCCTGCCGAACGTCACGATGAAGCACTCGCTGACGCGCGCGGCCACCGACGACTTCTTTGCCGAGAACGCGCTCAAGGGACGCGATCATGCGTGCGCCCTTCCGACCGACGAAGGCACCATCTACACGATGGGTAACGTGGGCGGCCAACTCGGATTCTACAAATACACAGGTTCACAGCTCAAGGCTCGCCGTGCCTACCTCGCCATCCCTGCCAGCAGCGAGGCTGGCATCCGCATCCGCTTCGACGGTGAGGATACGCCCACGGGCATCGATGAAGTAGAAAGTACAACGGACAAAGTACAAAGTACAGACATCTACGACCTGCAGGGCCGCCGTGTGGTGAACCCCACGAAGGGTATCTACATCGTGAATGGCAAGAAAGTGTATATGAAGTAACAACAGGGAAACCGCCGCAGGGACGACCCGGCCATGCCGATAGCCCCTGCGGCCACCCCAAAAAACAACATGACAAACAGTATGGAAAAGAAAACATACCAGCAGCCCACGATGAAGAACATGTACCCGTGGGTGACGATGCCCGTAGCAATGAACATCGGCAGCCAAGAGAACGAAGAACAGTGGTCGAAGCAGCGCGACGACCATGAGTCCGAACCGCAGTATGGCTCTGACTACGGCAACCTGTGGTAAGAAGAGAGAGAGAAAAAAATCAATTGGTTAATTAAGTATAGTAGTAGTTTTTTCAGAATGCCTTTAGGAATTTTCCAAAAGGATGTAATGTGGTAAAATAATGGTTTGGCGGACATACGTTGTATCCGCCTTCGACCAGGGCGCGGAGGCTTTCGACGGCAAACTCGGGTGTACCCATATAGACGATGCGCAGTTCTTCTTTCTTCATAACGCGATGTGTTTATTGACGGTGCAAAATTACGAAAAATCGGGTGCAAATCAAAATGTAGGCCACAGTTTTTCGGTTTTGCATACTGCACCAAGTTTTTGCACATCCGAGCGCTTGGAAATTTTCGTCCGAGCGCTCAGAAATTTTCGTCTGAGCGCTCAGACGTTTTTTTCCGAGCGCTCAGACCTTACACGCGCGCGTGAAGGATGCGTTTTCATGGCATTGCTTTCGACGGCTGTTCGTTTGATTTGGGTGAAGTGGCGAAGGTAGGCATTTCCAAAAAAATGTTCAAAAACGCATGGAAAAATGAGCATCGGAACGGTGTGACCTATTTTTATAAAAGATTGAATGAAAAGTGGAAGGTTTTGCGCACGAATGAGGTTTGTTCGTTGAACAATTCTTCATAACTTTGCAGACGTCAAATTAAAAAACATATTATTAACTTAAAACACAAAAACTGTCTTTGCATGAAAACGACTAACTTTCAGTTTTTTTTCCTGTTGCTCGGCTTGTGCCTGGCGACGGAGGTTGTGCAGGCTCAGAAGCCTGACCCGAACTTCTACGTCTATCTCTGTTTCGGACAGTCGAACATGGAGGGTTTCTGGAACCAGACCCAGTTCGAGCCCGAAGACATGACAGGCGTCAGCGACCGTTTCCTCCTGCTGCCCGCATGTGACGACGCTCCACGCGGACGCACTCGCCTCGAATGGACCACTGCCACGCCACCGCTTTGCCGCCCCAATTGCTTTCTCACACCTGTTGACTATTTCGGCCGCACCATGACCGAACGTCTTCCCGACAAGCGCATCGGTGTGGCCATGGTAGCCATTGGCGGCATCAGCATCAAAGGCTTCATGAAAGACCACAGCATTGCCGATCCGTACAACGAAAACTTCAGCGCCAACGATGCCTTTTTCCGCGCTGCCTATGAAACATACAACAGCCGTCTTTACGAGACGCTTGTCGAACTGGGCAAACGTGCCCAGCAGAACGGCGTCATCAAGGGCATCCTCATGCTTCAGGGCGAGGCTGACACGGGCGATGCGGCCTGGACGGGCTATGTGAAGCAGGTGTATGACGACCTGCTCGCCGACCTCGGCCTCAATGCCGACGACGTTCCGCTGCTGGCTGGCGAGACCCTCTACAACGGCACGCTCTTTGCCAACACCAATGCTCAGAACATCGACCTCCTGCCAGACGTCATTCCTACGGCCCATGTCGTCAGTGCCGAGGGCTGCGAGACGTCGTCCGACTACATCCACTTCACCGCCCGCGGCTATCGACTCATCGGGCGTCGTTTTGCTGCCGAAGAACTGAAGATTCTCGGCTACGAGGAAGAGGCCCTGGAGCAGCAGCGCGAGCCCTACTATATATATTATAATAAGGTAAAGGACATCTGTGATCAGCCTTACAAAGAGGTCACGACGGGTGCTCACGCGGCACTGGAGCAGGTGGTGCAGCAGGCCGCGACGGACATCGCTGCCGCTACCAATGTGGAGACGCTCGAAGGTGTGAAGGAACGGCTGCACTCGGCTGTGCTTCAGTACATTGCCGATGCCGAACCTGTCGGAACAGGTGTGTTCGACCTGACGTTCCTGCTCCAGACGCCTGATGTTTCTTTCAGCCGCATCGGCGCACCCGTGCCTGACGCCTGGTTCACAGACAACACAAACCCCGGCACGTTCCACTTTGTCATCAACAACAAGGTGCAGTGGATTACGACGTCCGAGCCTTCGGGCGGTTTCACAGCCGCCTACGGACTCATCAGCCCCACCCCGGCCACCAGCGGATTTGAGATTTACCAGCGCACCGGTCCGCTTCCTGCCGGCACTTACAAGGCCACAGCAGCGTGCTTTGGATGGGGAACCGATATTGACGGGGCATGGAAAGGCACCTATCCGCCACGGTTCACCTTCTCGGCCGACGAGTTCGATGGTGCCCCCATCAATACTGAATTATACAACGATGTCAGCGTGGTCTTCACGCTCGATGCACCCCGCGACAACGTAAAAGTCGGCATCAAGGCACAGGCGGGCAACGACTGCCCCTGGACGGCCATGGCCAACACCCGACTGCTGAAGATTCCTGCCGCGTCGCTCGACAAGGAGACGGCCCTGAAGGGCTGGACGAAGTTGACGGAGATTCCCGACAATGTGGACGAGTGGTATTTCGTTCTCGCTGACAAGGAGCGCCCGCTCATGCTCGCCCTGGCGCCCGACGTCTATACCTACAACGGCGTTGCCACCAAAAGCATGCACTACCAGCATCTTGCCGCTCCTTCGAGCGACCCGACGAAAGTGTGGATGATGACGCGCACGCAGGGCTGGGACTGGGCCGACGGAACGACCTGCTACTCACTGCGCAGCCTCAGTTATCCCTCGCTCTACATGCAGACCGAATGGGCCTGCCCCTGGCACTATCGCACACACGACCAGCCGACACCCATAGGATGGACGGCCATCATCCCCGCCTACGATGCCGAGGGCGACTTCTGGACGTTGCAGAACGGCGTCTATCCCCGTGCCAACGCGTGTGCCTCAATCGGCCTGAACGACATGAATTCCGAGGACTACGGATTTCTCGGCCCGTGGGTTCCGCAGGAATACTCCGACGGCAGCACGCTGGCCGCCAACAAGAAGGGCGACGACGTGGGACACTTCCTGCTCTACGGCATCCTGCGCACCGACTTTGAACGTCTCGACGACATCGTCCCGACGGGCATCAAGGTAATTAAGAATGAAGAACTAATAATTAAAAATGAAGAATTAGTTGGGGAGGTCTATGACCTGCAAGGCCGTCGCGTGGCTAACACCTCACTATACGCCGGCATTTACATCACAAGCGGCAAAAAATTTCTTGTCAGAAAATAAACCATTTATAATATATCTCTTCTAATGAAAAAAGTAATCTCACTCATCGCCCTGATGCTCATGCCCCTGCTCGGCATGGCTCAGAAGACAGTCTATATCCCGCAGCAGACGCTGAAGGATGAAGGCTATGACCCCAGTACGACACGCAACAACCTCAACGTGCCTTGGTGCCGCTACCGCAGCCGCGAAAGCGACAACATCATCGTGTTCTGGGCGGCAGGCTACGGCAACAACGACCCGAACTCGACGGCTGTGCCTGCCGAATTCCGTGTGGACGTGGACGACATGCTCGCCAAACTGGAGACGTTCTACGACCTGAACGTCAACCGTCTGGGCTTTGCCAACCTCAACAACTCCAACCTCTCGCGCTACAAGATGATTATCTGCCTCTACTACACGACGGAGTGGATGGCCTACGGCGGCGGTTTCGACGATGTGATAGGCGGCATGTGGGTCAGCCCTTCAACCTGTCACCCTGTAGGCTCGACCATCGCCCACGAAATCGGTCACTCGTTCCAGTATCAGGTCTTCTGCGACCTTCACGGCGCTGCGGGTTTCCGCTACAACTTCGGTCCCAACGGTTGCGGCTACTGGGAAACGACGGCCGACTGGCAGGCGTCTATGGCCTATCCCGACATCATGTATTCCCAGAGCATGTACATCTATCGGCAGGCCTACAACACGGCTATGACACACGAATGGATGCGCTACCAGGCCTACTGGATGAACTACTGGTGGTGCGACCGTCACGGCATCGACATGGTGGGCCGCCTGTGGCGAGGCGCCACTGTGTGGGGCGACGACGTCAACCAGGTGTATATGAAACTGATGGGGCTCTCCACTGCCGACCTTTACCGCGAATACATGAATGCAGCCATGCACTTTGTGACATGGGATTTCAACAATGCCGACTGGAAACAGCGCGGTTCCTACTTCGACATCGGCAACTTTGTCTATAACTACGTTCCAGTGGGCACCAACGAGTTTCAGGTGGCCTACAGCAGTTGTCCGCAATCAACCGGTTACAACGTCATTCCCCTCGATGTTCCGGCAGCAGGAACGACCATCAGCACCCACTTCACCGCACTTCCCGCTGGAAGTCCCTTGGCCGACGGCGACCCTCGTATGTTCTGGAACGGCGCCTTCATGGCACCCATCGCTACCGACACCTACAACCACTTCGCCGGCGAGGCCTACCGTGGTTTCCGCCTCGGCTATGTGGCTCTGAAACGCAATGGCGAACGAATCTATCAGGTGGAGGACAAGGTTTACTGCACCGGAACCGACGAAGCATCGGCCGACGTCAGTTTCACTGTTCCTGCCGACGTCGATCGTCTCTGGCTCGTCGTCTCCCCTGCCCTTTCGCAGTACATCATGCACGAATGGGATGAAAACATGCTGAACGACGACCAGTGGCCCTACCGAGTCAAGTTCTCTGGCACCAGCATACCGGGTTCGCAGAAATACTACCTCTACGACACGGCCTCCGAACGCTTCCTCAGCCGTGGCGGTGCAGGAGGCACACAGGCCGTGGCCGACGAGTTTGGCGTACCCGTTCAGTTGGTCCGTCAGGGAAATGGCGTCGCACTGCAGATGCTGGACAACGCCAACGGCTACGTCGGAGGCACAGGCAACCTCATCACCACTGCCGGTGCCACCACCTACTACCAGGAGGAGACTGCCGACGGCGTGACGTTCCGCAATGCCAGCGGCAACTACATTACCATCAACGCCACGACCTCCAACATCAGTCTGACCTCCTCGCAGTCTGCTGCCACCCACTGGAAACTCCTCACCAGCAGCCAGCGCAACGCCATTCTCGCCCAGCATAGTCAGAAACAGGACCGTGAGACGGCACGACTGGCCAACATCGGCCTCGGCACTCTTTCGCTGGCTTCTCATGCCGAGACCGACTTCACTGCCACCGACATGACCAGTCGCATCACCAACGCAGCGCTCTCCAACGGCACACAAGGCTGGACGGTGCAGGGTACAGGTGCCGAAGCCGAGGCCGGCGCGATGGAGATTTACCAAGGCGCAGGCTCCGCCTTCTCGCAAACCGTCAGCAGTCTGCCCAAAGGCCTCTACCGCGTCAGCCTCCACGCTTTCTACCGCGACGGATGGCCCGCAGCCTGCGTCGGTTTTTCCGACACAGGATTCAGTCAGATGAGCAACGCATGGCTCGAAGCCAATGGTGTCCGTGTGCAGATTGCCGACTGGGCCAGCCAGCACAGCGGCGAGCAGTACCCCAACTTCCGCAACGAAGCCCGCGACTGCTTCGACCGCGGTCTCTACCGCAACGATGTCTATGCCTTTGTCGGCGACGACGGGCGTCTCAGCATCAGTTTCGGCACACCCCAGTATGTTGAAGGCGGATGGTTCTGCTTCGCCGACATGACCCTTACTTACTACGGCATGAACGACGAATATGTGCCTGAATACACTCACATCGAGCCCAACAGCGTGACCGGAGCCGAGCGAGTGCTTGCCGCCGGCAAATATTACTTCGTCAACCTTGCCTCCGGTACCTTCCTTACCGCCGCAGGCAACTTCGGCACACAGGCTTCGCTCTCGTCAGCCGGACTCGACATCACGCTTGCCTACCGTCAGAACGGACTCTACACCTTCAACACACGCATCTCCAACGGCACCAACCTCAACTTCATGGGCCAGCCCGAGACCGTCGGAGGACCAGCCTACATGGACGCAACCGCCTTCAACTATGCCATCGCCAAGACCGACGACGGCTACTACACCATCTCCTACCGCGGTGTCAGCGACGAAGGGGACAGCCGTGTGTTCTACCTCGGCTACGACCCTGCCAACCCTGCCGTGGTCAGCACCCGAGTGCTCGACCCCACGACCGACAACGCACAATGGATGATCATGAAACGCGCTGAATTGATCGACTGGTTCGTCAGTCAGGCCGGGCAAACCGACGAGCCCATCGACATTACCTCGCTCGTTGCTGCACCCAACTTCAGCCGCAACGACCAGCGCAACACCACCTCTTGGAACGGCAACCCCACCATCGGCGGCAACGACAACAACCTCTGTGCCGAATGGTTCAACAACTCCTTCAATGTCTATCAGTCCCTTGCCTCCCTGCCCGCCGGCAATTATCGTCTGACAGCCCAGGGATTCTACCGTCACGGACTGCCCGACCCCGCCTATCAGGCCTTCGCCAGCCACACCGAAGCCGACGGTCCGGTGCTCTATGCCAACACCGCAAGCGTACCCCTCGTCTCCATCTTCAGCGAAGCCACGAAGGCAGGTTTCCCCGCCAATGGAGCCGGCCGCTGGATTACTCCCTCGCAGGGATACACCGTGCCAGACGACATGATCGCTGCCAGCACCGCCTTCAGCGCAGGCTTCTACCCCAACAGCCTTGACTTCAGTCTTGAGGAGAAAGGCAACGTGCGCATCGGGTTCAAGAAGACGGCTGCCGGCACGCCCGACGGCAACTGGACCATCTTCGACAACGTCCGCCTCTACCTCGTCAGCCTCCCCACGCCCACTGGCATCGAGGAAATTAATAATGAAGAATCAGGAATGAAGAATGGTGCCATCTACGACCTGCAAGGACGCCGTGTGGCCGACCATCTCCAGCCACTGCCCAAGGGCATCTACATCGTAGGCGGGCGCAAGATGCTCATACGCTGAAACCGGCCCTTCGCCCAGTCAGACTAATTCCAGAAAAAGAACAACGGACCTGCACATCTGAGCGCTTGGAAATTTTCGTCCGAGCGCTCAGATATTTTCGTCTGAGCGCTCAGACGTTTTTTTCCGAGCGCTCAGACCTTACACGCGCGCGTGAAAGAAAAATGAGGAAAAGGGACTTTTGCAACATTTGTGATAGATTCTGCAACAAAATGAAGCACTCTATGTCGCAAAAACTTCGTATCTTTGCAATCGGATATGATAATCAAACAACACCTATGATGTCAAAACGAAATCTCATGATGCTGCTCGGCGTGATGGTTGCCACCCTTGCAGCCCGGGCAGCAACCCAAGTCAACGATTTGAAAGTGGAGGGCCTGCGCAGTCCTCTCGGCATTGACACACCGACGCCGCGGTTCAGTTGGCAACTGGAGAGCGACCAGCGCGACGTGCAACAGACGGCCTACCAGATTACGGTGTGCGACGCTGCTGGCGGCGAAGTCTGGAACTCGGGCAGGGTGGAAAGCCCTGTGCCCTACGGCATCAAGTACGAAGGCACGCCGCTGAAGAGTTGTGCCGCCTACACGTGGACGGTGACGGTCGAGACGACCGACGGCAGCGCCACGGCGGCTTCGACGTTCGAGACGGCCTTCATGGATGCCTCGCAGTGGACGGGACGGTGGATTCATGCCGACGTCAGCCTGCAGACGCTCGACGGGATGAGCATTGTCTTCGACACGCCTGTCACGTGTCGCTACGTGCGGCTGGACGTGTCGGAACTCGGTCTGCGTGCCTCGACCGATGCAGGTTTCTCGTTTGTGCAACTCGCTGAAATGGAGGTGTATAGCGGCACGGACAATGTGGCCCGTTCGGCCTCGCTCAGTGTCGGAAAAAGCGCTGACTCGTGGGAACTGACGCAGTTTGGCTGGTCGCTGGCCAACCTGACCGACGGCGTCGTGGGCGGCAGTGCCCTGGGATGGACGACGGAGCAGAACGTGGCTGTGCCTGTGGTCGTCACCCTCGACTTGGGACAGATACGCACCATCGACCGCATCGTACTTTATCCGCGCCAGAACGACCATGCCGTGGGCAAGCCCGACAACATCGCCGCCAACTTCCCTGCAGCCTTCACCATCCTGACATCCTCCGACGGACAGACCTACAACGAAACCTTTCGACAGGTGGCAAAGAAGGAAACGAGTGTGCCTTACTTTGGCCGCACCTTCACCCTCAACAAGAAAGTGGCGCGTGCCCGCATCTATGCCAGCGCACTCGGTGTGTTCACCCTGCGGCTGAACGGACAGCCCGTCACCGATGCCGTACTCGAACCCGGCGAGAGCGAATATGAGAAGACACTGCTCTACTCCACCTACGACGTCACTGACCTGCTTCGCGAAGGTCGCAACGCCCTCATTGCACAGGTCGCAGGCGGCATCTACAACATTGACTACCTCGATGACCGCTATTCCAAGGGCGAGGTGCAGAACAACGGCGCCACTGCCCTCATGGCCGAACTGCTGCTCGAATACGCCGACGGCACCACCGAGCGCATCGTCACCGACACCGACTGGCGCTGGCAGGCAGGCCCCACGCTGGGTAGCAACTGGTGGGGCGGCGAGGACTACGACGCTCGCCTCGTCATTCCTGAACTCAACAACCCCGCCATCGACCTCTCTGCCTGGAACGACGTCAGCATCCTCACGCCACATTTCCAGAGTCCCCACAGCGGTGTGAGCGGACATGGCACCCTGCGCAGCCGCATGTACGAACCGCTGCGTGTGGTCGAGGAGTGGCCGGCTGTCGAGGTGAAGACCATCCAGAGCGGCGGTTACACCCTGCGCATGGTCGATTTTGGCCGCAACTTCGCCGGACAGTACCGATTCCGCCTCAAGGGACGTGCCGGACAGACCATCAGCCTGCGCTGTGGCGAGAGCCTCAACCCCGACGGCTCTGTCTATATGGAGAACTTCTACACCGGACCTGCCGACCAGTTCGAGGTCTATACCTTCCGTGGCGATCCCGACGGCGAAGAGTGGGGCCCTGAATTCATGTACCACGGCTTCCGCTACTTGCAGATCATTGGACTGGACGAACAGCCAGACCCCGAGGCCTTCACCGCCATGCGCATCCGCAGCGATGTCGATGCTGTCGGCCTGATGAACACCTCCAACGACCTTGTCAACCAGATTCACGTCATCTGCCGCGACGCCATTGCCTCCCAACTCTACAACAGCATCACCGACTGTCCGCAACGTGAGAAACTCGGCTGGCTCGACGTGCCCAACGAGATGTATGTCTCGCTCAACTGCAACTTCGACATGCAGAACTTCTACAAGAAAGTCGTCCGCGACTGCTTCGACGCCCAGCAGCCCAACGGTCAGGTACCATCGGTCGCACCCTTCTACATGCGTGTCTATGAAGACGACACGAACTGGGGCGGCGCAGCCATCCTCGTGCCCTACCGCAACTGGCGCTACTACGGCGACGCCTCGCTCATCGAGCAGTACTATCAGCAGATGAAACGCCTGATGACGCACTTTACCGACAATACCACCGGCTACCTCATCAACAACACCTACAGCGTGCTCAGCGACTGGGGACAGGAAACCGCAGGCGTCAGTCCCATGGTGCCTACAGAGTTCACCGAGACTTGCACCTACTACTACCTCGCCCGAGTCATGGCCGAGATGGCTTACCAGTTCGGCACACGCACCGACGTCAATACCTACACCCGCCTGGCCGACAACATCAAGCGTGCTTTCAACACGAAGTTCTACAATGCCGACACCGCCGTCTATACCAGCATCTCAGGCGGTGGCGGACGTCAGAGCGAACAGGCCATGCCCCTCTACTACGGCCTCGTACCCGAAGGCGACGAACAGCGCGTGGCCGACGTCCTTGCCCAGCGTGTCAAGGCCGATGGCTACAAAATCAAGACAGGCGAGATAGCCCTCAAGTGCGTCTTCATGACCCTCGCCCAGTACGGCTACAACGACATCGTCTGGCAGATGGCCAACCAGACCGACTGCCCTTCCTACGGCTGGTGGGTCACCCAAGGCTACACCACCACCCCCGAATACTGGGACGTCGGCCCCTTCTCGCAGAACCACTGCATGATGGACCACATCGAAGAATGGTTCTTCACCCAACTCGCAGGCATCCGCAACACAGGCATGGCCTTCGACACCTTCACCATCGCCCCCTACCTGCCTGCCGACCTTGACCACTGCGACATCACCACCCACACCACCTATGGCCCCGTCCGCTCCTCCTGGCAGCGTACCGACGGCAACCTCACCTACCAGTTCAGCGTGCCCAGCGGAACCACCGCCTCCATCGTCGTCCCCTGCCCCGAAGGCCAATGTCTGATTGAAGGCGAGAATGCCCTCACAGCCAACACAGACGGCATCCACAGCGTCACCTATGCCGACGCCGTCGCCACCGTCGTCTGTGGCAGCGGACAGTACACCTGGACCACAGGCCCCGACCCCACCCCGACACACATCGGGGAAGTACAAGGCACGAAGAACGAAGTACAAAACGAAACCTCCGTCTTCGACCTGGCAGGTCGTCGTCTCGCCGCCACCTCAAACCGTTTGCCTGAAGGCGAAATCCTCATCGTCGGCCAGCAGAAAGTGCTCCGCCGCGAATGAGAACGGAAAGCGAATGGAATAAATCACGAATCATTTCTTTGGGGAATGAGATAGCAGTTGACACAAAGACAACCCAACTTTTGGACACAAAATCTTCACAAAATCATATCGCAAAATCTAATATTTGAGTGCGATTTTAAGAAGATTTTGTGTCCAACTCTTTGAATAGCCCAACACCGTCCTAAGCACTTGGATTTTTCACGCTAAGCACTTGGAGATTTTACGCTAAGCACTTGGAATTTTCACGCTAAGCACTTGGAGATTTTACGCTAAGCGCTTGGCGTGATGACGCCAAGCGCTTACATAGTGGAAAACTCCTCCCCGGAAAGGGGAGGTGGCGCGAAGCGACGGAGGGGTCACATACGTCAAGTACATCCAAGTAAATTAGTTACCCCTCCGCCCTTTCTGGGCACCTCCCCTTTCCGGGGAGGAGTTCCTTATTCGGCCGTGAAGTCGACCAGCGTTTTGCGGTAACTGCTGAAGAGACCGGAGCGCGAGATGAAGCCGATGAAACGGCCCTGCTCATCGACCACGGGCAGGTTCCAGGCCTTCGTCTCGTCGAACTTCTGCGCAGCCGTCTTCAGGGTGTCGGACGTGGTCAGGACGGCAGGAGGCTGCTGCATGAACGAACGGACACGATACTGGTGATAGAGTTCGGGACGGAACATATACTTGCGCACCGCGTCGAGCGTCATCACGCCGGCCAGCCGTCCCGTTCCATCGACCACGGGGAAGAGGTTGCGGTGGCTGTGGACGATGGTGACGACGATTTTCGAGAGGTCCCAGTCGGGGTGGACAATCGAGAAGTCCTTCTCGAGCAGCGAACCGAGGTTGAGCACCGTGAGGATGGCACTGTCCTTGTCGTGCGTGAGCAGTTCACCCTTGCGGGCCAGACGCATGGCGTAGATGCTGTGAGGTTCGAAGATGTTGATGGTGAGATAGGCCGCAGCCGACACAATCATGAGGGGCACGAAAAGTTGGTAGCCGCCAGTAAGTTCGGCGATGAGGAAGATGCCCGTGAGCGGAGCGTGCATCACGCCCGACATGAGGCCAGCCATGCCGAAGAGCACACAGTTCTGCGCCGCCATGTAGCCTTCGCGCCCGTCCTCGATGCCCAGCACCTTGTTCCACAACGCAGCGAAGACGAATCCCGCAAGGGCTCCGACAAACAGGCTCGGAGCAAACACACCGCCGCAGCCTCCGCCGCCGTTCGTGGCTGCCGAGGCAAAGACCTTCATCAGCAGCACCAGCGCCAGGTAGATGAGCAGGCTCTGGGTGCCCTGGCCGTAGAACAGGGTGTTGTGCATCACGTCGTCGGCACTGACATTCTGCAACAACTGCTCAATCACATCGTAGCCTTCACCGTAGAGTGCCGGCAGGAAATAGATGAGCAGGCCCAGCGTGGCAGCACCCACGAGAAACTTCATCCACGGACCGCGCAGACGGGCGAAGATGCGCTCAAGCCAGTTCATGCTGCGGGTGAAATAGAGCGACACCAGGCCGCACACCACGCCCAGGACGAGGCAGGCTGGAATGATGTTGATGCTGAACTCGGTCTTGAGCGAAAAGTCGAACATGGCACCCGTGCCGTACAGCGCATACGAAACGCACGCACTCGTCAGGCTCGTCACCATCAGCGGCAGGAGCGACGCCATGTTCAGGTCGAGCATCAACACCTCGAGCACAAACATCATGCCGGCAATCGGCGCCTTGAAGATGCCGGCCACGGCACCTGCGGCTCCACATCCCACCAGCAGCATCAGCGTGTTGCGCGGAAGGTGGAAACGCTTGCCCAGGTCGCTGCCGATGGCACTGCCCGTCAGCACAATCGGTGCCTCGGCTCCGACACTGCCGCCAAAGCCGATGGTGATGGCACTGGCCACCATGCTCGACCAGCGGTTGTGCGCCTTGATGCGGGCCCGCTTGCGGCTGATGGCATAGAGCACTTTGGTGACGCCGTGACTGATGTCGTCGCGAACGACATAGCGGATGAAGAGGGCTGTGAGCAGGATGCCGACGGCAGGCAGAACGAGGTAGAGCCACGACATCTGCGACGTCCCGATGCCTTCGGTGAGCAGCACACGTATCTCCTCGACGAGCCACTTAAGCACAAAGGCAACAAGTCCTGTGCACAGTCCGACAATCAGACTCAGACCGAGCACAATCTGGCGCGACGTGAACCGCTGGGTAATCCAACCTGTCACGGCATCGAGCAGCCCTACTTCACGACGGCGCCATCGTATCGACATCCACTTCATTTAAGTTAAAAGTTAAAAGATAAAAGTTAAAATTGTAAGTTGGCAGAGGTCACGCCCCTTGACTCTTGACTCTCGACTCTCGACCCTCGACTCTCGACCCTTGCCTCTCGCCTCTCATCGTATGATTTCGAACTCTCCGTTTTCCTTCACACGGATGATTTTCGAGGGTTGGTGCTGCTGCTTCGAGCGCTGGTTGAAGTGGACAACGTAGTCGACAGCCTCTTTCACCTCGTCGGAGATGGCATCGAAGATAGGCGGAGTCGGTTCGCCACTGATGTTCGCACTGGTCGAGACGATGGGTTTCTGGAAACGGTAGCAGAGGGCTTTGGAGAAGTCTTCGCTGGTGACACGGATGCCCACCGTACCGTCTTCAGCCAGCAGGTTGGGAGCCAGACCGCCAGCATGCTCGTAGATCACGGTCAGCGGTTGGGTGGCCAAATCTACCATGTTCCACACCACATCGGGCACGTTCTTGACATAGCGGGCCAGACGGTTGGGCGAATCGACCAGACAGATCATCGCCTTGCTGTCCACACGACGCTTCAACGCATACACTTTCTTCACGGCTTCGGGGTTGGTCGCATCACAACCGATGCCCCACACCGTGTCGGTCGGGTAGAGAATGACGCCACCCTGTTTCAACACCTCTATGGCTTTCTTCACTTCGTCTTGTAACATAGCATTGACCTATTAGAATTCGCTGGTAAAGTGGAACTTGATGTGCTTGAAGTCCTGCTGCGCCATCTGCAACACATAGTTGGAGTCGGCGAGGAAGACGTCGCGGCCCTCTTTGTCGCGGGCCATATACTGGTACTTGCGCTTCTTGAAGGCATCGAGTTCGGCATCGTCGTCGCTCTCAATCCAGCAGGCCTTGTAGAGGCTGGCAGGCTCCCACTTGCAGAGGGCGTTGTACTCGTTTTCGAGACGGTACTGGATGACTTCAAACTGCAACTGCCCCACCGTACCGATGAGTTTGCGGCCATTGAACTGGTTGATGAACATCTGGGCCACACCCTCGTCCATCAGTTGGTTGATGCCCTTTTCCAACTGCTTGGTGCGCATCGGGTCGGCATTTTCGATATACTTGAACATCTCGGGCGAGAAACTGGGCAGGCCCTTGAAGTGCAGTTGTTCGCCTTCGGTCAGTGTGTCGCCGATCTTGAAGATGCCGTTGTCGGGCAGACCGACGATGTCGCCGGGCCATGCCTCGTCGATGGTGCTCTTCTTCTGCGCCATGAACTGCGTGGGCGACGAGAAACGCACCGTCTTGCCCTGACGCACATGCAGATAGGGAGCGTTGCGGACAAACTTGCCCGAGCAGACCTTGCAGAAAGCCGTGCAGGAGCGGTGGTTCGGGTCGATGTTGGCGGTTATCTTGAAGATGAAACCTGTGAACTTGGGTTCTTCGGGCTGCACCAGTCGTTCCTCAGCCGTGGTGGGACGAGGACGAGGCGCTATCTGGACAAAGCAGTCGAGCAGTTCCTGCACACCGAAGTTGTTGAGGGCCGAGCCGAAGAAGACAGGAGCCACCTCGGCATCGAGGTAGGTCTGGACGTCAAACTCAGGATAGACGCCGTCGATGAGTTCGAGGTCGTCACGCAGTTTCTGAGCATCTTCCACCCCGACACGCTCGTCGAGTTCTTTGCTGTCTATATCGACGTTCACCTTCTCCGTCACCTTCTGCTTGTCGGGTGTGAAGAGGTTGAGGTTCTGCTCGAAGATGTTATAGACGCCCTTGAAGCGTGCACCCTGGTTGATGGGCCACGACAGCGGACGCACACTGATTTGCAGTTCCTGCTCCACCTCGTCCATCAGGTCGAAGGGGTCACGTCCCTCACGGTCCATCTTGTTGATGAACACGATGACAGGCGTCTTACGCATACGGCAGACGGTCATCAATTTTCGTGTCTGTGTCTCCACACCCTTTGCCCCGTCAATCACGATGATGGCGCTATCGACGGCGGTAAGTGTGCGGAAGGTGTCCTCGGCGAAGTCCTGGTGGCCCGGCGTGTCGAGGATGTTGACCTTGTACTCCACATCCGAACCCTCGGGGGTGTAGTCAAACTCCATCACCGAGGTACTCACGCTGATACCGCGCTGCTTCTCGATTTCCATCCAGTCGCTCGTCGCTGTCTTCCGTATCTTGTTCGACTTCACGGCACCCGCCACTTGAATCTGTCCGCCGAACAGCAGCAGTTTCTCCGTCAGCGTGGTCTTACCCGCGTCAGGGTGCGATATGATGGCAAATGTACGTCTACGATCTATTTCTTGACTCATATTCTTTCAAGGATTTTAAGGATTAAAAGGATTTCAGCCCCCCTCCCCTGCCTCCCCCTGTATGGGGAGGAGTAGTTACTTTGAGTGTAACGTTTCCCAAACTTATCTCAATTATTTATTGGTTAAGGAACGGTGACCACTCCCTCCCTCACAGGGAGGGTGAGGGGAGAGTCTTGATGCATTGTTCCAGCGAGTCCTCCCAGTACGGCACCTCGATGCCGTAGGTCTTCTTGATCTTTGTCTTGTCCAGCACGGAGTAGTGCGGACGGGAGGCCGCTGTCGGATACTCCGATGTGTGCAGCGGACGGACATGGCAGGTCGTGATACCTGCGATGCGGTGGATGGCCTTCGTAAAGTCGTACCACGACGTCACACCCTCGTTCGAGAAGTGGTAGATGCCTGGCACGATGCCCTTGTTGATGGCCGTCATGATGGCCATGGCAAGGTCGCGGGCATAGGTCGGCGTGCCCACTTGGTCGAAGATGACGCCCAGCGACTCCTTCTCACGCCCCAGGCGCAACATCGTCTTCACGAAGTTGTTGCCGAAGGTCGAGTACAGCCACGCCGTGCGGACAATCATCACCTTCGAGCAATACGCCATCACGCTCTTCTCGCCAGCCAGTTTCGTACGGCCGTACACACTGTTCGGACAGGTCGGTTCGTCCTCGGTGTAAGGCGTGTGGTTCGTGCCGTCGAACACATAGTCGGTCGAAACCTGAACCATCCAGCCCCCACGGCGTTCGACGCTCTGGGCCAGGAAGCCCGGAGCCTCGTTGTTCAGCACGTTGCAGAACACCTCGTTGTCTTCCGCCTTGTCCACCGCCGTATAAGCCGCACAGTTCACGATGCCATCGACCGCGTTCGTCTGCACGAATGCATCGACAGCCTCGGCGTCGGTGATGTCCAGTTCCTCCACATCGGTAAACAGCCACTCATGCTGCGGGTTCTCACGGGCCAGCAACTGCATCTCGTTGCCCAACTGCCCCTTGCAGCCAGTAATCAATATCTTCATAGTTCGATACTTTCAGTCTTATCTTTTTTATAATACTCAGCCAACAGGGCGATGAACTTCGAGATGTAGCCCATCGCCTTCTTCGTCTCCTCGCTCACAGGCTTGCCCTGCAAACGCAGCAGCATCAGTCCGTAGAGCGCGTCGAAGCAGTTCTCAATCTCCGATTTCTCTTCTTCGTTGTACTTTGTACTTTGTTCTTTGTACTTATCCTTGTTTTTTGCTCTCAGTTCGACGATGAACGGCAGCGCATGGTAGTAAGTATCCGAATAGACAGGATGCTTCATCGACTTTAGCAACCGACGGTGCAAGTCGTCCAGCCAGATGATCACGTTCTTGCAGATCTGCAGGTGTCCGCTGTGCGTCACCCCCTCCGAGCGCATCATCTCCGCCAAGTCCTCGTACCAGCGGCGCAGTTCAGCCCGCTGCTCACCCTCCAACTGAAAACGCGACAAGTAGGAATCCTCCAACTTGTCGACGTCCAGCGACACACCCCGCAGCAAGTCTTCCACCTGCCACATATACAGCAGCCATTCAGCGATGTTCTGCTCCTTCAGTTTCTGTGCAATAATCATAAGTAAGTTACATGAAAGCCCCTCCCTATGGGGGAGGGGTTGGGGAGAGGCTTTTGTCTTTATTCTATCCCGGGAATCCAGTACAGCAGGCCCAGCGAGTAAAGTGCCATGATGGCCGAGACCACCATCACGACTGCGCCGATGCAGCGGTTGATGATCCAGATGCCCCGCACGTTGAAGCGGTTGCGCACCTTGTCAATCAGCCAGGTCAGGCCGAACCACCACGCCAGCGCACCGACGACGATGAACACATAGCCCACCATCTGCGGCCACGGGTTGTCGCTCAGCACAAAGGTGAACTGACCAAACATCGCCACAAACAAGAAGATGATCAGCGGGTTGGAGAACGTGACGAAGAAGCCCGTCACGAAGTTATGCACCAGCGAGCCCCGGTTGTGCGACACCGGTTTCACCTTATCCACAGGATTCGAGCGGAAGGTCCACAATCCGAACAGGAACAGCAGCACGCTGCCCACCAGTTTAATCCAGAACGCAATCCTGACATCCTCGATGATGCCGCTGACGAACGACAGACCGAAGCCCGTCATCAGCGCATAGATAATATCGCTCAGTGCAGCCCCCACACCCGTGGCAAATCCGTACCAGCGCCCTTTGTTCAGGGTACGCTGTACGCACAGCACACCCACAGGTCCCATCGGTGCTGAAGCCACGATACCGATAATCATGCCTTTCACCACCATCTCGAAGATGCCGATGTTATGCAGAATATCCTGATAGTTCAGCGGATTCAGGTGCTGCAGATGTGTATCAATCAATGGAATCATCCGTAACAATCTTTCTAATGAACTGCAAAGTTACGATTAAGTGAGCGGAATTCCAAATATATTTGAGAATTTCCGAACGTGAGTAACTTCGGCGAAAGCCAAAGTTACGATTAAACAAGTGAAAAAAACAAATTTTGGAGCAGCGAGTGCAAAAAAATGTATTTTATTTGCCGAGTCGTGACAAAATTGTCTAAAGACAAATTTATTTGATTTTTTTCCTAACGTGAGCAATTGCGCGTTCGCGTTCAAGCAATGGGGGCGTAGCCAAGTTACGACCAAAACAATTAAAAGTTAAAAAACAGACCCAAACCTTGAAATAGGTACAAAATCATGCACAATTATAGTGCAAATCAGCCTTTTCAATCCTGCTAATCCTTAAGTAAGAAAATAAAGAATAATCAGTCATACAACATTGTGTGACACATATTTGTGTGACACAAACTTGTCGGAATGAAAAATATGTTGTATCTTTGCAGTAATTTACTAAATAACAACATCATGGAAAATCCATTTGACTTGGGAGTAGCCGTTGATCTTGCACATTTCATCGGACGTAAAAATGAGATTGAGCAACTTAAATCCCATATGCAGTATGGCATTAACACCATACTCATTTCGCCACGTCGCTGGGGAAAGACATCACTCGTCAAGCGCGTGGCAAAGGAAGTGGCTAACGACCAACTGAAAGTAGTATATGTTGACATACTTTATTGTCGCAACGAATACGACTTCTATAACGCTTTCGCATCAGCCGTACTTGGACAGACGGCTTCTCGACTCGATGAATGGAAACAGAATGCACAGGAATTCCTGTCACGTCTAGTTCCTAAAATCAGTTTCTCACCAGAGCCCAATCATGACTTCAGCATTTCTCTGGGCATTACCCCCAAGACATATAAGCCAGAGGAAATACTCAACCTGCCCGAACAGATTGCCCAGAAACGGAGATACAACATTGTTGTGTGCATCGACGAGTTCCAGCAAATCGGTGACTTCGCCGATTCACTCACCGTACTAAAACGTATGCGCAGTGTGTGGCAACACCAGCACGCGACATCCTACTGTCTGTTCGGCAGCAAGAAACACATGATGAGTACCCTCTTCCAGCAGCGCAATCATCCCTTCTATAAATTTGGAACGACCATGTACCTCGGTCTTATTCCGGCGGAAGAATGGATTCCGTACCTGTGTCAACGATTTGAAAAGGAAGGCAAACACTTGTCTGTACCATTGGCGGAACAAATATGCAAAATGGTGGAATGTCATCCATCATACGTCCAACAACTGGCATTCAACACCCTCATCTGCACCAAAACGCCAGAGGTAAGCGAAGTGAACTTGACAGAAGCCTATGAGAACCTACTTGACGAAAACACGCCCCTCTTCATCGAAAAGACCGAACGTCTGACAGCCTACCAAATGAACTTCTTGCGCGCAATCATAGCAGGAATCCACCGGGACTTCGGTCTTGCAGCAATCCGTGAAGAATACAATCTTGGTTCTGCCTCCAACATTGTGCGTATCAAGGAAGCGCTTATCGAAAAGGAGTTCATCGACATCACTCCTGATGGCATTTATATAGCAGACCCCATTTTGGAGAAGTGGCTCCAAAAGCGCGTATTCTAACAGGCAAAACCTATTGCACAGTGAGCAAATAAGAGTAGGGGAAATTTCTTTTTTTGTGGCACAGTTGGTGAAAATGCCGTCCACAGTCGGTGTTGACACCGACTGCAGACGGCGTGAAAGTGGTTCGCAATGCAAAAACAGGGCTGAGTAACCTATGAAAATATGTACAGGGAGGTATAATACACAGTATAAGAATACTTAAAAG
>R23__coassemble_640_pt1 | contig 21653 bp, 9 predicted proteins | sample R23__metabat2_high_PE_006 | metagenome-assembled genome bin R23
CAAATTACTTTCTTATTACAAAATTTTAACAGCACTTTTTTTAAAAAAAGAACAAAAAAGTTCAAAATGTACTGTCTGAAGTGTCAAAAAACGCACCGCAGTCGAAATAAATTTACACTGCGGTGCGTCTATAGGCGCACTGTGGACGAAATAAATTTGGACTGCGGTGCGTTTTTTGTCGTATTTCTTCGTAACTTTGCAACCGATGAATCTCTTGACCGACAGCACCCTACAGTTTGTTCGTGAACACCGCACCGACGACGTCCACGCGCTGATGCTCGCCGCACGGCGATGGCCCGACGTCGATGTGCGCCAGGCCTGTGTGCAGATAGCGGCGTGGCAACGGGCACGCACCAAGTTGCCTTCGTGGGCAGCACAGGAGGAAATCGTGTTTCCTGAACAACTGTCGATGGAGCAATGCTCGTCGGAACTGACAGCGCGCTACAAAGCGGAAGTGGCACCTCGGCACAGGTCGATGGCCGACCTGACCGGCGGATTCGGCGTCGATGCCACGATGCATGCGCAGGAGGGTTCGCTGACCTTTGTCGAGCGCAGCGACGAACTGTGTCGGCTGGCACGGCACAACTTGCCGCTCATGGGAGTGAAGCAGGTCGAGGTGGTTTGTGGCGAGGCCGAAACGGTGCTGCCCACGTTGCCTCATCAGGACCTGATCTTCATCGACCCGGCACGACGCGACAGCCACGGCGGCCGGACGGTGGCGCTGGCCGACTGCTCTCCCGACCTGGAGCAGATGCAGCACCTGCTGTTCGAACGTGCGGACCATGTCATGGCCAAACTCTCGCCCATGCTCGACATTGCCGACACCCTGCGGCGCCTGCATCATGTGCGTGAGGTCCATGTTGTCAGCGTCGATGGCGAATGTAAAGAAATCGTCGTCTTGGCCTCTCCCACGAACCTCAGTCCAGGAGAGGAACAACTGCCGTGTGAAATGGTCTGCGTCAACCTGTCTGACAAGCATGCACGCCAGACATTCCGCTTCACACGCGAGGAGGAACAGCAAGCCGTCTGCACGTTCACGACGACCGTGGGCCGTTATCTCTACGAACCGAATGCCTCGCTGCTGAAAGCAGGTGCCCTGCGCTGTCCGGCCCAGCGTTTCGGTCTGCAGAAACTGCATCCGAACAGCCATCTCTACACGTCGAACACGCTGGTCACGGACTTCCCCGGACGCACGTTCGAGGTGGTCGCCCTGTCCGACTTCAACAAGAAAAACACAGCACGTCTGCTGGCCGGCATCAGTCAGGCAAACCTCACCGTGCGAAACTTTCCGCTTGCCGTGGCCGACCTGCGCCGCCGCCTGAAAATCAGAGAGGGTGGCAGCGATTATATCTTCGCCACCACCCTCGCGGATGAAAAACACGTTTTGATTTGTTGCCGAAAATTACTCCAAGTAGGTGTAACCGTAAAGGCCTGAACGGTAGGTCGAAAGGAATTCTTTGCCCTCTTCGAGTGAGATTTTGCCTTCCTTGACCGACTGTTTGGCCCACACTTCGAGGCGACGTACCAGTTGCTTCGGGTTGTACTGCACGTAACTGAGCACGTCGGCAACAGTCTCACCATCAACGATTTTGTCAATTTTATAACCCTTTTCATCGACGGTGATGTGCACGGCGTTGACGTCGCCGAACAAGTTGTGCATGTCGCCGAGAATCTCCTGATAGGCACCCACGAGGAAGACGCCGATGTAGTAGGGCTCCTTCTGCTTCAGTTCGTGGAGCGGCAGCATGTGCGAAATGGTCTGGTGGGTGACGAAGTCCGTGATTTTGCCGTCGCTGTCGCAGGTGATGTCCTGCAGCGTTCCGAGACGGTTGGGACGCTCGTCGAGACGGTGGATGGGCATGATGGGGAATATCTGGTCAATGCCCCAAACGTCGGGCAGGGAGTGGAAGATGCTGAAGTTGCAGAAGTATTTGTCGGCCAGGAGTTTGTCCAGTGTCCGCAGTTCTTCGGGAGCATGCTTCATCGTGTGCACTTGGGTGTTGATTTCGTGAGCAACCGCCCAGAACATACGTTCAACTTCGGCACGGGTGCGCAGGTCGAGCATGCCATGGTCGAAGAGACCGAGGGCCTCCTCGCGGATTTGCTGGGCGTCGTGCCAGTCCTCGAGCATCGAGCGCGAGGAGAGGTTGTCCCATATCTCATAGAGGTCTTTGGCAAGCGGGTGGTCGGTCTCCTTCACCTCAAATTCCTCTGGCATCACAGGCAGTTCGACCGTACCAAGCACCTCCATGATGAGCACGGCATGATGGGCAGCGAGCGAACGTCCGCTCTCGGTGATGATGTTGGGTTGGGGAAGATCGTGTGTCTTTGCTGCCTCGACAAAGGTATAGACGCAGTTGTTCACATACTCCTGGATGCTGTAGTTGACGCTGCTCTCGCTGTTGGCGCTGCGTGAACCGTCGTAATCGACACCAAGTCCGCCACCGCAATCGACAAACTCGACGCCAAAGCCCATCTTGACGAGTTGGACATAGAACTGGCTGGCTTCGCGCAGGGCGTTCTGGATGCGGCGAATCTTCGTGATTTGGCTGCCGATGTGGAAATGGATGAGGCGCAGGCAATCTTTCATGCCGTTCTTCTCCAGCAGGTCGAGTGCTGTGAGCAGTTCGCCGCAGGTCAGTCCGAACTTCGACGCGTCGCCGCCGCTTTCCTCCCATTTTCCGCTGCCCGACGAGGCAAGTTTGATGCGGATGCCGATGTTGGGGCGCACGTTGAGGTGCTTAGCGACTTCCATGATGGTGTCGAGTTCGTTGAGTTTCTCCACGACGACAAAGACGCGCTTACCCATTTTCTGAGCCAGCAGGGCGAGTTCGATGTACGACTGGTCCTTGTAACCGTTGCAGATGATGAGCGAGTCGCTCTCCATGTTCATGGCGAGCACGGCGTGCAGTTCAGGCTTCGAACCGGCTTCGAGTCCGAGGTTGTACTTCTTTCCGTGCGAGATGACCTCTTCGACCACAGGGCTGATTTGGTTCACCTTGATGGGATAGATGATGAAGTTCTCGGCGTTGTAGCCATATTCCTTCGCAGCATTGCGGAAGCACGTCGCCGTCTTCTCGATGCGGCTGTCGATGATGTCGGGGAAGCGCACCAGCACGGGCGCAGCGACGTCGCGCAGCGAGAGTTCGTCCATGATGTCCTTGAGGTCAACCTCCACGCCGTTCTTCATCGGAGTGGCTACGACCGTGCCTTTGTCACTGATGTGGAAGAAATTCACGCCCCAGCCTTCGATGCTGTAGAGTTCGCTGGAGTCTTCAATACGCCATTTTCTCATGTTGGGTCAGATGGGTTTAATGGGGATTTTGGGCGAAATGGGGTTATTGAGCAGTCAGAGCAGAAATCTGACGGACATATTCCTGAATTTGTTCTTTCGTATGGATGACGTTGATGTCGATGATGTGCTTGGCTTGGGAGTAGTAGGGTTCGCGCTGCTGGAGGCTTTGGATGATGAAGTCGTGCAGTTCGTCGGGCGACTTTCCCTGGATCAGCGGGCGGATGCTTTTGCCCATGCCCAGATGGGTCTGGAGCACTTCGGGTGTGGCGCGCAGCCACACGGTCTCGGACACCGAGTTGAGGTATTCCATGTTGTCGCCAAAGCAGGGAGTGCCGCCGCCACAGGAGAGGACGATGTTCTCAAACTCGGCGACTTCGTGCAGCATCTTCTGCTCTATCTCGCGGAAACGTGCTTCGCCCTGTTCGGCAAAGATGTCGGGAATCTTCTTGTGGAATCGGTTCTCAATCCACCAGTCGAGGTCGATGAAATCGACTCCGAGGCTGAGGGCGAGGGCGCGGCCCAGTGTGGTCTTGCCGGCACCCATGTAGCCGATGAGGACGATGGGTTTCATTTGCGTGAACGGCTGCGGCCTTTGGCTTTTTCCGATTGAGCCTTGATGATGTCGAGACACTCGGCCGAGGTCAGCGCGGTGGCGTCCTTGACGGTCTTGGGAATGCGGAAGTTTTCGCCCTTATACGTCAGGTAGGGACCGTAGCGGCCGTTGATGATTTCGAGTTCGGGTTCGTCGTCGAATTTCTTCAGGTGCTTCTGAGCATCAGCTTTGCGCTGTTCCTCGATGAGGGCAATGGCTTCGTCGAGCGTAATCTGCAGCGGGTCGATGTCTTTGGGCAGGGAGACAAACTTTTTCTGATGCAGCACATAAGGTCCGAAACGTCCGGTGCCGATGACGATGTCGCTGTCTTCGAACTGGCCCAGTGTGCGGGGCAGTCGGAACAGTTCCAGGGCTTCGTCGAGCGTGATGCTCTGGATGCTCTGTCCCTTGCCGAGCGAGGCAAAACGTGGTTTCTCTTCGTCGGTGGCCGAACCGATCTGTACGACAGGTCCGAAGCGGCCGATTTTGACGACGACGGGACGTCCCTCAGGGTCGGTGCCCAGGGTGCGTTCGCCGACGTGGCTCGACTCGCGTTGGTTCAGCACCTTGTCGCAGAGCGGAGCTAGGTCGTTGTAGAATTCGCCCATCATCTGCTGCCAGTTTTCCTTGCCTTGCGCGATTTCGTCAAATTCTTTCTCGGTATTGGCCGTGAAGTTATAGTCGACGATGGCGGGGAAATACTTCACGAGGAAGTCGTTGACGACGGTACCGATGTCGGTGGGCAGGAGTTTGCCCTTCTCGTTTCCGACGATTTCCGACTTTTCCGCACGTTTCACGTCTTTTTGCGGTTTCAGGGTCAGTTGGATGTAGCCCTGTTTGTGGCCTTTCTTGTCACCACGTTCCACATAGCCGCGCTGCTGAACGGTCGAGATGATGGTCGCGTAGGTTGAGGGGCGTCCGATGCCGAGTTCCTCGAGTTTCTTCACCAGCGTACCTTCGTTGTAGCGTACCGGGCCCTGCGTAAAGCGTTGGGTGGCAAGGATTTCCTTATAGGCGAGTTGCTGACCTACGGCGAGGGTGGCGTCGATGGTGCCCGTGTCGGTCTGTGTGTCGTTCTCCTGTTCGTCGTCCGACGATTCGCGATAGACATGCAGGAAACCGTCGAACGTGACCACCTCGGCAGTTGCCACGAAGGCAGCCTCGCCTGCAGGGATGGTGATGGTCGTCTTCTCCAGTTCGGCATCAGCCATCTGTGAGGCAATCGTACGCTTCCAGATGAGGTCGTAGAGGCGGCGTTCGGGCGATGTGCCCTCAATCTCGCGCTGGTTCATGTAGGTCGGACGGATGGCTTCGTGTGCCTCCTGCGCACCCTTCGAACTGGTGTGGTACTGGCGGCGCTGGGCATAGCGGTCGCCGTAGTGCTCCACAATCTCCTTGTGCGAACTGTTGAGGCAGAGCGTCGAAAGGTTCACGCTGTCGGTACGCATGTAGGTGATGATACCGGCCTCGTAGAGTCGCTGAGCCACCGACATGGTCTGCGACACGGTGAATCCCAGTTTGTGAGCGGCTTCCTGTTGCAGCGTCGAAGTCGTGAACGGAGGTGCCGGCGTGCGGCGCATGGGCTTCGTCGTGATGTCGCCGATGCTGAACGGGCGGTCCTTGCAACTTTCGAGGAACTGGCGAGCCTCTTCCTCTGTGGCGAAACGCTGGTTCAGTTCGGCTTTCAGTTCGGCCTTGTCGGTCGTGAACACTGCCGTCACACGATAGCTGGGTTCGCTCTTGAAGGCCTCGATGTCGCGTTCTCGTTCGACAATCAGGCGCACAGCCACCGACTGCACACGACCGGCCGAGAGGTTCGGCTTCAACTTGCGCCAAAGCACGGGCGAGAGGGTGAAACCGACGATTCGGTCGAGCACACGGCGGGCCTGCTGGGCGTTCACCAGGTTGAGGTCGATGTGACGCGGATGCTTGATGGCGTCAAGAATGGCAGTCTTCGTAATCTCATGGAAGACAATGCGTCGCGTATTCTCGACAGGCAAGTCGAGCACCTGGGCCAGATGCCACGAGATGGCCTCTCCTTCGCGGTCTTCATCGCTTGCGAGCCAGACGGTGTCGGCTTTCTTCGCTGCCGTGCGCAACGACTTGACGAGGTCGGCCTTCTCGGTCGGAATCTCGTAGTTGGGTTCGAAACTCTTCAAATCGACACTGAAGTCGTGTCGCTTCAGGTCGCGGATATGACCATAGCTGGAAAGCACCTTGTAGTCGTCGCCGAGAAATCGTTCGAGGGTCTTTGCCTTCGCTGGCGACTCGACGATGACGAGGTTCTTGGCCGCCTTGGTGGTCTTCGTTTTCTTCTTCGTTTCCTCCATATTTCTTGTAATATTTTTTCTCACTCTGTTTCTACCTCCAAGTGCTTGGAGTTTCGACGCCAAGTGCTTGGAATATTTACGCCAAGTGCTTAGCGTTATCACGCCAAGCGCTTAGCGTGTTTTTTCCAAGCGCTTGGAACAGGTCTTCAAACCGCTCGTTCTAAAAGACGAAAAAGGCAGGATTTTCATCCCGCCTTCACTTCCTTTTTTGCGGAAATCGGCTGCAAAGATACACAAAAAGCAGATTTCCGCCTATATAATAAGGTGAAAATCTGCTTTTTTTTATGTTTTTTTGTGAAAAACGGCGGCTTATTCGACCGGACTGGTCATGCCCACTTCGATGCGGTTGCCCGAGCGGAGGATGGTCTTGGCCATCTGCTGAATGTCGGCAGCCGTGATTTCATCGACGAGGCGGTCGTAATCGGCAACAAACTCGCGGCCGTAGCGTGCGTGGTCAAGCATGCGACCCATCCAGTAGCCGTTCTTCTTGAGGTTTTCGGCATGGCTGCGGTGCATGTACTCCTTCACCTTCTGCAGGTTCTCGGCCGATGGGCCCTTGTCGCAGATTTCGTCGATGCCCTGATAGACGATGGCGGTCATGCGCTCACGCTTCTCGGGAGCGGTGGGCAGTTGGACAATGAACTGTGCTTCCTCCTCGGGATAGTCCTGCAAGCCTGCCTGTGTTGGAACGCCGTAGGCACCGCCTTCGTCCTCGCGGACGCTCTCGGTGTAGAGCATGTCCATGAGTTGGTCGAGCATCGACACGGTGAGCACGTTGCGCAGCGTGTATTCAACAGGCGCATGATAGATGAACAGGGTGATGGCGTTGGGCGTCTCCTGCTGCTTCGTGAAGATGTTGGTGTAAACGCCTTTACGCTTCTTCAGGTCAACCACCTTGTAATTCTCGGCACCCTTCTTCACGGGGAGCGAACCGAGGTACTTCTCGAACAGCGGCAGGGCAGCGTCGAGGTCGATGTCGCCGACAAAGAAGAACTCGAAGTCGTCGCCGTCGGCAAAACGCTCGCGGTAGATCTGGAGCAGACGTGTGTAGTCAATCTTATCGAGGTCGGCAGCCTTCACACGCTTTGCACGGACGTTGTCGCCGTAGATGGCAAACGAGACAGAGTCTTGCAGGGCCGTCGTCGGAGCGAGTTCGACATTGGCGAGCGCAGCCTTCTGACGCTGGATGGTAGATGTGAAGACGTCGTCGTCGCGGCGCGGAGACGTGAAGGCGAGGTAGGTGAGTTGGAGCATGGTCTCGAAGTCCTTCGTGACGCACGAACCCGTCAAGCCTTCGGTCATGGTGCCGATTTCAGGGCTTACGCTGGCCTGGATGCCGGCGAGTTTCTTCTGGATATCTGTGGCAGAGAAGTTGCCCCAGCCGCCCAGCGATACCATGTCGGCGTTGCTGGTTTGCAGGTATTCAGCATCGCTGTAAAGCGAGTTGCCGCCCCACGAGGTGGCAGTCATGCTGATACTGTTGGGCGTGTAGTCGGTCTTCTTCACGTGAATCTTCACACCGTTCTTGAGGGTGACGACTTTCGTGTCATAAACGCCGTCGGTAATGCTCTTCACCTTCGAACCCTTGAGGGTTTCGGAGATGAGCGGGTCGTTGTTCACCTCTTCCTTGTAGGCTTCGATGTTCTCGGCCTGCACGCGGTGAAGCACGTCGATAAGTTCTTGCTTCTGAGGCAGGACGATGCCTTCTTTATCAGGAGCAAACATCACGAGCACGAGGTTGTTGTCGTTCTCGTGGCAACTCTCCTTGAGGGCCTGGTTAATCATCTCGAGCGGCAGTTGAGGCACAATCATCTTCATCATCTGGTACTCGGTTTCAATGCCGGGCATGGCATCGCCATCGAGGAAGTGGCGCACGCACTCGTTTACATAGTCGTTGGTATAGACCTTGTCTTTCTTCGAATACTTGTCTTCCAACTGCGACAGATACTCCTGCTTGAAGCGCTCGTATTCGCTCACGGTGAAACCGTAGCGGGCGGCACGCAGCATCTCGCGGTACAGGGCTGCGAGGGCTTCGTCCTGCTTGTTGTCGTCGAAAGCAGCCACACCCGTCAAGGCATCCTTCGTCTTGGCTACGAAGAACTCATCGTCGGCCATCTGTGCGAAGAGGAACGGCGGATTGGGCTTCTGCAGAATCTCCTGAATGCGCTGGGCGAACATGGAGGAAATGGCTTCGTTGGCATAGTCGCTCATCACCTTCATCAGGCTGCCGCGAGCCTCGCGTGGCAGGGCGTCGTGCTTGAGCATCAACATTATCATCGAGCGTGTCTGCTCCTTGTCCTTCTGGATACTTACCAGCGGTTCGGCGTTGTCGGGAACTTCGTAGTATTCGCGGACGGCAGCGTCGGCAGCGGGAGCCTGAATGTCGGCAAAGACAGCCTTCACCTTCTGCTCCATCTGGTCAACGTCGAAGTCGCCGACGACGACAATGCCCTGCAGGTCGGGACGGTACCATTTCTTATAATATGCGCGCAACACGTCGTGCGGGAAGTTCATCACAATATCCATCGTACCAATGGGCATGCGGTCGGCATATTTTGAACCGGGGTAGATGTCGGGCAGAGCAGCCTCGTACATACGCTGCATGGCCGAGCGGCGCATACGCCACTCTTCGTTGATGACGCCACGTTCTTTGTCAATCTCCGAACCTTCGAGCAACAGGTCGTGGCTCCAGTCGTGGAGGATGAGCAGGCAAGAGTCGAGGCTTCCCTCGCTCGTCGTCTTCACGTTGTTGATGTTGTAAACCGTCTCATCGAACGAAGTGTAGGCGTTCAGGTTTTCACCGAACTTCACACCGATGCTCTCCAGGTAGGTCTTCAACTTGTTGCCAGGAAAATGCGTCGTTCCGTTGAAGCACATGTGCTCCAGGAAGTGGGCCAGACCGCGCTGGTCGTCGTTTTCCTGCATCGAACCGACTTTTTGTGCGATGTAGAAGTCGGCACGCTGTTCGGGCCAAGCATTGTGGCGAATGTAGTAAGTAAGTCCGTTTTCGAGTTTTCCGACACGCACTGCCGGATCGAGTGGCAGTGGCTGCATCATGGCGGCAGCAGCATCGTCCTGTGCAAAAGCACCGAAGCTGAGCATGACTGCCATGACACTGAGAATGATTTTCTTCATGTTTGTTTGGAATTTATAATAAAAAGTGAGTTGGATGCAACCAATCTTTTAGAAAGAGGGCCTGTGTCTGGCTTTTCTATCAGTTAAATCTGTGTTTTGAAAGGATTGACACTCTTCTGCTCGTCGAGCGCATGTTTGGGATAATCGACGGTGTAGTGCAGGCCGCGGCTTTCTTTGCGTTCGAGGGCCTGGCGGGTGATGAGGTAACCGACGTTGATCATGTTGCGCAGTTCGCAGATGTCTTTCGTGGGCTTGACGCGCTTGAACAGGTGTTCTGTCTCTTCGTAGAGGAGGTCCAGACGTTCCCAGGCTCGGTGCAGACGCAGGTCGCTGCGCACGATGCCGACGTAGGTGGACATGATTTGTCCCACTTCCTTCACGTCCTGGGCGATGAGCACCTTCTCTTCGTTCGACATGGTACCTTCGTCGTTCCATTCGGGCACTTTGTCGTTGAAGTCGTACTGGTCGATGACGCTGAGGCTGTGCTTGGCTGCAGCATCGGCATAGACGACAGCCTCGATGAGCGAGTTCGAAGCGAGGCGGTTGCCGCCATGCAGACCTGTGCACGAACATTCACCCACGGCATAGAGGCGACGGATGCTCGACTGTCCGTCGAGGTCGACCTTGATGCCGCCACACATGTAGTGGGCCGAGGGCACGACGGGGATGTACTCCTTCGTGATGTCGATGCCCACGCTGAGGCATTTGGCGTAGATGTTGGGGAAGTGGTGCTTGGTCTCCTCGGGGTCCTTGTGGGTGACGTCGAGGCAGACGTGGTCGAGCGCGTGAATCTTCATCTCGTTGTCGATGGCACGGGCGACGATGTCGCGCGGAGCCAGCGAGAGGCGTTCGTCGTACTTCTGCATGAACTCCTGTCCGTCGGGCAGACGGAGGATGCCGCCGTAGCCGCGCATGGCCTCGGTGATGAGGTAGGCAGGATGCGTCTCCTTCGGGTTATAGAGCACCGTCGGGTGGAACTGCACAAACTCCATGTCCTTGATTTTTCCTTTGGCGCGATGTACCATAGCGATGCCGTCGCCCGTGGCGATGTTGGGGTTCGACGTGGTGGCGTAGATGGCGCCCGTTCCGCCCGTTGCCATCAGTGTGACACGCGACAGATAGGTGTCCACCTTGCCTGTCTTGGGGTTCAGCACATAGGCGCCGAAACATTCGATGTCGGGTGTGCGTCGGGTCACACGGATGCCGAGGTGGTGTTGGGTGATGATTTCGACGGCGAAGTGATTCTCCAGAATTTCGATGTCGGGACAACTGCGCACGGCAGCCATGAGTCCGCGCTGGATTTCGGCACCCGTGTCGTCGGCGTGGTGCAGGATGCGGAATTCGGAGTGGCCACCTTCACGGTGCAGGTCGAACTGTCCGTCGGCGTTCTTGTCGAAGTTGACACCCCACGAGACGAGTTCCTGAATCTGTGCCGGGGCATTGCGCACGACCTGTTCCACGGCTTCGCGGTCGCTGATGTAGTCGCCCGCAATCATCGTGTCCTCGATGTGCTTGTCGAAATTGTCGACCAGCAGGTTGGTCACACTGGCAATGCCACCCTGAGCCTTGGCCGTGTTGGCCTCTTCGAGTGTCGTCTTGCAGATGATGGCAATCTTGCCCTTCTTTGCCCTTGCCACCTTGAGGGCATAACTCATGCCGGCTACACCTGAGCCGATGATGAGAAAGTCGAATTTACGTGTCATGACACTGTGTTGTAGTAAACTGACCGCAAAGTTACGACAATTTTTTTACTTTTACTTTTCACTTTTCACTTTTTTATATATCTTTGCAGTGTTTTCACACAAAAAAACAAAACGCTTTGGCAGCCGCTCCAAGTGCTTAGCGTGAAAACGCCAAGTGCTTAGCGTTCGAACGCCAAGTGCTTAGCGTTATTTTTCCAAGCGCTTAGCGTAGTGCTTTTTCAACCAGAAACTATCAACCACAAACATATATGAAACATCGGCTACTGCTTTGTCTGATTTTCCTGTTTGCTGTCGCATCGACACAGCGTCTCATGGCACAGGACACCGGCCAACCGCTTTCGTGGGCCGACGACCTGCGTCAGCGTCTGACGGCGCTCAACAACGAGTTCGACCGCGTGGAGCATTTCACCGGCATCTGCGTCTATGACCTGACGGCCGACCAGCCCCTCTATTCCCGTCATGCACACAAGGTGATGCGCCCGGCTTCGACTCAGAAGATTCTCACGGCTGTCGCAGCCCTGGACCGTCTGGGCAAGAACTATGCTTTCCGTACGACGGCCGTGCAGACAGGCTATATGGAAGGTACGACGCTGATGGGCAACGTGGTCATTCGCGGCGGATTCGACCCGATGTTCTCCTACGGCGACCTGCGCCAGATGGCACGTGCCATCCGCGAGGCAGGCATCGACAGCATCGGCGGCCAACTCATCGGTGATGTCAGCATGACCGACGGCGTGCGGCTGGGCAACGGATGGTGCTGGGACGACGTGCCGAGCAGCACGACGCCCTATCTGACGCCTTTGTTCTTCAACCATGAACAGGAAATCAACAGCCGCAACACGAAGTGTGTCGAGCGTCCCGAGGAATACTTCCTGCGCGTCCTGCTGAAGGAACTGCGCGAGGCCGGCGTGGCCATCCGCGACGGAGCCTTCTCTGTAGCCTTGTTCCCGCAAAGTGCTGCTACTTCCACCCGCACGTTGTTCACCACCGAGCACACCATCGAGCAGATGCTCGGACAGATGATGAAGAAGAGCGACAACCTGTACGCCGAGGCGCTGTTCTACCTGCTCGGTTCCAGTGGCAAATTCTCGCAGACGGGCTGGAAAGACGGGGCAAAGCAGGTTGAGGCTTTCATGCAGAAGATTGGCGTCAACATGGACAACGTCGTCATTGCCGACGGCAGCGGACTTTCGCTCTACAACTATGTCTCGCCGCAAGACGAGGTGAAGGTGCTGTGCTACGCCTACCAGCAGCCCGCCATCTATACCACCTTGTCGCCATCGCTGCCTGTGGCCGGAGTCGATGGCACGTTGGAGCGGCGCATGAAGTCGGGTCCGGCCTTCCGCAACGTGCGTGCCAAGACAGGCAGCGTGAAGGGTGTCTTTACGTTGGCTGGCTATGTCACCGCCTCGAACGGCCACATCCTCGCCTTCAGCATCATGAACAATGGTGCCATGAAGGGCGACGTCACCCGCGAACTGCAAGACCGGTTCTGCCAGGAATTGGCGAAATAGGCATTGTTTCTGGCTGTTTTATGTAGGGGCAGGTTGGAAAAACTCCTCCCCGGAAAGGGGAGGTGCCCTGAAAGGGCGGAGGGGTCACTAACATGAATCAAGGTTCGATAAGATAGTGACCCCTCCGTCGCTTCGCGCCACCTCCCCTTTCCGGGGAGGAGTTTTTAAGGCTATATACAATGCGGAATTTTGCCTACCCAACGCCCCTGAATCTCTGTCAGTCTCGCGTTATTCTGTTAATTAAACTTAAAGAATGTTATATATTCGCGCGCGTACGAAATCCTTTTCGTATCTTTGCACCGCTTTATGGCCCTTCCCGTAGTTTGGGAGGCTAGGGAGCGTGTGCCTAATGAAAAAATATACTAACTTAATAACAACACGATGAAGAAATTTCTCATGACGTTGCTCGTGCTGCTTTGCACAGGCGTCAATGCTGTCATCGCCCAGAACTGGGTTGACGTGACAGAGGCTTATCTGGAAAATCCCGATTTCACCAGCGGTAATCACAACGGCTGGCAGTTTACCGGCAGTGGCGATAATTATCAAAAAGGCTGTATGGAGGTCTATCAACAGGCCTTCGACCTGTATGTCGAACTGAACGACGTGCCTAACGGACACTATCGCGTCAGTGTGCAGGCTTTCTACCGCACTGGTTCGAACAGCAATCAGCGTCGCGACGATGCCAAGGCGGGTAACGACCCCGTTCAGGCATATCTCTACGCCAACGATGCCACTCAAGCGTTGACGAACATCTACGCAGAGGACACCGACCCTTCGACATCGACCAACGGCGGTTATTGGAACTACACCGAAGGTGGTGGCGGTGGATGGTGGGGCGGCACCGTCGTTGCCCGCTATCCGGACGACATGACGTCGGCAGCCGATGCTTTCAGCCGCGATATGTACTGGCAGACACTTACGTTTGAAGTGACCGACGGCACTTTGCGCCTGGGCATCAAGAACCCCTCGTATGTTTATTACGGATGGTGCATCTTCGACAGTTTCCGTCTGGAGTATGACGGCCAGATTGTCGAACCGACGGGCATTGAGGTCAGTCCTCAGCAGGCTGCACTCGTGTTCGGCGAAACGATTCAACTCTCCGCTTCTGTGAAGCCGAATAACGCCACGTTCCGCAAGGTGACGTGGTGGAGCGACGACGAGTCTGTGGCCCGCGTCGATCAGAACGGACTTGTGACGGCAATGGCAACACCGGGTCTGGCGTATATCTATGCCAGTACGTTTGATGGCAGTTACGAAGACGTGTGCGAGGTGACGGTGACGGCTCCCGAGACGAGTGCCGACCAGTATGTCATCAACGAAATCATGTCGGGTAACGCCGAGCAGTTCATTGACCCGACGTACAACTTCGGCGGATGGATTGAAATCTACAACCCCACGGACAAAGCTGCTTCGCTGGCGGGCTGCTGGCTGAGCGACGATGCCACGAACCTGAAGAAGTGGCACATGCCGGCCGAAATGCCTGTCGTGCCTGCCCATGGTTACAGAGTCATCTGGTTCGACAACAACGGACCCAAGCATAAGACGCAGGCCACGTTCAAACTCGACTGCGACGGTGGTGCCATCTACCTCAGCAACCCCGAGGGCAAACTGCTCGTGTCACAGGATTACAAGGAAGTCATCACTCGTATGTCCTATGCCCGCACCACGGACAATGGCAATACCTGGATGTATACCGCCGAACCTACGCCAGAGGCTTCGAACAACAGTTCAACCTTCTGTGACGAGCAACTCGAACGTCCTTACGTCGATAAGGAAGGCCAACTGTTCGAGGGTACGCTCAACATCAGTGTGGAAATTCCCGACGGAGCCACGCTCATGTACACCACCGACGGCTCCGTGCCCGAACTGGACAACGGCGATGTGAGCGAGACAGGTTTCTTCAGCATCGACGAGACCACCGTGTTCCGCTTCCGTCTCTTCCAGGACGGCTACCTGCCCAGCGAGGTGGCTACGCGCTCCTACATCTACAAAGACCGTGAATATACGTTGCCCATCATCTCCGTGGTCACCGACCCGAAGATGCTCTACGACAACACCATCGGCTGCTACGTTTCTGGTACGAACGGTATGGCCGGACGTGGTTCTTCCTCGCCGCGCAACTGGAACCAGGAATGGGAGCGTCCCGTCAACTTCGAGTATCTCGTCGATGGCGAAGACGTGCTGAACCAGGAGGTCTGCTTCTCGACCTGCGGCGGTTGGAGCCGTGGCTGGGCACCTGCTTCGTTCAAACTCAAGGGTAACAAGAAGTTCGGTACGAGCATCAGCAACGACCCTGTCATCGACCACCGCAAGACGCTCGACTATCCGTTCTTCAAGGACAAGCCCTACATCCGCAACCGTACGCTGCAGAACCGTAACAGCGGTAACGATATCGAGTCTCAGAAGCCGGGCCGTATGCTCGACGCCGTTGTGCAGCGCATCGCTCTGACGTCGGGTATTGACATCGACGGACAGTCGGCCGAACCTGTCCTCTATTTCATCAACGGTCAGGTGGCCAAGTACGACGACCGCAGTTATAATTACCATCCACAAGGTTACATCAACCTGAACATGCGTGAGCCGAACAACAAGCACTATGTCTATGCCAACTACGGCTGGGACGACGAGGAGATTGACATCTGGGAGATGGACGTTGACTCGGGTTATGTGCAGATGTGCGGCGACCGTGTGGCATGGGAGCGTCTGTACGACCTCTCTGCCGATGCGGCCGACCCCGTGGTCTATGAGCAGATCCGCGACCTGCTTGACATGGAAGAGTTCATGAACTACATGGCTGTCTATCTCTACTCGGGCAGCACCGACTGGCCGCACAACAACACGAAGGCTTTCCGCAATCGTCAGGACGGTAAGTTCCGTTGGATTCTCTTCGACATGGACTGGACGTTCCGCTCGACCAGCGACGCCTTCAACCGCCTCGACGGCTACTACAAGCAACCTCACCAGTTCTATCAGCTCTTCGACGTCTATGACGAGAACGGCCAAAAGGTTGACCACTGGTACAAGGAGGTTGAGTTTGTCGCCATCTTCTGCGACCTGTTGCAGAACGAGGACTTCCGCCGCGAATTCATCGACCGCTTCTGCATCATCGGCGGCAGCGTCTATGAACCGAACCGTGTCGCTGCCATCGTCAACGACTTTGCCGAGCGCAAGAAAGACATGCTCGCCTACGACGGTCTGCCCAACTCGATGAACTATGCCCAGGAAATCATCAATAACTTCACAGGCCGTGAACCTCGCATGATCAACGCCATGAAGAACTATTGGCGCATGAACCTCAGCGGTGTCAGCGAGCAGGCAGTCCAACTCAGCGTCAGCGACCGTGCCGGCACGCTCTTCATCAACGACATTGAGGTGCCGCAGGACTACTTCAACGGCCACCTCTTCCCGCCTGTGACCTTCCGCACCGAGGTTCCGACCGGCTACCGCTTCAAGGGCTGGATCGACCTGAACGGAACTGTTTCCAGTGCCGAGACAGTCTTCGGCAATGGCGAGGAGTGGAACTACTACGACCAGGGTTCGCTCGACGAAACCGGCTGGCAGAACGAAGACTATAATGACGGCGACTGGGCTTCGGGTCCTGCACCCTTCGGCTACGGCAACAGCGGCAAGCCCATGAGCGAGGCTGCCACCACTTTCGACTGGGGTACCGACTCGCGTGACAAGCGCATTACCTACTACATCCGCAAGGAGTTCAACCTCGCAGAGCAGCCTTCCGACGGCGACGTCTTCAACCTCAGTTACCAACTCGACGACGGTGCCATCGTATGGGTCAACGGCCAGGAAGCCGCACTCTTCCACCTCCCCTCGGGTGTCAATTACGACTACTACACCAACCAGTATAACAACTGGTACATCAACGACGACCCGGAGACAGGCACCGTCGCCCTCGATGCCAGCCTCTTCCACAAGGGCGTCAACACCATCGCCGTCGAGATTCACAACTGCAACAACACCTCGAGCGACCTCTGGTGGGATTGCGCACTCTCCGTCTCCAAGGCATCTGAGCCCGGTAAGGGAGTCATCGTCTCGACCGACCTCGAGTACGAGATGCCCGAAGGCACCAGCCTCAACCTCATGGCATCCTATGAGCAGTTGACCGACGCCGAGCGTGCCGCACAGGGCATCGCACCCGTCGTTGTCAACGAAGTCAGTGCCGCCAACAGCATCTATGTCGACGACTACTACAAGAAGCAGGACTGGGTTGAACTCTACAACACCACCGACCACGACATCGACGTGGCAGGCATGTACCTCTCCGACCACGAAGAAGAGCCCATGCGCTGGAAGATCAGCAAGGGCAACTCGGCCGCATCGACCATCGTTCCCGCCCATGGCTTCCTCATCGTATGGTGCGACAAGAAGAACCCCGTGCGCCAACTCCACGCCAACTTCAAACTCGCTGCCGAGGGTGGTGTCGTCATGCTCACCGCCGCCGACGGTTCGTGGAACGACATCCTGCGCTATGCACCGCACAACGGCGACCAGACCGTGGGCCGCTATCCCAACGGTGCCAGCGACGTCTATGTGATGACCGTTCCGACCATCGAGAAGTCGAACATCAAGAACAGCTACATGGAATGGATCGACCAGGATGATCCAATCGCCACGGGTACGGAAGAAGTGTTCATCACCTCGAACAACGGCATGCGCATCTTCTTCACAGGCACACAAATCGGCCTGCGTAGCGAAGAGACCACCTCGGCCGACGTCGCCATCTACACCATGGCAGGCCAGCGCGTCTTCCAGACCGGCGTACGTTTCGAGAGTGGAGCCGCCGCTGTCGGTCTCAGCCCGCTCATGCCCGGACAGACCTACGTGGCACGTGCTATCGACAACGAGGGCAACACGTGCAGCGTGAAGTTCCTGTATCGGTAACCGACGATCAGACTCAGTGTAATTCAGCGAGGCGGACAGAATTGTTCGTCTCGTTTTTTTTTGTATTTTCCCCCTCAAAATGGGTCAAAAATTGCACCGCAGTCGAAATAAATTTCCACTGCGGTGCAACTATAGTTCCACTGTGGACGAAATTTTTTTCGACTGCGGTGCGTTTTTTTTCTGTTGGTTTTGAGGCTGTTTTTGCACAATATCGACTTTTTGTCGCACAAATTCTGTAAAATACGCATTTTTTTGTTACACCTTTTTTATATATAAGGGGAAAGGCATAATTTTGCAGCAGAATTTCATCTGATGTCTAATATTAATTAAATAATCACATTATGAAACGATTCTTTTACCTCCTTGTCATGATGCTGGTCAGCTTCGCTGCCAACGCACAGACCGACATGACCGGCCTGATCACGAACCCCGACTTCGAGGACACTCGTGCCACCAACGGCTGGACACGCGTAGGCAGCTTCGGTGTGCAGGGAAACGATGTTTTCCCGCTCAAGCACGGGGGACACTACATGGAACGCTGGAACGGCGGCAACACCCCCATCGGCAGCGGTCCGCGCATCAGCCAGACCCTCAGCAAGGTGCCTCTCGGCATCTATACCCTCAAGGCTGTTGCCCAGAACATCAACCAGGGCAACGAAAGTGCCAGGCAGACCGGTGCCTTCCTCTTCGTCGATAATGGTACGACGATGAACACGACGGAAATCAACCTACCGAACGACTACAGCGTCCAGATTGTCGTGCCCGACGGAACGCTCACCATCGGCGTCTATCTCGAGGAGTGTACGGGCAACTACGTCTGCGTCGATTACTTCCGACTCTATCGTACGGAAGACGCCGAACAGCTGCGCCCCTACTGCCAGCGCTACATCGACCGTGCAAACGCCATCAACCAGCACCTCTCGACCCCCGAGCAGACCGAGCTCGACGCTGCCGTCGCTCTCGTTCAGCGCTATGCTTCGGGCGAACTTACCGACGGTCTGCTCGACGCGCTCACACGTCTGCAGAACGCCATCGACGCCTATGAGTACAGCATCGCCTCCGACAGCAACCCCTACGACATGACAGCTAAGATCGAGAACCCCAGCTTCGAGAGCGGCGCTACTGGATGGACCACCGACATGAATGCGCAGGGCAACGATGCCTTCTCGCGCAAAGTAGGCTCGTTCTATCTGGAGAAGTGGCAGGGCGGCGGCGGTATCCGTGCCAATGCCAGCCAAATCGTGACGGACGTTCCGGCAGGCCACTACACCCTTACGGTGGCTGCACAGAACATCCTGGAGAGCAGTTCGTGGAGCACTCAGAGCGGCGCCTACATCTACGGCGAGACCGAGCGCACGGCTGTCAATGCTGCTAACGACTACAGCGTCAACTTCACTGCCATCGGCGGCGTCGCAGAGATTGGCTTCACCGCCGACCCCGCAACGGGCAACTGGGTAGCCTGCGACAACTTCCGCCTCTATTATCGGGGCAAGGCATCGCTCAGCGAAATGAAGTCCATCCTGAACAAGAGCGTTCAGGACGCACAGGCACTCGTCACACAGCAGATGAACAGCACGCTGAAGACCGACCTTCAGAACGCCCTCGACCTGGCTCTCTCGGCAAGCACCGAAGACGAAATCAATGCAGCCGCCGCTGCACTGAAGCCCGCCGTCGTAGCCGCACGTCCCAGCGTAACCGCCTACCAGACGCTGCTCGATAAAATCAACTCTGCTCAGACTGAACTCAATAGCGTCAGTGGTTCGAACGGTCGTGACGAGGCTCAGGCCATCATCGATGCCGCAAGGGCTGTCTATAACAACGGCAACGCAACACAGGAAGAGATGGACGAAGCGGCTGCTGCATTGCCGAACGCTATCTTCATCTGCCGCGTCAAGAACGGTTCGGGAACACCTCCTACCGTCAAGACTCATCCGGTGGTCATCTACGGCTGTAAGGCTGCTGTCGGACGTCTGACCGCAACAGGTTCCAACATCATCGAAAGCGGATTCTGCTGGAGCGAAAACCCGAATCCGACGGTGTTCGACAACCATAGTTCCGACTACGACGAATTCAACGGACGTGTTTATCTCATGCCGAACCTGAAGCCCTCGACCCAATACTACGTTCGTGCTTACGCTATGACAAGAACCTATGCCGTAGGTTATGGCGACGTCGTCCGCATCATCACCGGCTACGAGTCCGACATCCGCTGGGACCCCTCTACACGGTTCAGCTGGGGAGATACTACGGATGAGCGTAACCAAGCGTGCATCAATGCCTTTAATACAGCACTTGACAACTTGCGCGTGTGGACCAGCATTCGCGGCTATTCGCCCTACCTCAACGTTGAAGACCGCGGAGGCAGCAACAACACTGCCGAATGTAGCTACGGTGGTTGGATTGGTGCTGGCTTCGACGCCGCCAAGAACCCTGGTACGATGCTGCACGAGAACGGTCATGGTATCGGTGTCGGTCAGCACTGGCGCTACACCAGCTGGGACAGTCCGTTGCACTATACGGTGTACTGGTCGGGTGAGCGTGCCAATCGTGTATTCGCCTTCTTCGAGAACCAGCCAGACGTATTTGACGAAAACGGTGAGTTCGCTTACGGCGGAAACCACACCGTTGCCGATGGTGACCGTGTTCACGTTTGCTACGGCTTGAGCTGGGTGACATCACGCATTGACCTTCTGCGTCAGGCTGCTTTCTATCAGGGTATGTACGAGGACGGTATGCCTGCCACCAACGACGGATGCTGCCCCTTCTACTCGCTCGAAAGCGTTGATACACTGAAGTATTACATCACCAACGAAGAAAACGGCATGATGACCAAGTATCTCAAAGGTGATGGCAGCAGGCCTACCTACAGACTTGCTTCGCTCGACGAAGTCCTCACTGACGACAGCTTTGCATGGCAAGTCCACTACGACGCCTACTCTGGCTTCTACCAGCTGAAGAACGTCGCTACTGGCAAGTATATGAGCTACACCAGTAACTTCGTAATGAGGGATGTGGCTAATTTGACCCCTGCCGAAGATATTCACCTGATGCCTTGCCGCTACATGACCAAGATAAAGGTGGGTACCGAGGAAGTTGAAATCAAGCCCTACTGGATGGGGCGTGGCAACCGCGACATCGAACCCGAGGTTCTTGCCGTATCGTCTGCCACTTCGAGCACGCTGAAGGCGCCGAAGCTTGACTTCTGGGATTCTTCGACCACGCAGCACTGGGCAATTCTCAGCTCGGAGCAGCTCCAGAACATCAGTGAGATTGAGAACCAATTCTGCGCTGACCGTCTGCGTCAACTTGTGGCAGGTTCGAAGGAACTTGTTGCCACAGACCACACGGAGAATGGCACTAGCGTCGATGCCGACTTCCAAGTGAAGATTGCTGAAGCCGAGGCTCTGTGCGAGACCATTGACAATGCCACTGACTATGTAGCTGCCGTCCGTGATTTCACCAAAGATATCACCACTTTCCTCACGCAGGTTGAACCTCTCAACGTGGCTCACCCGCTTAACATTACCTTCCTGCTCGACGACCCGGACCTCGAGAGCGGTAGTAGCTGGAATGGCGATCTTGACCTGAGCCGTTCGTCCACGCAATACACGGCCAAGAACTTCAGTTTCACTCAGACCACTCCGACTCTGCCGAAGGGTGTCTATCGTCTGCGTGCCCATGGCTTCCAGCGTCCAGGTGTCCTCCGTACGGCCTTCAACGAGTACCTCAACGGGACGAACAACGTGACAGCCACATACACAGTCAACAACCAGAACAAGAAGCTCTGTCACATTGCTGAAGGCGCCGTTGAGGAGAGATTCAACGAAGGCGGCACAGAAAGCCGTGTCAGCACCTTCTTCATGCCGAGCAATGCCGCAGGTGCCCATGTTTACATGCAGCACGGCCTGTATCACAACGACATCGTCTATGGCCTGACCGCTCCTACGGCCTTCAAGATCACGGTATCCGATGCCGATGCGAAGGCAGACTACTGGACCGTTGTCGACGGCTTTACCATCGACTTCTACGGCACGAAGATTAAACGTACCGACGTTACCGGTGTGCCTGAGGTAGAAGCCGGGGCCGAACAGGCCAGCGAGGTGGAAGGCTACTACACCCTCTCTGGAATGAAGGTGAGCCAGCCCGTCGAAACCGGCATCACAATTGTGAAGTACACCGACGGCCACA
>R23__coassemble_641_pt1 | contig 21651 bp, 13 predicted proteins | sample R23__metabat2_high_PE_006 | metagenome-assembled genome bin R23
GGATAACATATAAACTATACTAATAGAATGCCGTCATGAAAAGAGAACAACATGAACTAAAGCCGACAAGTGTGTTCACGGTGTTGCTGTGCACGCTCCTTTGCTCATTTGCCCTTTGTGCTTCGGCACAAGAGACGGCAAGTGGCAGTATGAAAGCCAATCCATGGGCCCCGCAAGTACCCTACGACCTCGGTGACGTGGGTGTGGAACAACCTGTGCGCTGGGGTGTTGATACCGCCTGGCGATGGTCGTGGTGGCCATTGCGTGCCACGAACCACATGCAGGAGTGCGTCTCGCTCGGACGCGTGACGCTCGACCCGCGTGTGGACCAGAGTTATTCGTCGCTCAGCACCGACCAGCAGAACGGTCTGAACGAACAACTCGACTGGCTCAGGAAGTCGGGGGTGAAAGACCTCTATCTCCTTGCCGGCAATGTGACGGGCCAGAACTGGCAAACAACATGGCGTGCTCCTTATATCAACGACATAGCCCTTGCCGTTCAGTATCTCCAGTCGAAGGGATACAATGTGACATGCATCTCGCCCTTCAACGAGCCCGACTATAGTGCAAACCATGCACCGGGGGCAGGAGAACAGGCTGAGGTGGCTCGTCAGATGCGCCTGAATGCCACGCTGAAAACGATAGACGTGGCTGGACCCTCAACCCTCAATCCCGACTATGGCCTTTCGTGGTGGAACTCATACGGTAGTGCCTGGCAAGTGGGTAATACGCACCAACTGGCAGGTTCTGCTGATTCATTTGCCAACTTCTACGCGGCTGTCCAGCGTAGCGGAAAGAAATCGACGGGCGACGAGATGCACAACATCAATGATGCGCTCGTGGGCATGAACTACGGCATGAGCGAAGGCATCTGGTGGTCGGACTATGGAGGCTACACACGTGCCGAACTGGGACGCGCCTCGAACGACGGCGTACGTGTAGGTTGGAAGGAAAACCGCAGTACGTTCACGTCGGCAGCCGTCTTCCGTCGCAAGTCGCAGCCCTTGTTTGCCGAGGTGTTTATGGGTTCGAGCGAACGTCAGGCTAACAACGCCTCCTATTCCTTTGTGTCGCAGGACAGACTCGTCTATTATGATGGCGAAGGTCCGACCTATGAGTTTACTGCCGGCACTCCAGGCGGCAATGGTTACCAGAATGGACAGACCAATGCAGAAACGGTCGTCGAACTCACCTATGGCGAAGACGTTTCACCAGGTCCGATACAGGGTGGAACCTTTAAGATTGTCAATAAAGCCACTGGTAAACTGCTTACAGCATCGTCGCTTTCCAGTTCTGCCGTCGTCAACCAGCAGGCAGAGTCTCGCAACCGTAATCAGTCGTGGGTGCTCACTCCGCTGGGACAGCGCGATGCAGCCGACTTTGCCTATATGACTGTCATGAATGCCAAGACAACGTCGGGGCAGTTCTACCTCGATGGTGTGAAATGGGGAGCAGACAATGGTGCAACTGTCAATGTGGTAACAGGCGGTGGCAATGAGTGTGAACGCTGGCATTTCCGCTACATGGGCGACGGCTATTATGTGATAACCAACCATGATAGTGGCCTTTCGCTCGAGGGTAGTTTAAACAATAGTGCTTCGAATACCACAAGCGTGGTTCAATGGGCACGAACAGGTACCGACCGCCAGTTGTGGCGCCTTGTACCTGCTGATGCAACCGTTGAGTCTGAGGCTCCGATAAAGCCTGTCGGACTGACGGCTGTGTCGCATTCGGGTAGCGTTCTCCTTACATGGACTAAAAACACCGAGGATGACCTGCTTGGCTATATGGTTTATCGCTACAACGATATCGCTGGGTTGTGGGAGTGTATCGGCCGCCAAGTCAAAGATACCAAGTTTATTGACAATACCTGCCCCAAGGGACAGGAGCAGCGTTACCGTATCCGTGCCATCGACCAAGCCTGGAATGTGAGTGAACCTTCGGACGAAGTGACTGCTGGCACTAAGACCGAGAATGTGCTTGTCGGACAGTGGTTGCTGGCCACTTCGCTCATCGACGGCACAAACAACCGCCTCGATGGCGTCAGCACAGGAGTTACCTTTGGTACACAAGGTGAACACAGCGGTGCCCACTTCGACGGTATGGACGATTATATTAATCTTCCCTATCAGGTCGCCAACCTGCAGGAGATGACCTTTGCGGCCTGGGTATATTCCGAAAAGACGAATGCTTGGCAACGCATCTTTGACTTCGGCCGTAACACAGAGAACTACATCATGCTCACTCCCAACAACGGCAGTAGGCTGCGTTTCGAAATCTGCAAAGATGGTGTGAAGCAGGGGCTGAATGCCACTCAAAGTTTGACTGCAAACCAATGGACACATGTTGCTATTACGGTGGGTTCTGAGGGTGTGAGCATCTATCTCAACGGCGAACTCGACGCCTCTACTACTGACATCACGTTCCGTCCTGCCGACGTGCGTCCTTTGCTCAGTTACATAGGCCGTTCCATGTTCGATTCTGACCCTTTCTACAAGGGCTATATCGGAGATATCACCCTTTACAACTTTGCGCTCGATGCAAAGACTGTCAAAGCATTATTGTATCATGAACAACTGGCTCTTGCCACCGAACTGCTGAACCAGCCCATGTACAGGCAGCGTCACCTTCGACTCGCTAACAGTATCGCAGCTGCCGAACGTGCCATCTATCAAAACATCTCTGCAGAGAGCATCCAGGAGGCCCTCGATGCCATGCACGAAGCAATGGAGGCCGCACGTCCTTCCATCGAGGCCTATCGTCCCCTCGGGCAGGCACTTCAAAACTCCGAAGCCCTTGCTGAAGCACATCCTCAGGAGGACTACGATGCCCATGTAACATACAATCACCTCTTCAGCAACGAGTACACGAGTTTTATCGACGGAGAGTTCCCCGATGATAATATCCCAGAACAGCTCATCGTTGTCGAGACCTTCACCAACCAATATCTCATGACCGATGTCATTAAGAAAGCCACCGAGGCACGTCCCGTTGACATCACTTATATCATGAAGAGTGCCGACTTTGCCACGAACACGCTCGACGGTTGGATGCTGACTACCAATGAGGAATCCTACGGCGGCGATTTCTATGAAGGCTGCTTCGAAGTGTATAACCACACCTTCGACCTGGCCCAAAAACTCTACGGAATGCCCAGCGGAATCTACCGCATGGCTGTGCAGGGCTTCTATCGCTGTGGTGCTCGCGAGAACATAGCCACGGCTGAAGATGAGAATGCCGTTATCTATGTTGTCGATGCAGAGGTTCCGCTCAACCTTATCACACGCGGAGCAAATTCACGGTCGGGCGCAGGCAGTTGGTACGAATACGAAACAGGTTCCAAAGTGCCTGACGACATGGCTGCAGCCCATTCAGCATTCAATTCGCTGAATCGTTATCGTCCTACGTCTACTATCAATACTGTTCAGGGCGCTTATGACGCCACGCTGTCCTTGCCTCTGCAGGTCGGCCTGCGGAAGACCGTTGCCGTGCCATCCGACTGGACCATCGTCAACAACTTTACCCTGCGCTATCTCGGTGACCCGACTGCAACGGGAATAGAGACAAAAACAAACGACGAAGGACAACGTACCATTTATGACCTCATGGGACGTCGTGTTTCCACGCCCCAGAAGGGTATCTACATCATCAATGGCAAAAAAGTGCTGATTAAATGATGTGAGTGCCCCTCTGAAATCCTATTAAACTTTGATTAAAAACACACCGCAGTGCAACTGAAAATGCACTGCGGTGTGCCTATAGTTACACTGCGGTACATTTTCAGTTGCACTGCGGTGTAATTTTTGTCTTCTATAAGGTGTTTTTAGAAAGCAGTATCAAATATCCGTTTTTCAAGAAGAAATTATCCTGAAAACAGTGATAAACACCTTTTTTTCAATTCTCAATTTTCAATTTTCAATTAATAATCGTACCTTTGACTACGCCGAAGTTACTCACGTTCGGAATTTCTCAAATATATTTGTCTTTAGACAATTTTGTTGCGACTCGGCAAATTAAAACAAGTTTTTTTGCACTCGCTGCTCCAAAATTTGGAAATCCGCTCACTTAATCGTACCTTTGCAAATTATTATAATAATAAGGTATGAAACTTTGGCTGCTGACACTGATGATGTGGGCATGTGCTTTGTGTGCTTGGGCGCAGGAAGTACCTGACTCTGCGGCTGTTGATAGCGCCCAGCAGAAAGATCCGATATATATATCGTTACTGACTTGCTCGCCTGGAACTGAGCCTTATACACTGTTCGGACACACAGCCATTCACATGAGGAATGCGAAACTGAAGCGTTTCGACTTTGTGTTCAACTACGGGTTGTTTGATTACAGCGCGAAGAACTTCGTCTGGCGCTTTGTGAAGGGCGAGACCGACTATGAACTCGGGGCAGAGCCTACGGACTTCTTCATGTCGCGCTATGTCGATGAGGGACACACGGTGTGGGAGCAGGAACTGAACCTGACGCCAGAGGAGAAGGAGATGCTTTTTGAACTGATTGTCTGGAACAGCAGACCCGAGAACAAGTTTTATCGCTACAACTTCCTCTACGACAATTGCACGACCCGTGCTCGCGATGCTTTTCAACGTGCGATGGGAGAGGTGCGTGTCGCCTATCCGCCGAATACAGACCAACTGACGTTTCGCGACATCATCCACCGCTACACGGCTCCGTCGCCATGGGTCGAACTGGGCATTGACTTGGTGCTGGGTTGCGAAGTTGACCGTCCATTGGATTATCGAAACAAGATGTTTGTGCCGTCGCGCTATCACAGCCTCGTGAAAGATGCGACGTTGGAATATCCCGATGGAACTATAAAACCGTTTGTTCGGGAAGAAAAGATTTGGGAACCGACCTGCGAACTGAAGGAAACGCCAGGCTTTCCACTTAGTCCCGTGCTGACGATGTGGCTGGTATTTGCGTTGACGGTGGTTGTTTCGTTCATCGACTGGAATTGTCGTAAAGTCAGCCTTTGGCTCGATGTGTTGCTTCTGACAGCACAAGGAGTGGCAGGGTTGTTGGTTGCGTTTTTGTTCTTCTTCTCCGAACATCCAGCCGTGGGCACAAACTGGCTTATTGTGATATTCAATCCGTTGGTTTTCGTCTTGATTCCGCTGATATTCAAGAGAAGAAGTAGAATCTATAAGGTTGCAGAGTACGTCAATATGGCAGGTCTGGTGTTTGGACTCCTGCTATTTGTTCTGCCATTGCAACAGGTTCCCTTGGCGCTGTTGCCTGTGGTACTTTCCTTGCTCTTGAGAGGAAACATAAGAATGAAGTTAAAAGTTAATAATTAAAAATTTAAATATTAAACAATTGAAGAAACCGCATATAGCAACGTTGTTGATGGCTTTGGCGGCGAGCACGACGCTCAGCGCCCAGGTCAATGCGTCTGTGCCTAGACTTGTAGTAGGTATAGCCATCGATCAACTGCGTACAGACTACTTGGAGACCTTTGCACCTTTTTATGGTGAAGAGGGTCTGAAGCGCCTGATGCGTGATGGTGTGGTCTATACCTCGGCTCAGTATGCTTCGGCCGATGTCGACCGGGCTTCTTCGATTGCTTCTCTCTATACTGGCACGGTACCCTACAATCATGGCATTGTCGGCGAAGATTGGATGGACCGCCAGACCTTGCGTCCTGTGCATTGTGTCGATGACTTCAAGATGCGCGGTGTCAATACGCAGGAAACGACTTCGCCCCAGCATTTGCTTGTCTCTACGTTGGGCGATGAACTGAAAGTGGCTACCGACGGCCGTTCTCTGGTTTATAGTGTGGCTCCAACCCGCGAGGCTGCCGTTCTTTCAGCGGGTCATGCTGCCGACTATGCGCTTTGGATGAATCGTCAGAGTGGAGGTTGGTCCAGTACATCGTACTATGGCAATGCTCCCGCAGCCACACGTCTGATGATGAATACGGGTGCAGGCAATGTGAATGAGTGGGTGAGCCGAACGGCTGCTACGCTGATTCAGTATGCCAGCATGGGCGCCGATGAAACCCCTGATTTGCTCGCTGTCTGCTACGATGCCGGTGCCACGTCAGGTTATACGACACGTGCTGGTCAGTCGATGGAACTGCAGGATGTCTATGTACGTCTTGATGCCGCCATTGCCCAACTGCTCAACGAAGTGGAGAAGCAGGTCGGGTTCGACAAGGCGCTCTTCTTCATTACCTCGACAGGATATGAACCTTCGGAAGAGACGGACTTGAAGAAATACCGTATTCCGACAGGAACACTGCAAATCAACCGCTGTGCTGCTCTTCTCAACATGTATCTCATGGCCATCTATGGGCAGGGACAGTATGTTGAGTCCTACTATGGCAATCAGCTCTACCTGAACCACAAACTCATTGAGCAAAAGCAACTGAACTTGACGGAGGTCTCGAAGGCTTGCGAAGATTTCCTGTTCCAATACAGCGGCGTGCGTGATGTATATACTTCGACACGACTGACACAAGGAGCATGGACACCAGGCATCAGTCGCATCCGCAATGCCTATCACCCGAAGTGCTCGGGCGATATCTTGATTCAGGTAAACCCAGGTTGGACACTTGTTAATGAAGACCTGGTTCAGTCGCGCTTTGTGCGTGAAAGTTATTTTGAATTTCCGCTCATCTTCTTCGGTTACGGTCTGAAAGCCGAGAAGGTACAGACACCTGTAACAGTGGACGTTGTGGCACCGACCGTTGCCCACTTCATGCGCATAAGGGCACCGAATGCCTGTTCGACCGCTCCACTTAGTTTTTAGTTTTAATCATCAATTTTTAATCATCAATATTCAATTATATAATGGGATTTTCATTAAACAAATTTCTTAGTTCGCTCTTCGGCAACAAGGCGCAGCGCGACATGAAGGAAATCAAGCCTGTCGTTGAACAGGTGCTGGCCATAGAGCCGGAAATCAAGCGTCTTTCGAACGACGAATTGCGTGCTAAGACTGACGAAATCAAGGCACAACTGCAGGACCTCGTGAAAGAGGATCGTGCACATATTGACGAATTGAACGCACGCATTAAAGAAACAGAAATAGATCAGCGTCAACCTATCTTCGACGAAATCGATAAGACGGAGAAAGACATCCTCGATAAGTTTGAGGAAGGACTTAACGAAGTGTTGCCCACGGTGTTTGCCATCGTGAAGGAGACTGCACGTCGCTTTGCAGAAAACGAGCATGTGGAAGTCACTGCAACGGATTTTGATCGCGAACTTGCGATGACGCATGATTTTGTTGACCTTGAAGGCGACAAGGCCATTTGGCACAACCACTGGGTGGCTGGTGGCAATGACACTGTGTGGAACATGATTCACTACGACGTCCAACTCTTTGGTGGTGTCGTTCTGCATCAGGGTAAAATCGCTGAAATGGCAACAGGTGAAGGTAAGACCCTCGTCGCCACACTGCCTGTGTTCCTCAACGCCCTGACACGCAATGGTGTGCACGTCGTCACCGTCAACGACTACCTGGCTAAGCGTGACTCCGAGTGGATGGGCCCGCTCTATATGTTCCACGGACTCAGCGTCGATTGTATCGACAAGCATCAGCCCAACAGCGATGCACGCCGCAAGGCTTATCAGGCTGACATCACCTTCGGAACGAACAACGAGTTCGGCTTTGACTATCTGCGTGACAACATGGCCATGCGTCCCGAGGAACTCGTTCAGCGCAGTCATAACTATGCCATTGTCGATGAGGTGGACTCTGTGCTCATCGACGATGCTCGTACGCCGCTTATCATCTCTGGTCCTGTGCCGAAGGGTGAGGACCAGATGTTTGAAGAATACTGCCCCTATGTCGAGAAACTGGTTGAGGCTCAGCGCAAGCAGGCCACAGAACTGCTGGCTACGGCTCGCAAACAAATCAATAGCGACGACCAGAAGGAGGTTGAGGCTGGTTTCCTTGCACTCTTCCGTGCATACAAAGCCATGCCGAAGAACAAGGCGCTCATCAAGTTCCTTTCTGAAGACGGCATCAAGACAGGCCTTCTGAAGACCGAGGAAATCTACATGGAGAACAACAACCGCCGAATGCCAGAAGCAACCGACCCGCTGTTCTTCGTTGTGGATGAGAAGCAGAAGTCGGTCGAAATGACGGACAAGGGTAACCAACTCATTGCCAACATCGTCAAGGACGACGAGTTCTTCGTCCTGCCCGACATCACCGCCCAACTGGCTGAACTCGACGCCCTCGGACTCGAGGAGGAAGAACGCCTGAAGCGCAAGGACGAACTCATGCAGGACTACGCCGTCAAGTCCGAACGTGTGCACACCATGCAGCAGTTGCTCAAGGCCTACACCCTGTTCATGAAGGACGACGACTATGTAGTCATCGACGGCGAGGTGAAGATTGTCGATGAGCAGACAGGCCGTATCATGGAGGGACGCCGTTGGAGCGACGGACTCCACCAGGCTGTCGAGGCAAAGGAGCGTGTGAAGGTCGAAGCCGCCACACAGACCTTCGCCACCATCACCCTGCAGAACTACTTCCGTATGTACCACAAACTGGCAGGTATGACCGGTACCGCCATCACAGAGGCTGGTGAGTTCTGGGACATCTACAAACTCGATGTTGTGGAAATACCGACTAACAAGCCCGTGGCCCGTAAGGACATGAACGACCGTGTCTATAAGACGAACCGCGAGAAGTACAAGGCTGTTATCGAGGAGATTCAGCGCATGATTGAGGCTGGACGTCCTGTGCTGGTTGGTACGACGTCGGTCGAAATTTCCGAGATGCTGTCGAAGATGCTGACCATGCGTAAGATTGAGCACAACGTCCTCAACGCCAAACTCCACCAAAAAGAAGCTGACATTGTGGCACAGGCCGGTCAGCGCAGTATTGTGACCATCGCTACGAACATGGCCGGTCGTGGTACCGATATTAAACTTTCGGACGAAGTCAAGGCGGCAGGCGGTCTGGCCATCATCGGTACGGAACGTCACGAGAGCCGTCGTGTGGACCGCCAGTTGCGTGGTCGTGCCGGACGTCAGGGCGACCCGGGTTCATCTGTATTCTATGTCTCACTCGAAGACAAACTTATGCGCCTCTTTGCCTCCGACCGCATTTCTGCCATCATGGACAAACTCGGCTTCGAGGATGGTGAAATGATTGAGCACCCGATGATTAACAAGTCCATCGAACGTGCCCAAAAGAAGGTTGAGGAGAATAACTTCGGTATCCGTAAACGCCTGCTTGAGTACGATGATGTGATGAACAAGCAACGTAAGGTCATCTACGAGCGTCGTCGTCATGCCCTCATGGGGCAGCGCATCGGCATGGACATCACCAACATGATTTGGGATCGTTGCGTCAACATCATCGCCAACAACGACTTTGAAGGCTGCCAGGAGCAGTTCCTCCGCATCTTTGCAATGGAATATCCTTTCGATGCTGAACAGCACGAGAACAAGAGCCGTGAAACGCTTGAGGATGAAGCCTTCGATGCTGTACTGGCTCATTTCAAGAAGCGTGTGGAGCGTTTCTCTCAGCAGGCTTGGCCTGTCATCAAGGACGTGTATGAAACTCGCGGACAGATGTACGAGAACATCCTTGTGCCTCTTACCGATGGACGTCGTATGTACCAAATCTCTGTGCCGCTCAAGGAGGCTTACGAGACAAAGGCTGAGAATGTGATGTTGCAGTTTGAGAAGGCCATCTTGTTGCATACTATCGATGATGCTTGGAAGGAGAACCTCCGTGCTCTCGACGAATTGCAGCACTCTGTACAGAATGCCAGCTACGAACAGAAAGACCCGCTGCTTATCTTCAAACTTGAGTCTGTTACCCTGTTCGACAACATGGTCAACGAAATCAACGACGGCACCATCAGCGTACTGATGCGTACACAACTCCCGCAACAGCAGCCACAGGATGTGCAGCAGGCACCTTCACAGATGCCGCGTCGTCGTCCGCAATACACGGAGCAACATCAGAATCTTGACGAGATGTCTGAGACGCAAAAAGCCATGCACCAGGCAGCACAGTCGCCGACGAGCAATGGTGCTCCACAGCAGCGTCAACCCATTGTAAATCAGCAGCCACGTGTAGGACGCAACGACCCCTGTCCTTGTGGCTCTGGAAAGAAGTTTAAGAACTGCCACGGACGTGGTTTAGTATAAGAGCAGTTATGGAAAAAATCATTGTTGCTATTGACGGTCATTCGTCGTGTGGAAAGAGTACCATGGCGAAGGCTTTGGCCAAAGCCATTGGATACATCTATGTTGATACGGGTGCGATGTATCGTTGTGTCACGCTCTATGCCCTTCGTAACCGTCTCATGGAGAACGGTCGCATCTATGAGTTTGCACTTCTGCAGCACATTCGCCTCGGATACATCAAGGTATCCTTCCAACTCGACCCCGAAACCAACCTGCCGCTGGCATGTCTCAATGGCGAAGTCGTTGAGAGCGAAATACGTGGCATGGAGGTGTCGAACAATGTCAGTCCTATCGCTGCCGTACCTTTTGTTCGCGAATTTCTTGTAGCACAACAGCAGGCGATGGGTCGTGACAAGGGTATCGTCATGGACGGCCGCGACATCGCTACCGTTGTCTTCCCTCAGGCAGAGTTGAAGGTGTTTGTCACGGCACGTGCTGAGGTGCGCGCCCAGCGTCGTTTTCTCGAATTGCAGGAGAAGGGCGACAAGACTGCCAACTATGACGAGGTGTTGAAGAACGTGCAGGAGCGCGACTACATCGACTCTCATCGCGAAGTGGCTCCGCTGAAACCTGCCGAAGACTCACTTATCCTCGACAATAGCGACCTCACCCGTGAGCAGCAGAACGCATGGCTGCTGGAAAAATTCTACGAGCGTGCAGGTCGAGATTGACGAACATTCTGGTTTCTGCTTCGGTGTGACCACCGCGATTAGCAAGGCAGAAGAGGAACTGGCTTCGGGCAAGTCCCTCTTCTGCCTTGGTGATATTGTGCACAACGGTCGTGAGTGCGAACGTCTGAGAAAACTCGGCCTTGAGACCGTTGAGCATTCCGACCTTGACCATTTGCATGATGCCAAGGTATTGTTGCGCGCTCATGGTGAACCGCCTCAGACCTACGACATCGCCAACCATAACAATCTTCAGATCATCGATGCCACCTGTCCTGTGGTGCTGAACCTTCAGCGTCGTATCAAAGCCGAGTACACAGCCCATCCCGATACTCAGATTGTTATCTACGGAAAGCCTGGACATGCAGAAGTTGTGGGGTTGGTAGGGCAGACCGACGGCCATGCCATTGTCATTGAGAATCTTGAAGATGCCCGTCAGAAACTTGATTTCTCACGTCCGATATCTCTTTACAGTCAGACGACGATGTCGCTCGACGGTTTCCGTCAGATCGTTGACCTTATCTCTCAACTATCTACCGCCAACGCTCAACCCTTTAACTATCACGACACTATCTGCCGCCAAGTCGCCAACCGTATTCCTAACATCCGCGACTTTGCCCGTCGTCACGATGTCGTCCTTTTCGTTTCAGGTCGTAAAAGCAGTAATGGTCGTGTGCTTTACAACGAGTGTCTGCAAGTCAATCCGCACACACATCTCGTCGAGACTCCTTCCGACATCGATCGTCGCTGGTTCGACAACGCCCAGAGTGTCGGCATCTGTGGGGCTACTTCCACTCCGAAATGGCTCATGGAACAGTGTCGCGAAGCCATTGAAAAATAGGTGAAGACTGTTCCGAAAAATCATCCTTTTTAATCTCTTCATTTGTCCTCTGAAAATAGGCAAAAATTGTACCGCAGTGTGTTGAAAAATGCACTGCGGTGTGTCCATGGTTGAACTGTGGTGCGCGTGAAGTTGCACTGCGGTGTAACTGAAAAATAAGCAACACCATGGTTTTTGACGTTTTTCTGCATGTTTTTCAGTAGGTTGTTCCATAAATTATGTTAATTTATTTTGTAGTGTGACGAGCAAACGTTAACTTTGCAAAGAATTTAGGCATACAAAGTGCTTATTCACGTTTAATTTAACGAAAACTATGAAGAAATTAATGATTACAATGGTGCTGCTGGCAGGATGCTACGCCATGCAGGCACAACAATTGTTTGAGACCGTTCATAAAGAAGCCACGAAGGTGGTGAACAACCCTAACTCGAGCGAAGAGCAGATTCAGGTCAATCAGTTCAAGGTGACTGTGCTCAACTATATCGCTACGCAGGTACAGAAGCGCGGTCTGGAAAAGGACGGCTACTTCTACGACAGCCAGGCTGTAAACCTGCAGTCGTTCGTGCTCGACTTCCTGACCTACATTAACAAGGCACGTGTCGTTTCGCCTGCCAAGCGTATGGAGGTCATCAAGTGCTTCCGCGACGCTTCACTCCAGAATCCGCTGTTCAACGACCTTGACAAGGAACGTACGTTCTGCTACGTGAACGACAAGCAGACGCTGACTCCTTTCTCGCTCGACACCGACTGGGACAAGGCTTACGAGCAAGTGACGAAGAACATCAAGAAAGTACTCCCCTGACATGAAATCATAAGAAGTGCGCACCTCCCTGCGCACTTCTTTTTTATATTATTCTTATTCTCAACTCTCAAAAAGTATTATGAAGAAGATTTTGCTTCTGGGCTCCGGCGAACTGGGCAAGGAATTCACGATTGCTTGCAAGCGCAAAGGAGCGTATGTCGTTGCGTGCGACAAGTATGCAGGTGCTCCCGCCATGCAGGTGGCTGACGAGTGCGAAGTGTTCCCGATGCTTGACGGCGATGCCCTCGCTGCTGTTGTCGAAAAGCACAAGCCCGACATCATCGTGCCTGAAATCGAAGCCATTCGCACCGAACGTCTCTACGACTTCGAAAAGCAGGGCATTCAGGTTGTACCTTCGGCTCGTGCCGTCAACTACACGATGAACCGTAAGGCTATCCGTGAACTGGCACACACCGAACTGGGCCTGAAGACGGCCAACTATCGTTATGCCAAGACATACGAGGAGTTTTTGGCAGCCGTCGAGGTCATCGGCTATCCCTTCATCGTCAAGCCTCTCATGTCTTCGTCGGGACACGGCCAGAGCAAGGTCGATAGCCCAGCCGAGTTGCAGAAGGCATGGGACGATGCTGTCAGCGGTGCTCGCGGCGACATCAAGGAAGTTATTGTCGAGCAGTTCATTCGTTTCGACAGCGAAATCACTCTGCTTACCGTCACACAGCAAGACGGGCCTACGCTGTTCTGCCCGCCTGTAGGACATGTGCAGAAGGGTGGGGACTACCGCGAGAGTTATCAGCCTGCCGACGTTACGCCCGAACAACTGGCCGAGGCACAGCGCATGGCCGACCTCGTTACGCGCAGCCTCACAGGTGCTGGTATCTGGGGTGTTGAGTTCTTCCTAAGCAAGACCGATGGTGTTTATTTTTCAGAACTTTCACCTCGTCCACACGACACTGGTATGGTCACGCTGGCAGGTACCCAGAACCTCAGCGAATTTGAGTTGCATTGCCGTGCCGTCCTCCGTTTGCCGATTCCCGAAATCAAGCAGGAGCGCATTGGTGCTTCGGCTGTCATCCTTTCCGAAGTTGAGACACATCATCCCGAGTATGAGGGTGTTGAAGAGGTTTGTGCAGCCAAGAATACCTACCTGCGCATCTTTGGCAAACCCGAAGCCCATGTCGGTCGCCGCATGGGTGTCGTTGTTTGCTACGACCAGATCGGTGCCGATGTTACGGCTTTGCGCGACAAGTGTAAGGCACTCGCTGCCAAGGTGCATGTGAAATAAACTTTTCAACAACTTATCTGGCTGTATGCCAGAATAATAGTGCTCGTGCCGACAGGTTGTTCACAACTCCTGTCGGCACTTTTTATGCCCTGCATTTTGAGATGCGCCAACTTTCTCTTAACTTTGCAGAAGAATCAATAGAATTATTTATTCTCAATCATTTTAACTTTTCACTTTTATCTTTTCTCTTTCTAAATATGCCAGAAACAAGACGTAACACCCGCAAGAAAAACACGATGTCGCAGGAAGAAGTGGCTGCTCAACTGCTCGACCTGGGACGTGTCGTACCACAGGCGCCAGAAGTCGAAGCCGCTGTCATCGGTGCCTGCCTCAATGAGCAAGAAGCCTTCTCGCAAGTCAGTGATCTTCTGAAGCCCGAATCGTTCTACGACTCAAAACACCGTGCCATCTTCACCGCCATTCAGAGTCTCGCAGCCGAGAACAAACCGATTGACCTGCTGACCGTAACCGAGCAACTTCGTGCCAAGGGCGAACTCGATGCAGCAGGCGGACCTGTCTATATGGCCGAACTGAGCCAGAAAGTGCTCTCGTCGGCACATATCGAATACCATGCCCATATCGTGGCCCAGAAGTCGCTGGCACGTCAGCTCATTACCTATACCAGCAACATCCAGCGCGATGCTTTTGACGAAGGACAGGACGTTTCCGAACTCATGCAACGTGCCGAGGGAGAACTCTTTGAACTCTCACGCAGCAATATCAAGAAGGACTTCACCCAGATTGACCCCGTCATCAAGGAAGCCTACGAGATGCTGGAAAAGGCGATGGCACGTACTGACGGACTCAGCGGTCTTGCCAGCGGTTTCCATGCCCTCGATGCTGTCACCAGTGGTTGGCAGAACAGCGACCTCATCATCATTGCTGCCCGTCCGGCCATGGGTAAGACCGCCTTTGTGCTTTCGATGTGTAAGAACATGGCCGTCGATTATCACATTCCCGTTGCCATGTTTTCGCTCGAAATGTCGAACGTGCAACTGGTCAACCGACTGATTTCCAATGTCTGCGAGATTCCAGGTCAGAAAATCAAAAGCGGTCAGTTGGCACCCTACGAATTGTCACAACTCGACATGAAACTCGGCGACCTCTATGGCGCACCCCTCTATGTTGACGATACGCCTTCGCTCTCGGTCTTTGAACTGCGCACCAAGGCACGTCGTCTTGTCCGCGACAAAGGCGTGAAAATCATCTTCATCGACTATCTCCAGTTGATGAATGCCTCGGGTATGGCCTACAACAGCCGACAGGAGGAAGTCTCGACCATCTCACGAAACCTGAAGGCACTGGCCAAGGAACTGAACATCCCCATCATCGCCCTTTCGCAGTTGAACCGTGCGGTCGAAAACCGTGTCGGCACCGATGCCAACGACATCAACTCCAAGCGTCCGCAACTCAGCGACCTGCGTGAGTCAGGTGCCATCGAGCAGGATGCCGACATGGTCTGTTTCATCCATCGTCCAGAGTACTACCATATCTACAAGGACCAGCACAATCGTGACGTGCGTGGAACGGCCGACATCATTATTGCCAAACACCGTAACGGCGAGGTCAAGGATGTGCGTCTGAAATTTGTCGGCGAGTATGCTCGCTTTGCCAACATGGGCGAAGATGCACCCATGCCCTCTGCCGGCGACGAAGTCATCCTACCCTCGCGAGCCACAAGCAAGAAGAATCAGGCATCGGCCGACGACGATGGACAGTTCAGCTCTATCTCGCCCGGCATGGCTCCGCCTGAAGCGGCCCCCTTCTGACAAAAGCAACCGCCACACTACGAAGCATAAAGCAATCCACCGCAGAAGAGACATCCTCTTTCTGCGGTGGATTGCTTTATTTCTCTGTGCTGACGTTTCAGAGTTGTCCGGCAGCCTTCAGATAACGAGTTTTTGAGAGCAGTTGCTGACATTGTGCCTCGATGGCATCGGCAGCGGCTTTCTGCCACAGGGCCTGTGCTTCGAGCAAGTCGCTGAGCGGCTCAAGTCCGGCGTCATAGTTGGACTTGGAGAGACGCATGTTTTCAGCAGCCTGACGTAGGGCAATCTGGGTGAGATTCACTTCTGTCTGGGCTTCTTCCCAGTTGTTCTTTGCCTGTTGCAGTTCGAGAGCCATCTTCTCGTCGGCATCTTCGAGTTCCAGTTGTGCAATCTGCTGGCGTGCCTTTGCTGAACGGATCTTGTGGGCACGTTCGCCAAAGTTGAGAATGTTCCATTTGAAGGTGACGCCGACATAGGCCGAACCGCTGTCCACGAACTTACGTCCAGCCACTTCGCCTCCGTTGGCATAACTATAGCCAGCGAGCAGGGCGAGGTTAGGCAGGAAATCGCTGTCGGTCAGATGAATCTGCTCAGCGGCGAGGTCTGCCTTGTGCTGCAGGATGGAGTGCTCGGGACGCTCTGAGAGTCGAGAGTTGAGAGTCGAGAGTTGTGTATTGAAGGTTGTGTCAGAGGGTGCTGCATCGGGGATTCCGACCACATGGGCAAGGTTCATGCAGGCAAGGTGGTAGGCGTTGTCGGCACGCTGGATGGAGAGTTCTGCCTCGTTGAGTTTGACCTGTACCTTCATCTGGTCGTTGCGGGTCTTCAGTCCGTGACGGACGGCACTGTCAATGTTTTTCTTCAATTCTTCGAGCACCCCCTTGTATTGGCGTGCGACGATGGCCAATTGGCTGGCACGGACAGCCATGACGTAGGCTTCGTCGGTGCGGAGAATGACCTGTGCGCGGGTGAGGGTGATGTTGTCGGCTGCTATCTGCTGGCCGATTTTCGACATACGGTAAGCCGTTCCTACCTTGCCACCCATGTAGAGGGGTTGTTGGAGTTGTACACCCGCAATGAACACGTTCTTCACCTTATACTCAATGGTCTGGTCAGGGAAGAGGGCATACTGGTTGAGGGTATATGAACCGTCGGGATTGACTGTCACATTGGGCACGTATGTACCCGTGGCAGGATTGAACATATAGATGGGCAAGTTGCCGCCGTGGAGCGTCAGTTCGCCCTTTGAAGTGGAGTAGAAGTCGGCAGCCGAGAGAGAGAGTTTGGGAAAGTAGTTCGCCTTGTAGGCCGACACGTCGTAATCGGTCTGTTCGAAGGTAAGTTGCGACTTGTGGATGTCCTTATTGTTTTCGAGGGCAAGGGCACGTGCCTGCTCCAGTGTGAGTTCTTGGGCATGCAGCGGCAAGAGGGTTGCTACAAAGAGAACGAAGAGAATATGCTTGGTTTTCAACATCTTATTTACCGATTTAAAAATTTACGATTTCTTCCTACCTATCTTATTTAATCTTAAAGAAGAGTGCGTAGAGTACAGGGATGAAAATCAGGGTGATGAGTGTGCCGACGAAGAGTCCGCCCATGATGGTGACGGCAAGGCTGCCGAACATAGCGTCGGGCACCAGGGGAACCATGCCGAGAATGGTGGTCAACGATGCCATCATGACAGGACGCAGACGCGACTTACTGCTCATGATGAGGGCACGTCTTGGCGGAATTCCACTTTCAATCTCAAGGTTGATTTCGTCCATCAGCACAATGCCGTTCTTAATCATCATGCCGATAAGTCCGAGGACACCGACAATGGCGACAAAACCGAAGGTCTTGCCAGAGAGCAGCACCGTGGGGATGACACCGACGAGGATGAGCGGAATACAGCAGAAGATGATGGCAGGCTTCTTATAGTCCTTGAACAGCATGATGAGGATGGCAATCATCAGAATGACGGCCAGCGGGAAACTGTTGAACAGGTACTTCATCGACTGGTCGCTGGCTTTCTTTTCGCCTTCCCATGAGATGCTGTAACCTTCGGGCAGTTGTATCTGCTCAATACGTTCGGCAATGGCTTGACGGGCAGCTTCGGTACCTATGCCTGGGCGAGGCGAACACTGGACACGTTGCTGACGCTGGCCATTGTAACGCATCACGACAGGTTCTTCCCAGCGGATGTCAATGTCCTTTGCCACTTGCTTCAGGGGGATGGTTTGTGTCAGTTTCTCAATCAGGTCGTTCTTGTCGATCTTGCCCATCATGATTTGCTGGATGTTCGAGCGGTTGATGATGTTGTTAAGGTTGGGAACGAGTCCGAACACCGACACATTGTCCAGACGTTCGATGTCGTTGCCGTTGTCGTCGGTACATTTCAGGTAGATACTTTCGGTATGGATGCCGTCGTAGAACGTACCGATGGGAATGCCGCCAGTATAGGCGAGAACGGACAGGGCGACGTCGCTGCGTGAAAGTCCCGATGTGCGTGCCGATGGCTGGTCATAGTCGATGGTGAGCACAGGTACTTGCGGTTCCCAGTCGCTCGTCGGCAGATAGACCATGTCGCTGGCGGTGATGATGTCCATGGCCGAATCAGCCAGTTCGTGAAGCACTTGAGGGTCTGGTCCGTTGAAGCATACCTCGATGGGGTACTTCTTAAACATCAGGTTGTAGCGCTTCAGTTTGATGTATGCATCGGGGTAGCGGCGGTTGAGTTCGTCCTGAATCTCATCAATGTTCTCGACCAGTGTTTTGGGCGACGTGAAGTCGATGATGAGTTCGCCGTACGACAGCGAAGGTGTGGCGATGGAGCGTACCAGGTTGTATCGGCTGGGCGTACCGCCGAGCGACGTCGTGATGTGTGTGATTTCCTCACGAGTCTTGAGGTATTCACTGATTTCCTGCAAGTCGGCCTCCACCTGCGTGTAGTTTGTTCCCTCTGGCAGTTTGTATTCCATGTAGAGTTGGCTATACTCCATGTCGGGGAAGAAGGCCTGCTTGAGGAATTTATAACTCAACCCACTGAGCACCAGCAGTCCACAGGCAATGAGAATCATCAACTTCTTGTATTTCAATCCGAAGTTCAGCACCCACGTCAGGGCGTCGTAACTCCAGCCCTTGTAGGGGTCGGCCTCTTCTTCGTTGTTGTCGTCATCCTGCTTTTTAGGCGCTTTCAGCATACGGGCAGCCATCAGGGGCACATGCGTCAGGGCGAGTATCCACGACAGCAGCAGCGACACGGCGATGACGATGAACAGGTCGTGCACATAGACACCGGCGTTGTCGGGACTCATGAAGATAGGCCAGAAGGCAAGGATGGCAATCAGCGTGGCGCCCAGCAGCGGCATGGCCGTCTTGCGACCGATGCTGGTGAAGGCTTCACGATGCGGTTTCCCTTTCTTAAGGTCAATGAGGATGCCATCGACAATCACGATGGCGTTATCGACCAGCATACCCATGGCGAGAATGAACGAAGCGAGGCTCACACGTTGTAGCGTTCCGTCGAATCCGCCGAGCACAAGCAACGAACCGAGTACGATGACGACAAGGCTCATGCCGATAATCAGACCTGACCTCCAGCCCATGGTAAAGATGAGCACGACGACAACGATGATGACCGACTCGAGCAGGTTGACGAGGAAGGTGTTGAGGGCCGTGTTGACAAGTTCGGGTTGATAGAACACCTTCTCAAAACGTACGCCTGCTGGCATCGTCTGCTGCAGGTCTTCGATGGTCTTGCCGACCGTCTTGCCCACCTTCGTCACGTCATACGAGGGGATACATGCAACCGAAAGGCCCAGCGCACGCTGTCCGTCACGCTTCATGGCGTTGCGTGTCGGGTCGGCATAGCCTTTATAGACACGGGCAATGTCCGAGATGCGCAACTGTTCGTCGTTATGTCCCTGGATGAGCATCGAGGCGATGTCATCGACATCCTTGAACTTGTCCGACACCGTCACACGGACACGGTGTGTGCCGTTGTCATAGTAGCCCGCATAGGCTGTCCGGTTCTGGTTGTTCAGGGTCTGGATGACCTCCGTAGGCATGACGCCGAGGTTGGCCATCTTCTCCTGTTTCAGTTCGATGTAGATACACTCTTGGCGCTTGCCATAGATATCGACACGCGACACGCCTTCGATGTCGGCGACGTTACGTTTCACGAGTTCGGCATAGTCGCTCAGTTCGCGGTCGGTAAGTCCATCACCGCTAATGGCATAGAACATGCCATACACATCGCCGAAGTCGTCCTTTACGATGGGGGTTGAAGCCCCGGATGGTAATGTGGCCGCAGCATTATCCACCTTACGGCGTAACATGTCCCACTCCTGTTCGACCTCATCGACAGGGATGGTCGTCATCAGTTCGACGCTGATGATGCTCAGGTCGGCCATCGATTGGCTTTGCACGCTGTTGACCGACGACATCTCGCGGACAGCCTTCTCCAGTTTGTCCGTCACTTCGAGTTCCACTTCGTGAGCCGATGCACCGGGGTAGGTCGTGACGATCATTGCCTGCTTCACTTTCAGCGCAGGGTCCTCCAGTTTCGGCATGGAGTAATAACTCAGAATGCCACCTATCACAAGAATGGCGACGAAGAACGATACAAGTTTATTGTTGTCGAGCGCCCAGCCCGAATAGTCAAATTTCATAGCAGTCCTCCCACGTTGGCTTTGCTGGTCGGTTGGATTTCCTTTACTTTTTGTCCGTCGTTCAGATAGCGTGTACCTGCGGTCACGACGGTTTCATCGGGTTTCAGACCCGAAGTAATCTGGATGTTTCCGTCGAGGTCGATGGCACCAAGTTCCACCTTGCGCTCCTCAACCGTACTGGTCTTCGGATCGACGACAAACACCACGACGCGGTCGTTGAGATGAAGCACGGCCGACGTCGGAATCTCTACAAAGTTGCGTTCGTTCGGTGAATGGTAAGAAGCATAGACCAGCGTGGACATACCCGGTGTAATCTTCTGGCGGTCGTACTCACCCTTGAAGCCCAGGCGGACGGTGTAGAGTTGGCTTGCATTGGCTTCTTTGCTGAGACGAATAATCTTCAGCGGAAACTCCTTGCCAGGCAACACCTCGAACGAGCAGGTTGCGCTGGTGAAGTTCTCCTGTTGGGCATAGTCCGACACAGGTACGTTGATTTCGATTTCCACGTCACCTCCGCCGAACATGCGAACCACAGGCATACCAGCGCTGACGGTCTCGCCGCTTTCACACAGCTTCTTCTGGATATAGCCGTTCATCGGAGCCACCAGGCGTGTGTCGGCCAGTTGGTTGCGGTGGTTGGCCAGTTTCTGTGTAATCTGCTGCAGGCCGTAACGCGCACGGTCGTAGGCGGCTGCTGTCGTGCTGCCTTCTTCATAGACAGCCATGACACGCTCGGCCTCGGCCTTCACCTGTTCGTATTCGGCCTGGGTGGCCTGCAACTGCACCTGATAGTCGCGAGGGTCCATCTGGGCGATGACTTGGCCTTTTCGCACATAGTCGCCTTCGTTGACCAAGATGCGCAGAATCTGTCCGCTGACACGGAAGGCTACATTGGTCTCCTCGGCAGCCTTTGTGCGTCCGGGGTAACTCATTTCGGTAGCGTCACCAATGCGCTGGGCCTTGGCAGTCTTGACATACTGCACAGGTTCCTCCTTTTTCTTTTCGCCGCATGCTGTCAGCAGCATCACGGCCGCCATCATCAGCAGGGTGGTTTTCTTGTTCATTATGCTCATTTTGAAAAGTTTTGCAATTTTGGTTGCAAAGTTACGTTTTTTTCAAATATCTGAAAAGGTGTAAATGCGTGTAAATGTGGCTTATTTGTATTTTTTGAGCAATTATTTTAGAAAAGATAAAGATATGGAAGTAACCTACCTCCTATAAAAAGGCTTTGGAAATACTCCTCCCCGGAAAGGGGCAGTTGCGCGTTCGCGTTCAAGCAACTGGGCGATGCGACGGAGGAGGCACTATCTTCAAGATTCCTTAATGTTTGTTACCCCTCCGCCCTTTTAGGGCACCTCCCCTTTCCGGGGAGGAGTTCCTTACCACGCTCCTTGTAGGGACGACCCCGGGGGCGGGGCGGTTGGGGTTTACGGTAGCTCAAGGGCGGCCCCCCGGGGGTGCGCAAACGCACTGAGCCCCGCACCACCCGCCCCACAACCCCAAAAAAA
>R23__coassemble_645_pt1 | contig 21505 bp, 16 predicted proteins | sample R23__metabat2_high_PE_006 | metagenome-assembled genome bin R23
AATCTATTTCGGACTGCAAAGTTAGTAAAATTCAGCCACATAGAAAAATTTTTTTGTGTAAAAAGATGAAAAACAACAAGTTTCGTGTGTTTTTTAATTATTAATTATTAATTTTTAATTTATTTCCGTACCTTTGCACCAGTTTTTAACGATTACAATGGCACACAATAAATTCAAAGGTCTCGGTGTGGCTCTGGTTACACCCTTCAAACCTACGGGCGAAGTTGATTATACAGCCCTCCGACGATTGCTCGACTACCAACTTGCCGGTGGAGTCGATTTCCTATGCGTACTGGGAACAACAAGCGAGGCTCCTTGTCTCACTGAAGATGAAAAACAGCGCATCAAAGACATCGTGCGCGAACGTGTACAAGGACAGGTACCCATTCTGTTGGGATGCGGTGGCAACAATACGGCAGCCATTGTCCACTCTCTCCAGCATGACGACTTTACGGGCATCGACGGCATTCTCAGCGTCTGCCCCTATTACAACAAACCCTCGCAGGAAGGCCTTTACCAGCATTTTCGTGCCATTGCTTCGGCTACTTCGTTGCCTGTCGTACTTTACAATGTACCAGGGCGTGTAGGTGTCAACATGACTGCTGAAACTACATTGCGTCTGGCACGCGACTGCGAAAACATCGTCGCCATCAAGGAGGCCAGCGGCAATTTTACTCAGATTGACGACATTATCAAGAACAAACCTGAGAATTTCGATGTCATCAGTGGTGACGATGGCATCACCTTCCCCCTCATCACCCTCGGTGCCGTAGGTGTGATCAGCGTCATCGGCAATGCCTTGCCCAAAGAATTCAGCCGAATGGTCCGTTTGGCTCTGCAAGGCGACTATGATGCAGCACGACACATCCACCATCAGTTTACCGAACTCTTCAAACTGCTCTTCGTCGATGGAAACCCTGCCGGTGTGAAAGCCATGCTCAGTTCCATGGGCTTGATTGACAACGAACTACGTCTGCCACTTGTGCCAGCACGCATCACGACGATGGGCGAGATTGCCAGCATCGTCAAGGCGCTCAATCTTCACGTCTGACCAGCGGCAAATCCAATTTGCTATTGCGGTATATAACTTCTCTCACCGTGGTGTAAACAGTAGTTTCACTGCGGTGAATTCTTTTTTGCACTACGTTGCTGCAATCGTTTCACTGCGTTGAAACAAAAAGTAAAAAAAACGATGCCACATTTTGATTTGTGCTCGTTTCATTGTATCTTTGCAACGACAATCTGAATTTATTAACCCGTAAACCGTTCTAAACAAGATGATAGTCTATCCCAATGCCAAGATTAACATCGGTCTGAATGTAGTGGCTCGTCGTCCAGACGGCTATCACGACCTTGAGACCGTGTTCTATCCCATTGACCTGCAGGATGCTCTGGAGGTGCATGGGATAAACGAAGAAGAACCCATGACGGGCGATGGTTTTCAACTCAAAGTGGGCGGTACGGTACTGGGTGGCGTTCCCAACGACAATCTGGTAGTCCGTGCCTTCCAACTGCTGCGACGCGAGTTTCCCGAGAAGGTCAAGCCTGTGAGCATCTACCTTTTCAAGCATGTGCCGACAGGTGCGGGTCTAGGTGGAGGTAGCAGCGATGCAGCCTTTATGCTGAAATTGCTTAACGAGCGGTTTGACTTGGGTCTGACAACCGAGGAACTTGAGGAACGTGCAGCGCACATAGGAGCCGATTGTGCTTTCTTTATCCAAGACAGACCAGTCTTTGCTGAAGGCATAGGCAATGTATTCTCCGACATCCAACTTTCGCTGACAGGAAAGTCTTTGGTGCTCGTCAAACCCGATGTTTTTGTAAGCACCGCCGACGCTTACCGCTCAGTTGTTCCACAACGTCCAGGAAAGTCGCTGAAGGAACTTCTTGCTCAGCCCATTGAAACATGGAAAGACACGGTTGTGAACGATTTTGAAGCCAGTGTTTTCCCGAAATATCCTGAGATTGCAGCCATTAAGGACTTGCTCTACGACCTCGGTGCTGTCTATGCCTCGATGTCAGGTAGTGGTGCTGCCGTCTATGGCATTTTCGACCAGCCTGTTGATAATGTGGACGTTGCATTCGCAGGCTATTTCTGTCGTCAACGAACGATGCAATGATGACACCCAAAGAAGAAATTGAACAATTACGTGCCCAACTGAATCAGCACAACTACAACTATTACGTGCTCAATGCACCGACCATCAGCGACTATGATTTTGACCAACTGATGCATCGGCTGGAGGACCTTGAACTGTTCTATCCTCAGTATGCCGACCCTAATTCGCCGACTCAGCGTGTGGGTAGTGACTTGAATCAGCAGTTTCGCCAGGTGGCTCACAAATATCCGATGCTCTCGCTGGCCAATACCTACAATGAAGCTGACGTGCGTGATTTCTATGAACGTGTGAAGAGTGGGTTGGAAGGTGAGCCGTTTGAGATTGTTGCCGAGATGAAGTACGACGGCTTGAGCATCTCGCTGACCTATGTCGATGGTCAGTTGGTACAGGCAGTCACACGTGGTGACGGTGTGCAAGGCGATGATGTGACAGCCAATGTGCGTACCATTCGTAGCATACCTCTTCAGTTGCGTCCAGGCAGTGGCTATCCACATGAATTTGAGATACGTGGCGAAATCCTTATGCCATGGGCATCGTTCAACCGTCTGAATGCTGAACGTGAAGCGCGTGAAGAACCTCTCTTTGCCAATCCTCGTAACGCTGCCTCAGGCACGTTGAAGTCGCAGAAAAGCGAACTGGTGGCTCAGCGTGGTCTCGATGCCTACTTATATTACCTGTTGGGCGACGAGATTCCTGCCGACAGTAGCCATTACGAGAATCTGCAGGAAGCCAAGAAGTGGGGCTTTAAGATTTCGGAAGGAATGCGCAAGTGCCATAGCGTTGAGGAAGTGCTCGACTTTATCAACTATTGGGACAAGGAACGCAAGAATCTTCCAGTCGCTACCGACGGTATTGTGCTGAAAGTCAACAGCCTCCGTCAGCAGCGTCATCTTGGATATACGGCTAAGTCGCCACGTTGGGCCATTGCCTATAAATTCCAGGCAGAGCGTGTGGCAACCAAACTTTTGGAAGTGACCTATCAGGTGGGCCGTACAGGTGCCATCACACCAGTGGCCAACATGGAACCCGTCCAATTGGCGGGTACTACCGTGAAGCGTGCCTCTCTCCATAATGCCGACATCATCAAGCAGTTGGACTTGCATCTGGGCGATCGTGTGTATGTGGAAAAAGGTGGCGAAATCATCCCCAAAGTTGTAGGTGTGGATGTGGAGAATCGTCCGAAAGATGCTGTGCCTGTGCAGTTTATACAGAATTGTCCTGAATGTGGCACACCGCTTATTCGCATCGAAGGCGAGGCTGCTCACTATTGCCCTAACGACACAGGTTGTCCGCCTCAAATCAAAGGGCGCATCGAACACTACATCAGCCGCAAGGCTATGAACATTGAGAGTCTTGGACCTGAGACTGTGGACGATTACTACCAGCGTGGACTCATTCATGATGTGGCAGACCTTTACGAGATACGTCCTGACCAAATCAGCGGGATAAACGGCACCAAGATAAAATCGGCACAGAAGATTGTCGAAAGCATACGTGGCTCGGTCGATGTACCGTTTGAGCGAGTTGTCTTTGCCATTGGCATCCGCTTTGTCGGAGAGACGACAGCCAAGCAGTTAGCCCGTCATTTCCGTTCGATGGAAGCCCTTTCCCATGCCACACTGGATGAACTCCAAGAGGTCGAGGGCATCGGTTTGGTCATTGCTCAAAGCGTCGTTAACTATTTCCAGGAACCACGCAATGTGGAGGTCGTCAACCGCCTGCGTGCCGCAGGAGTTCAGATGCAACTCAGCGACGAAGCAACCGAAGGTGCGTCAGACAAACTGAAAGGCCTTTCCATCGTCATTAGCGGAGTGTTCACGCATCATTCACGCGACGAATATAAGGCACTGATTGAACTTCACGGCGGTAAAAACGTCGGGAGCATCTCTGCCAAGACCTCCTTTGTGCTGGCGGGTGACAACATGGGGCCTGCCAAATTGGAGAAAGCGCAGAAACTCGGTGTGCGCATTGTTTCAGAAGACGAATTTCTATCCCTTATTTAATCTTTTATATTATGAAGGCAAAGTTTTTTATCATGGCAGCTGTGCTGCTGATGTTTGCTTCTTGTGGCAGTGACGACGAGTCGTCAGCAACGATTTATTACAAAGCCGTTTGCTCGGGCATTACGTTCGAAAATTCAGCCGACGATGTTTATCGTGAAAAGATTGAAGCGGCTTTGACTGGTATGCAGTTCATTGGTGAAGCGTCTTATTTTGCGACGAGCGCCTCGGCTGGTACTGTGGCGGAAGCATCGGCTCAGTGTGATGCTCAGGCCGTGACCCTCTATCAGGGTCGTCTTGACGGACTGACATTGATGATTCTCAAGCAGAAAGTGTACTTGATGTATGCCGAAGAGTTCCAGACTGCTGGTATTATGTCGTTTAACGACCTGCCTTTCAAGAATCTGACCATTCACGTCAAGTTGCTTAACTCGAAATCGGCGATGCTGGTCAAGGAATTTGACAAAGTGCTTTGATGTTTTTTCTGCTGTCGCTCCTCTTGTTTTGCCTGAGTTGTTTCTGTGCTCAGGCTCAACCGAACTATGACTATGCCCATTTGCAACGTGAGCAGTTGGGACGTGGTTTTGTGGCGGTGCGTGACGAGAAGAGCGACAGCATTGTCTTTTCTTGGCGGTTGCTCAAGAGTGATTCCGACGATGTTTACTTCAATATTTTGAGGAATGGTAAACGTTTGAACACCAAACCCATAACGTCTTCTACCTTTTTCAAGACTTTAGATGCTGATTTTTCGTCTGATACAGCATCCGACTATGCTTTGCAGGTGATGGATCAGGGCACGGTTTCTTGTTCGTTCGTCAATGCCAATAACGACTATCTGCGCATTCTTTTGCAGCGTCCTAAAGAGGGTGTTACACCCGATGGCCGTTCCTATCGATATACGGCCAATGATGCCAGCGTGGGCGACGTAGATGGAGACGGTGAGTACGAAATCATCTTGAAATGGGAACCAAACAATGCCCGTGACAATTCCCATGACGGCTATACGGGCAATGTCCTTTTCGATTGCTACCGCCTGTCGGGCGAACATCTCTGGCGTATTGACCTCGGTCCCAATATCCGTGCGGGTGCCCACTACACACAGTTCATGGTCTATGACCTTGATGGTGACGGACGGGCTGAGGTGGTCATGAAGACAGCCGATGGTACACGCGATGGAGTGGGGCAGTGTATAGGTGACAGTACTGCATATTATGTCGGGCAGACAGGTCGTGCCTTGGGACGTATTCTCAATGGCCCTGAATATTTAAGCGTGTTCGACGGATTGACAGGGCGTAACCTTTACACGACCGATTATGTGCCTGCACGAGGCAATCTTGCTGACTGGGGCGATACCTATGGCAACCGTTCAGAACGCTATCTTGCTTGCATCGCCTATCTCGATGGCATTCACCCCAGCGTTGTCATGTGCCGTGGCTATTACACCCTCTCGGTTCTTGCTGCATGGGATTGGGATGGAAAGACACTGCATCAGCGATGGGTATTTGATACCGATGATGTCCGTTGGCGTGACTATGCAGGACAAGGTAATCACAATCTCCGTGTGGCAGATGTCGATGGTGACGGCTGCGACGAAATCACCTATGGTTCGATGGCTGTAAATAATGATGGCACAGGTCTTTACAATACCCACATGGGGCATGGCGATGCCTTGCATCTGATGCCGTTCTACCCCGATAGCACCACGTTGCAAGTATGGGATGTGTATGAGAATCGTCGTGACGGTTCCACATTCCGTGATGCCCGAACTGGGCGCATCATTTTCCAGGTCAAGAGCAATATAGACGTCGGACGAGGCATGGCTGCCGACATCGATCCAACGAGCGCTGGCGTGGAGATGTGGTCCTCCGACAGTCATGGCATTCGTAATGTGCGAGGTGAAATAGTGGCCGAGCGAGTGCGTATTCCTGTTAATTTTGCTGTATGGTGGGATGGCGACCTCCTGCGTGAAATGCTTGACCATGAACGTATTAGCAAGTACAACTGGATGAACCAACAATGTGAACTCCTCAAAGATTTATCTGACGATTGCCGCTTCAACAACGGATCGAAGAGCAATCCTTGCCTGTCGGCCGACATCATAGGCGACTGGCGTGAGGAGGTCATTGTCCGTACAGCTGATAGCCGCGAACTTCGCATCTATACCACCACCCATCCGACGTCGCATCGCATTCCCTGCCTCATGGAGGACATCCCTTACCGCCTCTCCGTTGCCACCGAAAATGTTGCCTACAACCAGCCGCCCGAAACCGGTTTTTATCTTGGAAAACAATGAATTACCAGCAAATCATCGACCGATATTACGAGCCTCAGAGCCCGCTTTGGAACATTCTCGTGACACATAGCCGCTGTGTGGCCGACAAAGCGTTAGCAGCCATCAAAAGTCATCACCTCGATGTGGATGCCGCTTTTGTTGAAGAGGCAGCCATGCTTCACGACATCGGCATCTTCCTGACTGATGCTGCGGGCATCCAATGCTTCGGAACCGAACCTTACATCCGTCATGGTTTGCTGGGTGCCGAACTTATGCGACGTGAGGGTTATCCGCTCCATGCCCTTGTGTGTGAGCGACATACAGGCACAGGACTGACACTCGACCAGATTGTCCGTCAACAACTTCCCTTGCCACATCATGATTTTGTGCCAGTCAGTTTGGAAGAACAGTTGATTTGCTGGGCCGACAAGTTCTTCTCGAAGACACGTCCCGACGTTGAGCGTTCGCAGGAAACGGCAAGGAAAAAACTCGAAAAGTTTGGAGAGGAAGGTCTGCAGCGGTTTGATGCCTGGTGCCGACTTTTTGGATAGTCTTCATTTTCAGTCATTTTGATGCCCTTTTCATAGAAGGGCGTTAAGATTTCAAATGTACTGCGGTTCAACTATGTGCGGACTGCGGTTCGTGTCGGCATGGACCACAGTCTGCTTGACGATGAACTGCGGTGTATTTTTGGGACCTCTTTGCCTTTGTTTTTTAGCCACCAAAGTGCGGTTTCTCATTTTACGCTTTCATTCTTTTGATTCATCACAAAAATGGCGGTTTTGTGCATGAAAATGTGAAGAAAAAGTGCGAATCTGCTTTTAATTCGTTGCAAAACGCCGTTTTTTGCCGTTTTTATTGGTCACGTGGCAGAAAAGTGATAACTTTGCAAGAGTTTTTAGTAGAAAGGCAAAAAGATGAAGATTCCATTACGTAGTTCCGTGTGTACGGAAGGAAGAAGAATGGCAGGCGCACGTGCGTTGTGGGTTGCCAACGGTATGAAACGTGAACAGTTCGGCAAACCGATTATTGCGATTTGCAACTCGTTCACCCAATTTGTACCTGGACACACACACCTGCACGAGGCTGGTCAGATTGTGAAAGAGGAAATCGAACGCATGGGTTGCTATGCGGCAGAGTTTAACACCATAGCCATCGATGATGGTATTGCGATGGGGCATGACGGCATGCTCTACAGTCTGCCGAGCCGCGACATCATTGCCGACTCGGTGGAGTATATGTGCAACGCGCACAAGGCGGATGCCATGATTTGCATCTCGAACTGCGACAAGATTACGCCGGGTATGATGATGGCAGCCATGCGACTGAACATTCCAGCGGTGTTTGTCAGTGGCGGACCAATGGAGGCTGGCAAGTGGAAAGGTGAAAACCTAGACTTGATTGCCGCGATGGTGAAAGGTGCAGACCCGACGGTGAGCGACGAGGAACTGGCAGAGGTGGAAAACCGTGCTTGTCCCGGTTGTGGATGCTGCTCGGGTATGTTTACAGCCAACTCGATGAACTCGCTGACCGAGGCGATAGGCTTTTCACTTCCTGGCAATGGTACCATTCTCGCTACCCATGTCAATCGTAAGGAATTGATGAAGCAGGCTGCGCGTCAGATTGTGAAGAATGCGCTGGCATACTACGAAGACGGCGATGAATCGGTTTTGCCCCGTAGCATTGCTACACGTGAGGCTTTCCTCAACGCCATGACGCTTGATATAGCCATGGGCGGTTCAACCAACACGATTCTTCACTTGCTGGCTGTGGCACAGGAAGGTGGCGTGGACTTCAAGATGAGCGACATCGACCAGTTGTCACGCCGTGTGCCTTGTCTGTGCAAACTGGCTCCGAACACACAGAAGTACAGCGTTCAGGAGTGTGGACGTGCCGGCGGCATCCTGGGCATCCTGGGCGAACTGGCCAAAGGCGGCCTGCTCCACCTCGACGTGAAGCGCGTGGATGGCGCTACGCTGGGCGAGGATATTCAGAAATATAGTATTCTGGTCAAGGATATCGACCCGGAGGCTCGGCGCATTTATTCGTCGGCTCCGGCCAACAAGTTCTGCAACCGTCTCGGTGTGCAGGACACGCAGTGGGAAAGTCTGGACACGGACCGTGCCAACGGCTGCATCCGCGACATCGAACATGCCTATACGAAGGACGGCGGCTTGGCCGTGCTGTTCGGCAACATCGCGCAGGACGGCTGCGTGGTGAAGACGGCAGGTGTGGATGAGAGCATCTGGCGGTTCACAGGGCCTGCCCGAGTGTTTGATTCGCAGGAAGATGCCTGCGAGGGAATCCTCGGCGGCAAGGTGCAGAAGGGCGACGTGGTGGTCATCACCCACGAGGGCCCGAAGGGTGGACCTGGTATGCAGGAAATGCTGTACCCGACGTCGTATATCAAGTCGATGCACATGGGCAAGGAATGTGCTCTCATTACCGACGGCCGCTTCTCGGGCGGTACGAGCGGGCTGAGCATCGGCCATGTCTCGCCCGAGGCTGCTGCCGGTGGCAACATTGGCAAACTCATCGACGGCGACATGATTGAGATAGACATTCCGAACCGCACCATCAATGTTTTGCTGTCGGACGAAGAACTCGCCGCCCGTGAGCAGCAACCCCTTCGCCGCCATCGTGAAGTGAGCAAGGCGCTGCGTGCCTATGCCCAGAGCGTGTCGAGTGCCGACAAGGGTGGGGTGAGGATTATTGATTAAAGATACATCATTATAATAATGTCAGAAAAAATAACAGGTAGTGAGGCACTTATGCTGGCCTTGCAGCACGAAGGGGTGAGAACCATCTTCGGCTATCCAGGCGGCTCGATTATGCCCGTCTATGATGCGCTGTACGATTATACCCGTGGTGAGAAAAAAGCCTTCGACCACATTCTTGTGCGTCACGAACAAGGTGCCACGCACGCTGCTGGGGGCTTTGCCCGTGTGAGCGGTGAAGTGGGGTGTGCCATTGTGACGAGCGGCCCTGGTGCCACCAACACCTTGACCGGTGTGGCCGATGCCATGCTGGATTCTACGCCCATCGTGGTGATTGCAGGCCAGGTCCCCATTTCTGCCCTGGGTACCGACTTCTTTCAGGAAGTGGACCTTGTCGGTGTGGCGCAGCCCATCTCCAAATGGAGTTATCAGATACGTCATGCTGAAGACGTTGCCTGGGCTGTGAGCCGTGCCTTCTTCATTGCCCGCAGTGGCCGTCCGGGTCCTGTGGTACTTGACTTTCCCAAGAACGCACAGACCGAACTTGTGGAATTCAAGCCCGCAAAAGTGGATTTTGTACGCTCCTACGTGCCTTATCCCAAACTGGATGACGAGGCTGTCCGCAAGGCTGCTGAACTCATCAACACGGCCAAGAAGCCGCTTGCCCTGGTGGGACAAGGTGTTGAACTCGGCAATGCACAAGACGAACTCGTTGCCTTTCTCGAAAAGGCAGACATTCCCGCCGGTCGCACCATGCTCGGTCTGAGTGCCCTGCCCAGCACCCATCCGCTGAATGTCGGAATGCTCGGTATGCATGGCAACTATGCAGTCAATCTGAAAGAGCAGGAGTGCGACGTGCTGATTGCCATCGGCATGCGCTTTAGTGACCGTGTGACGGGAAGTCTGAAAACCTATGCCAAACAGGCCAAAGTGATTCACCTCGACATTGACCGTAGTGAAATCAATAAGAACGTGAAGACAGACGTGGCTGTGGTCGCTGACTGCAAGGAATCCTTGCCTGCCATCACCGCACTGATTCAGAAAGGAGACCATCGTGAATGGCGTGACTCCTTCAAACCGCTCGATGAGAAGGAGCGTGTGAAAGTCATAGAACCCGCCATTCATCCGACGGAAGGCCCGCTGCTCATGGGCGAGGTGGTGAATGCTGTTGCTGAAGCCACGAAGGGTGATGCAGTCCTTGTGACCGACGTGGGGCAGAATCAACTGTTTGCTACCCGTTATTTTAAATATCCGAAACGTCGCAGCATATGTACCAGTGGCGGTTTGGGTACGATGGGCTATGGCATGCCAGCAGCTATTGGTGCCACGTTTGGCGCACCTGGTCGAACGGTGGTTTGCTTTATGGGCGACGGCGGATTCCAGATGTGTATCGAGGAACTTGGCACCATCATGGAACAGCAGGCGCCTGTCAAGATGATTCTGATGAACAACAATTATTTGGGCAACGTGCGCCAGTGGCAAGATATGTTCTGGCAACGGCGCAAGTCGTTCACCCGCATGATGAACCCTTGCTATGAACTGATTGCCCAGGGTTATGGCATTCCCTACGCCTGTGTGACAGAGCGAAAGGATTTGGCTGATGCCGTGGAGAAGATGCTGACGACCCAAGGCCCGTACATCCTCGAATGTGCCATCTTGGAAGACGATAACGTGCTGCCGATGACACCTCCGGGAAAGAGTGTGAACGACATGATGTTGGAAGTGAAAGGAGAGAACTGATGGAAGAGAACAAACTTTATACCATTCTCGTCTATTCCGAGAATATTGCAGGTATCTTGAACCAGATAACTGCTGTGTTCACGCGTCGTCAGGTGAATATCGAGAGCCTAAACGTGTGTGCATCCTCAACGCCAGGCGTACATAAGTACACCATCACTTGTTACTGCTCGGCAGAAATGGTGAAGATGCTGAAGATGCAGATTGAGAAGCGCATCGATGTGTTGCAGGCTCGCTATTATCATGACGAGGACATCTTCATGTTGGAGTCTTCGCTGTTGAAGATTTCAACGCCGACGATGCTCGAGAATCCCGAAATCTGCCGTATCGTGCGCCATCACGGAGCACGTATTGTCGAGGTGAACCCCACATATACGGCCGTGGAAAAGACGGGTACAACCGAGGATATTCTGTCGCTTTTCGAAGCCTTGAACTCCCTTGGAGTTGTTCGTCAGTTTGCCCGTTCGGGACGTATTTGTATCACTCGTGATCCCCGTGAACAACTGGACGACTATCTCGCCCAACGTGAAATGGAACGACATTCTTAATGCATAATTGATAAATGCATAATGGTTCAGAAGATTGATACGACCAAGATAGTGGTTGACCCGTTCAACACTGATTTTCAGCAGCGATGGACGTGGACGATGTTGGGGAAGACGCTGCTCAATGCAGCGGAGAATCATGCGAAAGCGCGTGGTTTTGGGATGATGGACCTGAACGGACGGCACTACACATGGGTGCTTTCCCGACTGACCATTGAGATGGAGCAGATGCCGAAGGTCTATACCGAGATTGGTGTGAGCACGTGGATTGAGAATATCTATCGCCTGTTCACCAATCGTAACTTCGCCATCAAGGGTGAGGACGGAACGACTTATGGGTATGCCCGCAGCATCTGGGCTATGATTGACTATGATACCCGCCAACCTGCTCAACTCGAACAGATGGAGGGCGAGGTGTTTCAGCAATTTTTGATGCCTGAGGAGCCTTGTCCTATCGAACCGCAAGGACGTGTACGCCCTTTGCACGACGAGGATTTCGTCAAGGCGCATCATGCCAAGTATAGCGACATCGACATGAACGGACATGTCAATAGCATCAAGTATGTCGAGCATCTCATGGACCTCTTCAGCATCGAGGACTATTCAGAGACACGCAACCTGCGACGCCTTGAGATAGCCTACATGGCCGAGAGTTACTATGGCGACCTCCTTTCCTTCTTCCGTAGGAAGTTGGACGACAATGCCTACGAGGTCGAAGTTCGCAAAGGTTTCATCCCTGGCGGTGACCGTGGAACTCCTGTGGTGCGTGCGTTGCTGAAGTTTTAACTTGTAATTTCCAGTTTTTATTTATTAACTTATTATTTTATGGCAAAAATGAATTTTGGCGGTGTCATCGAGGAAGTGATGACCCGTGAAGAATTTCCTCTCGAGAAGGCTCGTGAGGTGTTGAAAAACGAAACCATCGCTGTGTTGGGTTATGGCGTGCAAGGTCCTGGTCAGGCTTGCAACCTGCGTGACAATGGCTTCAACGTGATTGTCGGCCAGCGTCCAGGTAAAACTTACGACAAGGCTGTGGCTGACGGTTGGAAACCCGGTGAGACATTGTTCTCGCTGGAAGAGGCTGCCGAGCGTGGTACAATCGTCTGCATGCTCCTCAGCGATGCTGCACAGATGCAGTTGTGGTCCAAGATTAAGCCTTACCTCACAGCAGGCAAGACGCTCTACTTCAGCCACGGTTTCGCCATCACTTGGAACGACCGCACAGGCGTGGTTCCTCCGAAGGACATTGACGTTATCATGGTAGCTCCTAAAGGCAGCGGTACCAGCCTGCGCACTATGTTCCTTGAGGGACGTGGCTTGAACTCTTCGTATGCTGTCTATCAGGATGCCAGCGGACGTGCCACAGAGAAGGTACTGGCCTTTGGTATCGGAATCGGCAGCGGTTACTTGTTTGAGACGACTTTCAAGCGTGAGGCTACGAGCGACTTGACCGGTGAGCGTGGTTCGCTGATGGGTGCCATCCAGGGTTTGCTGCTTGCTCAGTACGAAGTGCTGCGTGAGAATGGTCACACTCCTTCTGAGGCTTTCAACGAGACAGTTGAGGAACTGACACAGTCGCTCATGCCTCTGTTCGCCAAGAACGGCATGGACTGGATGTATGCTAACTGCTCGACGACGGCTCAGCGTGGTGCCCTCGACTGGATGGGTCCGTTCCACGATGCCATCAAGCCCGTGGTTGAGAAACTCTATCACAGCGTTGTCACAGGTCAGGAGGCACAGATTAGCATCGATGCCAACTCGAAGCCTGACTACCGCGTTGGTCTCGAAGCCGAACTCAAAGCCCTTCGCGACAGCGAAATGTGGCGCACAGGTGAGGTTGTTAGAAAACTGAGACCTGAGAACGACTAATAGCTTAGCAGTTCTAGTTAGTCTAGTCTGACTAGTCATGCTAGCCGTGCTAGTTCAATAAAAAAGCCTCGCTCCCAACGGAGCGAGGCTTTTTTATTCCCTGATGAGGGGCTTGTTTTACTTCATCATGACTTTCTTGCCATTGACGATGTAGAGGCCCTTAACAGGAGCAGCAACGCGGCGGCCAGTCAGGTCGAATACTTCCTTCTTGCCTTCTGCCTTCACGTTGACAGTTTCGATGCCAGTTTCGATGGTTTCCTTGTCGCCGATAGTGCAGTGGAAGATCCAGCGCTTGCCGTTGTAGTCCATGGCGATGTCGGTCTTGGCGAGACCTTCAACAATCCAGCCAGTACCAGCGTCAACACAAGATTCAACGCCGAATGCCTGTTCGTTGAAGTCGAAGCCCAAAGAGAATGCGCCATTGGCCCAGATTTCGTCGAAGCCTTCGTCATCCATGTTGCCCATGTATTCGCCTGTAGCGTTGAATACGTTGTACTCGATGTCGATGGCAGATGTGGGAACGAACTCACCGTTTACAGATACGAGCCAGTCGCAAGATTCGAGCAGCGAGCCGTCGCCTTCGAGCATGGTGTCAATAGCCTCGGTGAGGTCTTCAATAGCATAGGAGATACCTTCGGCAGCGTCCCAAGCAATCACGATATCCTGCTCACCAGCGATTTCAACGTCGATAACTTCGTTGACGATGCTGACTTTCACTACCAGTTCAACGTACTTACCTGTTGTCTCGTTGACGAGATAGAATGTAGAAGCATATTTGTCACCCACGGTGCGTGAGCCAGGAATCGAGTAGAATGACATCACGCCATTGCCTTCGTCGAAAGTCATACCGTAACTGTTGGTGCCATAATTTGTCGGATATACACCATCGGTGTCCATCCAGAAGCCAGGATACGGTGTGCAGGTGTAAGTCTTTGTGAACGGAGTCTCTTCGTCGTTGTTGCGTGCATACAGTTTAAAATCGTCACCGATAGCAGCCTGTACCTGTGCCAAGTCAACCTGATAGGTCTCGGCATACAGGTGGTCGTTGCGGGTCTCTTCAACCAACTGACAGTCGAAGGTGAAGGTCTTCACTCGGGTCCAGTCAGACATAGGCACTTTCTCGCCCTTCTCTTTGCAGTCCCAAGTAATCTTCACTTCGCAGTACTTCTGTGTGGCGACGTTGCAGAGGAAGATCGAGAACGATGTCGGAGCATCGGGGGTCAGAGTACCACCCGGACGTTCCATCGTACCGATGTTGTAGGAACCATTGGCCAGTTGGTAGTAACTTACCATGACTGCGCAGGCTGCTGTGTTGCTCCATGAGCACTGAACGCCATCACCATCAACCCACATGACACCTTCGTCAATCCAAGAGGTTGTACCAGGACTACCATCGTTGAAGCGAGTCAGTACGTCGCCGTCGGCAACTGTGCGAACCCAGAGTTGGAGATTTTGAGCACTTTCAGCACCGAGAGCTTCAACGATTTCATCGATGTTGTCAATCGGGTTGCTGTAGTTGGTGTGACCACCTGTCAGTTCCTTCTCGACGAGGATTTCGATTTCGGCAGCCTTCTCGAAGATGCTGAGGTTCGGGTCTTCTGTATGGTCTGTGCGTGAAATAACGAGATTGATGTTGACGGGGTAAGCCAATGAACCGTTAACGATATAGAGGGTTACATTGTAGTTTTCACCATCGTCGCTGGCAGCGTTACCCATCTGACCTACGTTGAATGTGAGGTAATCTACACCTTCTTCGCGCAGGAAACTGAATGCTTCAGCATAGAAGAGAGCGTCGCCACCGTGTACGCCACGAGCCAGATGCGTTCTGTCTTCAATCGGGTCGGCATCCTCACTGGGATACTCATAGGTTGCCTGGAACCAGAAGCCAGGAGCATTGGCTGTCGATTCGTTGGTGATAGAGTCTGTCCACTGGTACATATCGGCCAAGGCATCGTGCTCATAAACCTGAGCGTAGAGGGCTTCGTTCATCACGAGTTCCGACTGGTCGGCAAAGCCAAGGTCAGAAAGCAGCGTGGGCACTTCGACGCGAACTTCGTCAGCCGTGTAGCCAGAGCGCTTCTCCTGCTCGATTTGAACATTGACACCTGTGAGCATGGTCAGTTTCGAGAGCGTCGTTTCGTTCACGATTTCTGGACGTGCCTCGTAGGTGTAATCAATTTTGAACACCACGGTCTCCTCACCATAGGTAAGGGTGGGGAAGAAGGTGAACGTACCACCCTCGGTCGAGAGGTTGGGGTGACGACCTACCAAGATGATGATATTATCATCATCCCATGTGAGACGGTCAAAGATTTTGCAGGTCTCACCGTTCTGGTCATAGGCGCAAGGATCGCCGTTGGCATCCATCCAGTAGCCGCAGCCGTCGGCGGTGTAGTTACCTGAGTAGATGGTGCCGTCCTGCATCTTGCTGGAGAACGGGATGGTCGATGCGGGCCAGTCGCCACGCTCCTCGTCTGCTGGATAGGAGTACTCCAGTTCAGCGACAAGTTGTTCTTTGGTGGTGCCCAACTTTTGGGCTACCTCATCCAACGGGAAGCTAATGTCTGTGCTTGCATAACCGTTGGAATCCCAATAGCCCACAATTACACTTCCCATGAAGTCAGCGTCCTGGGCCTTTACTGTTGTGCTTGCCAGCAACATGACCAGCAGCACTGCCAATGAGTAAATTCTTCTCATAAGACAAATAGTTTTAAGGGTTAATAAATATGAATAATTAATTGGTTCGACAAACCGTTTTAGAGTGTGATAGTTAGTTTCTATACTTTCTCGGACAAAGTTAAAGATTCTTTTGCATTCTACCAAATGTTTCTCTTTTTTTTTCGTCTTTCCCCGTGATTTTGTACGTTTTAGACCCCCATTCCCCCTATGGTGACTTCCTTTTATATTTACACTGCGGTACAACTTTGTGCGGACTGTGGTCCGTGTCTGGACGCACCGCAGTCCAAATATCGGCGCACTGCGGTGTGGTTTTTGGAAGATTTAGACGATAATTTGAGAGAATGGTATAGATGTATATCTGCAAAGGCATAACACTTGATTGCCAGGTATTGTAAGGAACTCCTCCCCGGAAAGGGGAGGTGGCGCGAAGCGACGGAGGGGTAACATTCTATAAGTACAGTCGAGTGAGTTAGTGACCCCTCCGCCCTTTCAGGGCACCTCCCCTTTCCGGGGAGGAGTTTTCTACCGGCCTTTTCTTATAATTAAGTTAGGTCAACTTCTATATCATCGTCTATTTGGGGTTCAACCTTTCAATTGCGTGTAGGGGCATAGCTGGTCTATGCCCAAATCGTTGGAGGGCGTAGACAAGCTACGCCCCTCCAGGCGCGATGGCTGCTCCCCATTCTATTATTACCTAATAAAAACCCCGACACAAAAATGTGTCGGGGACCAACAAAACGAAAGAGGTGTTAATTTACTCTATTTCTTCGTTTCTTAGGTTCTGCCTTCTTGGGAGCGGGTGCAGACTTCTTGGGCGCAGGTTCCGCCTTCTTCACAGCGGGCTTGGCAGGAGCAGCCTTCTTGGGCGCAGGCTTCGTGGCTGCGGGTGCTGCCTTGGCGGCTTTTGCCTCTTCCGATGGCTGATACTTGTCGAGGAGTTTCTGCAGACGCTCAATCTCCTTGTCCTTCTGCGTAATCTCATCACCCTGGTTCTTGATGGTTGTGAGGAGCGAGTTGAGTTCCTCGTTGTCAATGTCGGCAGGGTAGAGGGTGTTGACACGATTGATGAAGTCGCCGAGAATGTTCATGTAGTTCGTGAAGGCGTCGTAGGGATTGTCGTAGATGCCACGGTTCAGGCCCACGGAGGCGGGCTTGGTGGTCATGAAACGGAAGTTGTTTGATGCTTGCAGATAGTCCCAGTCCTGCTTAATGCGGCGGTCGGTGCAGATGCGCACACGGTCGGCCACACTATACAGTTTGTTGAAGGCCTCGCGCTGCATGGCATTGCCGAGCCAGCAGGAGGTGTCGCGTTCTTCGTCCACCCAACTTACGTTGTACGGCACTTCGAGAGCGCCGACCGACTTCTCCTTGCAGAGTTCAGACGGTGTGGAGAATGTGATGCCGCGCTGACGGGCACATTCGGGCAGGGCGTGCAGGAACTCGAGGATATTGCTCGACAGGGGTTGGAAGATGCCGAGGGCAGAGAGTTCCATGAAGATGTTGATGACCTGCTCTTCTTCGGGCATTTTTGCAATCCAATCCATGTAGGTGTCGGCATAGAGTGGATATTCGGTCCACGACGAGTCGCTGAAACGCAGAGAGATGTCGTCGCTGAGTTTGTAGTCGCGCAACAGCAACTTGAGGTTGGGGTTGGCAGCGCTGTGATAGACGAAATGGGGCGACTTCCAGCCGAGGATGTGCTTGGCACCTTCGGTGAGCATGCCCTTGAAGCCCATGGCTGCGACCTGTGCACCAATATCGTCGCTGTAGATGAGCGAGGAGTTGCGGAACACCTTCGGTGCCTTGCCGAATACTTCCTTAATCTTATCGCGCATGCGCAGAGACTCTTCGCGGAAGGAATCCTCGTTAGCCAATGCAGCAAGGCCATGGCTGTAAGGCTCGCAGAGGAATTCGACGCATCCTGTGGCGTTCAGTTCTTGCAGGAGGTCGATGACCTGAGGTGCATGGAGTTCGAGTTGCTCCATTCCTACGCCCGACAGCGAGATGGCCACCTTGAAGAACTTCGGGTTCTCGCGTGCCATGGAGATAAGGGTATTGAGGGCAGGAACGTAGGAACGTTCAGCAATGTCGGTGATGGAGCGTTCGTTCTCATAGTCGTCGTAATAGTAGTGGTCACGACCGATGTCAAAGAAACGATAGCGTTTGAGATGGATAATCTGGTGCATCTCAAAGTATAAGCATATTGTTTTCATTGTTTATCAAGGATTTTAAGGATGTTATGGATTTTCTGGTAAATCTAGTCTTGCTAGAGGGGTTAGTTTAATGATAGAATTTCTCGATGGTCTGGTCGTAGAGTTTGCGGATGCGCAGGGCCACCTTCTCCCATGTGATTTCGTTGACCTCCTTGAGACCTTCTTCCTGAAGGTACTTGAAGAGCGAAGGATAGGTGCAGATGGCATAGATGGCATCGGCCATGGCGTGGATGTCCCAGTAGTCGGTCTTGATGACATTGGTGAGAATCTCACCGCAACCCGACTGCTTCGAAATGATGCTGGGCGTGCCACATTGCATGGCTTCAAGCGGCGCAATACCGAATGGCTCGGAGACAGACGGCATGACGAACACGTCGCTGTCCTTGTAGCACTCATAAACCTGCTTTCCGCGCATGAAGCCCGGGAAGTGGAAGCGGTCGGCAATGCCTCGCTCGGCCACAAGGTTAATCATCGCATCGAGCATGTCGCCCGAACCTGCCATGCAGAAGCGGATGTTGCGCGTGCGCTGGAGTACGAGCGAAGCTGCTTCGACGAAATACTCAGGACCTTTCTGCATGGTGATACGTCCGAGGAACGTCACCACTTTCTCCTTTGAATGGTCGGGACGCGGAATGTCCTGCAACTCCTGCGAAAGGGGATAGACCGCATTGTGCACGGCAAAGACCTTCGACGGGTCTTGGTGGTATTCATTGATGACGGTGCGGCGGGTCAGTTCGCTGACACACATGATGCAGTCGGCGTGATCCATACCATTCTTCTCGATGGAATAGACCGTCGGGTTGACCTTACCGCGCGAACGGTCGAAGTCGGTCGCATGAACGTGGATGCAAAGGGGACGTCCGCTGACCATCTTGGCGTGAACACCGGCAGGGTAGGTGAGCCAGTCGTGAGCGTGAATGATGTCAAACTGCTCGGCACGGGCAACGACTCCGGCAATGATGCTGAAGTTGTTGATTTCGTCGTGCAGATTTCCTGGATAACCTCCCGCAAACTCCATGCACCCCATGTCGTTGGTGTTCATGTAGGAGAAGTCGGCATAGATGTGGTCGCGATAGCGGTAGTAGTCGTCGGGTGTCATGTAGTTCGGCATACGCGAATTGACATAATGGTAGTCAAGGTTGCGATAGACGATAGGCACCTGATTCATACCGACGATGCGCAGGAATTTCTCCTCTTCACCACAAGGCTTGGGGAGGCAGAAGATGGTCTCGACATCGGGCTGCAGACTCAAACCCTTCGTGATGCCGTAGGAAGCCACGGCCAGTCCGCCGTAGATTTTAGGTGGGAATTCCCATCCGAACATGAGAACTTTCATATCTTTTCTACCTCCTTATTAAAGATTAAACATTCGATTCATCAAAGTGTAAATGCGCAGCACCTCGGCCACATTCATGGCGAAAGAAAGGGCGCCACGTCCATGGAACGGCGGGTTGCCGTCGAAGAGTTCGGGCAGCGTGCCGATGGCGTGGAAGTTCATCTCTTCTTCCAGACCGACGAAGATGCGGTCCATGAACGAGAAGGACGACTGACCGTAAATGCGCATACACGTTTCCAGATAGAAACCGGCGAGCCAGGGCCACACTGTGCCTTGGTGATAGGCTGCATCGCGTTGTTGCTGACCGCCTTCGTAGATGGGATTGTAACCACCGCTCTTCGGCGAAAGGCTGCGAATTCCTTTACGCGTGAGCAGTTCTTTCGTACAGATGTCAAAGATACGTTTCTTCTCGGGTTTCGACAGAGGGGTGTAATGAAGCGAGGCCGCAATCAACATGTTGGGACGAACGCTCCAAGAAATATAGTCACCATCGACGTAGTCGAGCAGATAACCGTGTTCGTTGAGGAATACCTGCTTGAAGGCAACACCAGTCTTTTCAGCCAGTTGAGTAAACTCGGCCGACCTCTTCAGACGCTTCTGCAGGTCAAGCAGTTCGGCATTGTAAAGAAGTGCGTCGTACCAGAGTGCATTGATTTCAACAATATAACCCGAGCGAGGAACGACAGGCATGCCGTTGACATAGGAGTTCATCCATGTGACAGCCTTTTCGCGACCGTTCGTGTAGAGAAGGCCATTGTCGTCGAGTACGAGGTTGGGATGCTTTCCTTCCTTGATGAAGGTAACGATTTTGTCCACCAGATGTCCGTATTTTTCGGCGGCCTTCTCGGTTGAGACAAACTTGGCGTATTGCTGTATGCACCATACTGCCCACAGGAGCACATCAGGATGCTCCATCTCATAGATCTTGACAGAAATCGGTTTGCCTTCGATGAAATCATTGATGGCTTTCTCTGCTGTCTTCATGGCCTGCTCGTAGTACTCTACTTCGCCACAGGAAAGGGTAAGACCAGGCAGAGAAATAAATGTGTCGCGGGCACGGGTCTTGAACCATGGATAGCCAGCGATGATGTAGTTCTCACCATCTTTCTCATAATGGAACTGATGGGCAGCATTGATCAGGCACTGCTGGAAACTGTCACGCGACTTATGGACTTCGACTTCGTCGTCAAAGACCTTCTTTGCCGTACGCATCTTCAGTTCCTCTACACCTGCGGCGAAGACGATGCTCTCGCCTTTCTTGATGTTGAATTCGAAGTAGCCTGGTACATAGAGGTCTTCGAGGTACTCATAACCGAGTTCCAGTTCGCGCTGGTATTCAATGCCCTTGTACCAGTTGGGCTGGAATACCCAGTCGGCCTTCTTGCTCACCTGCATGTACAGGTCGGGGTAGCCGTCGTACATGCGGGTCTTGATGCCGCCGTCACACTCCTGATAGTCACGACGCGCCATAGCGTTCTCGTGTGTCAGGCTGTTTGCACGACGGAATGCGAGGAACGGACGCAGACGCAAGGTCGTAACGGAGTGTGCATCAAGCAATGTGTAGCGGATGAGTACACGGTTGTGGAAATGCTGGAAAACTTTCTCTTTCTTTAATATCACGCCACCGACGCGGTAGATCGTTGTTGGCACTTTGTCCCATTCGCATTCGCGAATATACTTGTGACCGTTGGGCGAATAGACACCGCCTTGATAGCGATGGAGTCCGAGGTTAAACTCTGCTCCGTGCTGAATGACGGTCTCGTCGAGCGACGATAGCAGCACATGCGTCTCATCGTCCAACTCTGGCACAGGAACCACCAACAAACCGTGATATTTACGTGTATTGCAGTCAACAATTGACGAGCAAGAGTACGCACCTGAGCGATTCGTTCGCAGGATTTCTTTTGGCAATGATTCCTGCAGATTCGTCATCAGGGTTTTGTCATAACGTAAATAGCTCATAGTTTTAGAATTATTTATGGTTGTTAATACTTTCATCCTTCAAAATTACACAAAT
>R23__coassemble_654_pt1 | contig 21331 bp, 14 predicted proteins | sample R23__metabat2_high_PE_006 | metagenome-assembled genome bin R23
CGTCCCAGCCGCGCAACTCACATTCTTTCTTGGTTGTGGGCAGAAAATCGGTCAGTCGGTACTCTTTCAAATCAGATAACTAATTGATAATTAGTGTTACTTTTGTACCAAAATAGTTTCGATGCGGCGTTGGTTTTCTACTTACATAAGAACTGCACAATGCCGCTCATAAGGCGGTTACGCTCCTTTGCCTGCTTGATACCTTCAAGCGGGAATCCGATGGTGACAGTCTTGCATTCTTGTCCGTCGTAGGCAATGGCCGCAGGTTGGCCGTCGCTATAGGCCAGCATGGCGAACGCTCCGTTGGCGGCGGTGAGTGTCTCGGGCAGAGGAATGGCATAACTCTGGTCGTTCATCTCGCGATAGATGTCGAAGGCGAGGCTGCTACCCTCTACATGGTCAATCTGTTTGCTGTCGAGACGTCCCGATTGTGCTACTTTCAGGTTGACGTTCTGCATGCCACCTGTCTTGAACAGATTGGCACCGCTTACCAATACACGGCATCCACGGTCGATGAACTGGTTGATGGTGGCTGGCAGGGCAGAGGGAAATTCGGTCTGCACACCGCAAATCACATCGAGCATGCGGTATTGGTTGGCATCTTTTCCTCCGTTGCGAAGGAAGACGGACAGACTGGTCGAGGTGAACGAATGGTGTCCGTTGAGCAGGATGCCCTGACCGTGCAACCACGGATAGTCAAAGGTATTGCCCATGATGACCTGTCCGCAGAGCTCGTCGCCGCTATAGCCCAATCCACCTGCCGTTTCAACACCTATCTTCGAACGGTCCCAACCTGTCTGTCGTCCGCAGTAACCGGCAAAGGCACCGTAAGGCACGCCGGGGTCGGCATCGAGGTCGAATCCCTGCATCGAAAGGGTGTTTACCTCGGCAGGTCCTGACAGACGGGTGAAGGCGTTGACAATGAGTACCGTACCTTCGTTCTTGGAAGAGATGCAGGCGGAGAGTGTTTCGCTGGGGAAACTCTGACCACCCTTGTTGACAGCGCAGATACGGAACGAGTAAAGGCGGTCTTTCTGTACGGGAATCGCAGCGTTCGTGGCATCGACCACGGTTCCGTTGTCAAATCCGCCGGTGCCTTCGCGTGTATAAATAATGTAGTGTGTAGGACGGGCCGTCGGTTCGAGCGGGTCTTCCTGTGGTTTCCAGTTCAGCAGTACGCGGCTTCCAACCTCGTCAAGTGTGGTGTAGAAGTCGGTGACTGGCAGAGGCTGAATGACATAGCCGCGCTGGTGCATCGAGGCCACATATTTCACCACTGTCTTATAGACCGAACGCGAGAAGTCGAACTTGAATTGCGGGTCGTATCCCATGCGCATGTCGGCAAAGTTCTGGTGTGACAGCATTTCGAGGATGATGCCAGGTACGAGCGGTACTCGTGTTTCGCCATAGTTGCGGTTCCATACCGAGCGCACTTTCCAGTTGTACTTGCGTAGGTCCTGATACAGATTGCCGAGCAACATCTGTGCCAGGTCTCGGCTGGCATAGCGGTCGAGGCCTGCATCGCATAAACCGTTGTTGAAGTCGGTCGTGCAGATAGAAAGCGAGCCGATGAATGAGTCGTCGCGACGAATGCCAGCGTCGGTGTGGAAGGCCATCTGCAACTCGATAGGCACGCGAACGCCTGGTTGGTTCGGCTCATACACACTGCCGCCAGCCAGATAGTTCGAGGTTCGTGGACGAGCCTGGATGTCGCTCTTGTAGTCGTCTTCGCCGTCGTAGCAGTCAAAGATCGAGTCGGGCATACCAGCCCACTGAGCGCTGTAACGGGCGGCTTCGGCCCAGCGAGGCAATTGGCTGCGGGTGCCTGCACCGTCGATTCCTGTGCTGCGGATGATGTTGCCCATGCCTCCGCCGAATCGAACTGCATCGGCCGAAACAATACCCTTGTGTTTGCTCTCGTTGGTCAGGACGACCATGCCGTCCTCGCGTTGACCTTTCTCAAATTCGAAGGTGCCAAGATAGACCCATGTGCCGCCACCCATCTGCCGATTGACCGTAAACTCCGTCTGTCCGCCGCGGTGATAGACGATGTAGTGGGCATCATCGACCGAGTTGGGATGTGTCTGATAACTGACATAGACGGCATAGTGACCTGCCTCGGGAATGTTCGGAATCCAGTTGGCGGTCGAGGCGTGTTTGACGTTGTTGACGGCTTCAATCATGCGGGCAGTACCTTGTTCAAAAGGATTCTCCGTTCGGGCATACTGCCATTTCTGAAGGGTAAAGCCTGGGGCGTTGCTCTTTTTCCACTTGTGCTTGGCATGTTTTTGTGCAGCAGCCTCCATGTACATGCCGCCGTCGGTAGGTTGGTCGTTATCGACAGTCACCTCGTTGGGCTGCCAGTCGCGTTCACGGGGAGTATAGACCACAGCACCGGCATTCTCGAGCATCGGCAGAATGTAGGGCAGGACGAAGGTCTGCGAGAATAGGTCTTCGCGGGTGCAGAAAAGAGGCGGACGCATCCATTCCCATGCACCGGTCTTCTTGTTGTAGTAACGGCCGTGACTTTGCCAAAGCGACAGGTGAATGCCTTCCAGTCCGTCGTTGGCAGTGTAGGGCCGTGAAATGTTCTTGACCCACGGCTGTCCCTCATATTTCTTTTTCCACATTCTCGAAGTGTCCTTCTGACCGCTGCGCAAAGCGTTTGGTACAAGGTCGCGGATATCGTGGCGGTCGGTCATGACAATGACTTCGTAGCCCTTGTAGCGGGCAGGCAGCAAAGCGCGGAAGTCGTTGTAGATGCGGTTGACGTCTTTTTCAGAGAAGAACTGGTCTTCAAAGCCGCCTTCGCATTCGACACAAATCTGCTGACGGTCGTCATCGACGTTGAGGCTCTTGACATTAGAACGTGGCTTGATGTTGGCATCGGGACGTGTGTAATTGTTCAGATAGTCGTTGAACACAGCTTTCAGGTCTTGTGCCTGCACACTACTTACACCCAAAATGGGGAGGATGCTAACAAGGATGAAAAGAATTTTCTTCATTGTGTATGATGTTTTGTTTGATTCAGCGATTGCCCCGATACTTAATTGTCTGGAAGCCTACGAGATGGTCATAGCGCTCGCCGAAGGGACGGTGGTAAATATAGACGGCATATTCGTTCTCCGTCTGATAGAAGTTGCCTTCGGTTTCGGCCGTAGAACCCACCGTGGCACCGTCGGGCAGGAAGAGGTACTGATAGTTGTACGAACCCATCTTGAGCGGAAGCGCCAGTTCGTAGCAATGCTCCAGTAAGTTGTATTCCATTCGGTATTCTTCGGCAAAGCGTCCGTTCGTCAGGTCGCCGTTGAGGTATAGTTCACCACCGCTGAGTTGGGGCGTATTGAGGCGGAAATGTGTGATGAAGTATTCGCTCTCCGTCTCGTTGTCCAGGTTGTCACCGTTGCGTACCAAGTAGCGACCGTTCTGATCCTCGTCGTAGATGTAGTGGGTACGTTGCTCGTCCGTCATGATATAAGCGTGGTAGTAAGGTTTCTCGTATTGCATACTCTCCACACGCATGGTCGGCACATATTCGTCCAGAATCTCCATACGGCGATACTCGTTGCCAGCAGGGAAGATGAGGCTGCGGTTATGATTGAAGATAAGTGTGTTGACTTGCAGATATGTCGGACGCAGACCGCTGACATGGTTGTCCCAGCGGCGGTTCTGTGTGACGACGGGCAGCAGTTCCTGCTCTGGGTGATTGACGTGATAAGTGGAGTAGTTGACGTTGAACGAAACCTGCTGATGCTCCTTATACGTGTCGATGTCGGTGTTGCTGCTGACCGTGATATCGACGCCCACACGCTGCTCCATCACCGAGAAACAAGCCGTGGCGACAGGTTCAGGGTCTCCGTCTTCAAAGATATCGACGCGATAGTTTCCCGTCACCTTGAGCCGCACGTCTTCGTTGGGAATGCGCAACTGGTAATGGTTGTAGATGGATGAGGTCGAGAGCGACGGTTCGTATCCGTCGATGGGCTGGCCGTTGAAACCGTCCATGTACTCGCTTTCGAGCAAGTCCGACTGTGTCCAGTCTGCATTGCAGTGCGTTACCCTATACGTCCGTCTGACGTAGGCGTGCTGCATGTCGTCAAACAGAATATCGACATACTGTCCGCCACGAAGCAGCATGACGGGATAACTGTCCCACTGCCCATTCACCAGCACCCGAATGCTCTTCAGATTGTTGACGTAGACACCGCTCTGTTGGGCATAGCAAAGTGTGAACATCAGACAAAGGGCAAGAAGTGTTGTCCGTTTCATCGTTCAAATCATTTTAGAAATCAAAATACCGCTTGGCATTGTTGTAGCAGATGTCTTCGACCATTTGCTGAACGCGCTCGATTTCCTCGTAGGGAATTTCGCCGTTTTCGACATCGTTGCCGAGGAGGTTGCAGAGCGTGCGGCGGAAGTATTCGTGGCGAGGGTAGGAGAGGAAGGAGCGGGAGTCGGTGAGCATACCCACGAAGCGGCTGAGCAGGCCGAGTAGCGACAGGGCGTTCATCTGCTTGGTCATGCCGTCCTTCTGGTCGAGGAACCACCAGCCTGAGCCCCACTGAATCTTACCAGGCACGCTGCCGTCCTGGAAGTTGCCGAGCATCGTGGCGACGACTTCGTTGTCGGCAGGGTTGAGGTTGTAGAGGATGGTACGGGTGAGTTTGTTCTGGCTGTCCAGACGGTCGAGGAATTTCGACATGGCTTTTGCTGTGTTGAACTGGCCGATGGAGTCAAACCCAGTGTCGGGACCGAGTTGGCAGAACATGCGCGTGTTGTTGTCGCGGATGGCGCCGTAGTGGAACTGCTGTGCCCAGCCGCTGGCGTGGTCCATCTCGGCAAAGCGGACGAGCATAGCGCTCTTGAACTTACGTACCTCGAGGTCGCTGAGGTCACGTCCGCAAAGGGCCTTGTCGAAGATGTCGGCAATTTCGACATCGGTGTAGTCCTCGGCGTAGAACTCCTCGATGCCGTGGTCGCTGAGTTTGCAACCGTTCTCGGCAAAGAAGTCATGACGACGTTGAAGGGCATCCATCAGGTCTTGGAAGTCTTTGATGTCCACGTCGCTCACCTCTGCCAACTTGTTGACATACTCGCGGAAAGCCACGACGTTGTCAACAGCCATTGCCTTGTCAGGACGCCAGGCTGGGATGACCTTCACGGGGCAATCGCTTTCTCTTATCTCACGATGCCAGTGCAGGTCATCGATGGGGTCGTCGGTGGTGCAGACCGTTTCGACATTGTATTTCTTCATCAGTCCCTGGGGCGTGAGCGACGGGTCGTTCTGGAGTTTGTCGTTACATTCGTCGAAAATCTCGCGGGCAGTCTTCGGGTTCAGGATTTTGTCGATGCCGAAAGCCGTGCGCAGTTCGAGGTGTGTCCAGTGGTACAGCGGGTTGCGTAGCGTGTAGGGCACAGTCTCTGCCCACTTCTCAAACTTCTCCCAGTCGGTGGTGTCGGTACCTGTGCAGAAGCGTTCGGGCACGCCGTTCGAGCGCATGGCACGCCATTTGTAATGGTCGCCGCCCAGCCACACTTCGGTGATGGAGCGGAAGCGTTTGTTCTCCGCAATCATCTGCGGAACAAGGTGGCAGTGGTAGTCGATGATGGGCATCTTGGCCGCATGTTCGTGATACAACTTTTGTGCAGTCTCGGTTTCCAGGAGGAAATTCTTGTCCATGAAGGGTTTCATAATCGTTCGGTATTAGTGGTTTTCGTATTTATAGCGCAAAAATACGCAATTTCCACCGAACGACGAAATGAAAGTCGAAAAAAATGTATGTTCAAGTACTTGGAGTGAAAACGCCAAGTGCTTAGCGTTCGAACGCCAAGCGCTTAGCGTAATTTTTCCAAGCGCATGGAGGTATATTGTATCTATGTAATAATGCATCACAACTTTTGGACACAAAATTGTCTCAAAATCTTACGCAAAATTTAGATTTTGCGATATAATTTGTGTGGATTTTGTGTCCAATCCTTTTGTATTTTACTCGCTTAATCGTACCTTTGACTATGTCGAAGGTACTCACGTTCGGGAATAAAAAAGAAAAAACGCTTTTCTTTTTGTATTCCGCTCACTTAGTCGTACCTTTGTGCTCAGAATCCTAATTCACATGACTATGGCACTCAAATCATTGAACGCTCGCACGGCTCCGAAGAGCCATGCACCCGAGAGAATCATCCAGTTTGGCGAAGGTAACTTCCTGCGTTGTTTTGTCGATTGGATCATCCAGCACATGAACGACCGTACGGACTTCAACGCGTCGGTTGTGGTGGTGCAGCCCATCGAACGCGGTATGGTCGATTGGCTCAACGGACAGGACTGCCTGTACCACGTCAATCTGCAGGGACGTATCGACGGCAAGGCTGTCAACACGCTCGAACGCATCAACTGCCTCAGCCGTGCGCTGAATCCCTACACACAGAACGCTGCCTTCATGGCCCTGGCCGACCAGCCCGACATCCGCTTTGTGATTTCGAATACGACCGAGGCCGGCATTGCTTTCGACCCTGCATGCAAACTCACCGACGCGCCAGCATCAAGTTATCCTGGCAAGTTGACGCAACTGCTCTATCGCCGTTTCCAGACATTCCGTGGCGACAAGACGAAGGGCCTGATCATCATGCCTTGCGAACTGATTTTCCTCAACGGACATCATCTGAAGGAGTGCATCTACCAGTACGTCGAACTGTGGAAAGATGACTTCGGCAAGGACTATGCGAAGTTCAAGGAGTGGTTTACGAAATACTGCTACGTGTGTGCCACGCTGGTGGACCGCATCGTGCCTGGATTCCCACGCAAGGAAATCGCCGAGATACAGAAGAAGGTGTGCTATGCCGACAACCTCGTTGTACAGGGCGAGGCCTTCCATCTCTGGGTCATCGAGAAGCCCGAGAATATGTCCATCGCCCAGTTGCGCCGCGATTTTCCTGCCGAGAAAGCAGGTCTGCACGTACTCATCGCACAGAGCGAAAAGCCGTACCACGAACGCAAGGTGACGCTGCTGAACGGTCCTCACACGGTGCTTTCGCCTGTGGCCTATCTGAGCGGCATCAACATCGTACGCGACGCCTGCAACCATCCTGTGGTCGGCAAGTATATCCACAAAGTGCAGTTCGAAGAACTCATGGAGACGCTCAACCTGCCGAAGGCCGAGTTGCAGAAGTTTGCCACCGACGTGCTGGAGCGTTTCAACAACCCCTACGTTGATCATCAGGTGACGAGCATCATGCTCAACTCGTTCCCCAAATACGAGACACGCGACCTGCCTGGCGTGAAGACCTATCTGGAGCGCAAGGGCGAACTGCCCAATGGCCTCGTCTTCGGTCTCGCCGCCATCATCACTTACTACAAGGGAGGCACACGCAGCGACGGCGCACCCATCGAACCCAACGACGCTCCCGAGATTGTCTCGCTCTTGAAGAAACTTTGGGAAACGGGTGATACGCAGAAAGTTACCGAAGGTGTTCTCGCTGCCGACTTTATCTGGCATGAGAACCTGAACAAGACCGTGCCTGGGCTCACGACGATGGTCAAGCAGTATCTCGACCTGATTCAGGAGAAGGGCATGCTCGAAGCCGTCAAGACTATCCTGTGAACAAAGTACGCATTACCGCCATTCGACAGACGGTCTATCCCGACCTGATGGCGAAATACGAGAATCCCATTGAGCACACCTGCGACGTCAGGGTGGGGCAGCAGTGGGTGTCGGTCGAAGGACAACGCCCCGAGGGGTTGTGTCCTTCGGCGTGGACGTCCATGCAGCCGTTCGTGGAGTCGCTGGCACGAGGCGAAGGCAACTTCTACGACGGCTGGATGCGAAATCCGATGAGTGCAATGATCAGTTGCAACGACGGTTTCCGTCCCTTCAGTTTCTACCTCGAAGTCGTGGAATAAAACGCAAAGATTCTTACACGTCAATCTTCGGAAATTTATACGTCAATCTTAAAAAAAATATATAGATTAATTGACGTCAAGATTTAAGTAGATTGACGTGTGAAAAATATGTGTATTTACAGCGGGAACCACACGAACGCAGCAGCGTCCCACAGGGCGTGTGAAAGGACGATGGCAAGGAAATGTTGGGGCATCAGGCGGTAGAGGCCACCCCAGCAGATGCCACACACCATCGCTGCCATAATCAGCATGAAGTTGCCCGAAGGGATGTGCACGGCGGTATAGATGGCTGTCGTCACGAGGAAACCCAGATTGGGGTTCCAGCACTGTGAAAGTTGACGTTGGACGTAGCCGCGCCAGAAGAGTTCTTCGGCAGGACCAATAATTAATATGAGAAGTAAGGCAATCAACCACGGTTGGTTGCCTTCTTTCATGCCGTAAATGGTGTCCACCTGCTGACGGGCAAAGTCAAACATCCACTGCGACGCCTTGTCGCCCACCCAGAACACGCCCCAAAGCACGACGGCAATCACAATGCCGAGAACCACCTCACACCCCAGTTCCCTCAACAATAGTGAGGGAAAGAGGCTGCGCAACGTCTTCTTATTCCCCGTCAAACTCAGCACGATGAGCACACAGGCGCTGGCCGTCATGCTCCACCAGAAGTTGAGCAGAGGGGCTGTCCAGGGCGAGAACATCACGAACCACAGCAGGGCGGCGATGCAGACGGAGAGAACCAGTCGTTTCATCAATTAAAAGAAGTAGGAGAGGAGCAGACCGATGATGAGCGTGAGGCTGAAGGCCATCTGCAGTTTGGCAGTGCCTTCGTCCAGGCTGGCAAAGGCAGCGATACCTTCAGACTTCCATTTCGCCATCGTCCCCGCGTTCTTGAACGCCAGCGGCAGCGAAAGCCAGGACAGCATTGTCCACCACGACGTCACGCCAAACACGCAGAGCCCCAGCATCCAAACGTATGGGAACAGCACCTCAAAGTAATACACTCCTGCGGCAAAGGCACGGCCCGTGAGCATGGAGAACGTGTGGATGCGCGCCCGCACGTCGGTCTCGATGTCACGCGTGTTGTTCGCATGCAGGATGCCGATGGTGATGAGGCCCACAGGAACCGCCAGCCACAGCACAGGCCAGTGGATTTCGCCGCTGGCGATGAACGACACACCCACCATCGGCAGCACGCTGTAACAAAGCGCGATGACCACATCGCCCAGCGCCACGTACTTCAGCGGCGGGTAGCAAAGCGAAAGGGCAATGCCCGCCAGACCAATCCAGAGCAGCGGCAGACCACACAGGCACACCATCATGATGCCCATGCCTACGGCGATGATCTGCAGCACCACCGACAGGCGCATCACCTCCTTGGGCGTAAACTGGCCGCTGGTCAGTGTCTGCACGCTGTACGTGTCGTCACGGTCCACCCCTTTCTTATAGTCGAAGTAGTCGCTCCACACATTGCCCGCAGCATGTACGAAGATAATGTTGACCAGGGCAAGGATGCCCAGCAGCCAGTTGACTTCATAACCATTGGCCAGCAGCCAGAACAGAGTGACGAGCACAGGCATCGACGATGCTGGGAACGACCACGGACGTGTGGCCAGAATCCAGTCTTTCAGAGAGTGTTTCATAATGGGTTAAATGTAGTTGGATGGGTTCAATGAGACGAAGGGCAGGAATACAAAAAAAGGAAACCTTTCGGCTTCCTCTTTCTGCGGTGCGTACGAGACTCGAACTCGTGACCCCCTGCGTGACAGGCAGATATTCTAACCAACTGAACTAACGCACCTTTTTTGCTGCCGAAAACGTGTCATTTTCGTTTAGCGAGTGCAAAGGTACGGTTTTTTTACGCACCTGCAAATAATTTGGCAAAAAAAATACAAAAAACTTTTCTTTTTCCGATTTTTAGGGACTCTGCCGCTCCCATGCGCATCGTTTTTCCTGTTCCCTCTATGTTTTTAAGGGGAATGATAAAGCAGTTAGCACAATGTCCTTTCGGGATTGCGTGTAGGGGCATAGCTCGTCTATGCCCATGGTGTTGAAGGGCGTAGACAAGCTATGCCCCTACAAGGAGTCGTGAAATATCCTTTTTTTAGGCTTGGCGTAAAATCTCCAAGCGCTTAGCGTAAAAACGCCAAGTGCTTAGCGTGAAAATTCCAAGTGCTTAGCGTTCGTACGCCAAGTGCTTGGCGTGTATGTTCCAAGCACTTGTTGCGATACTCAAGCCGTTGTTTCATAATACTCAAAAGTTGGTAATTTGTGCGAATGGAGCGGGAAAAGGCAGCGGAGTGTTTGTGGATGCGGGCGAAATGTCGTACCTTTGTGGCGCAAAAAACAAAACTGTCTGATGAAAACAAAGAGAATCATCTGGGAAGACTTGGGCGTAAGGGTGGACTTTTCTGCCTTTGCGCCCGAAGGTGGTCTGGAGGAGTTCCAGGTCATCCTGCATGTCGAACCCCGCGGCGAACTGTTCAGCGGACAAATCCAGCGCATTTATGCGGCTGAGGATCGTCTGATGGAACAGCCCGAACTGGCAGGGGCTCATGCCATCGTCAAACGCTACTTTCTGAGCGATGCGGCCAACCAGCGTCCGCTGATGAAGGAAGAACCCGACTGCGCCTATTCGTTCATCCAACAGCAGCCGCTCGACGGCAGCAAGGTGGGTGTGTGGTTGTACCTGCAGAAGGGTTCGGAGGTGAAGAACGAGAACGGAATGGTGGTCAGCAGCCACAACGGCTACCGGCATCTGTGGAAGATGGGTATGCACGAGCATAAGGGCGACTCGGCCTGGCAGACGGAGAGCCTGCTCATCGACTACGAGGAGGCGCTGCAGTCGTTCGGTGCATCGTTGGAGAAGAACTGTGTCCGCACGTGGTTCTTTGTCCGCGACGTGGATACGCAGTACGGCGGCATGGTTCGGGCTCGTCGTGAGAACTTCGAGGAACAGGGCCTGACGAGCGAGACGCACTTCATCGCCTCGACGGGCATCGGCGGTGTTCCTGCCGACACGCGTGCCCTGATTCAGTTGGGCACCTATGCCATCACGGGTCTGGAACCGGGTCAGCAGCGTTATCTCTATGCGCGCACGCACCTGAATCCTACGTATGAATATGGGGTGACCTTCGAGCGTGGCACGGCCATCGACTATGGTGACCGCCGTCATGTCTATATCAGCGGTACGGCCTCGATCAACAACAAGGGCGAGGTGGTCCACGTGGGCGATGTCGAGAAGCAGACGGAGCGTATGTGGGAGAATGTCGAGGCTTTGCTGGCCGAGGCCGACGCCACGTTCGACGACGTGATGCACTTCGTCGTCTATCTGCGCGACGTGGCCGACTATGATCTTGTCCGCCGCAAGTTTGCCGAACGGTTCCCCGACATGCCCTGCATTATCACCCTGGCACCTGTGTGCCGTCCGACATGGCTCATCGAAATGGAGTGCATGGCGGTGAAACCTTTGAAGAATGAAAAGTTCAGGAATTTCTAATACAGCCTTTATCCTGATTGCCTGTGTAGCCGTTGTGATTGCAGCGGCTACTTTTGTCGAAGACGTACAGGGCACGGCCTTTGTCACCGCACACGTCTATCGTGCGTGGTGGTTCCGTCTGCTGTGGCTGGCGGTGGCAGTCGTGGGTGTGTGGCAGATGGTGCGGATGAGGCTGTGGCATCGCTTCAGCGTCAGTCTGCTGCATGTGTCGTTCCTCGTCATCCTGGCAGGGGCGCTCACCACGGCGCTGACCAGTCGGCAGGGTACCTTGCACCTGCGCCAGCACGAGCCTGTCAGTGTCTATATGAGCGACGAGAGGGTGGTGGAGAACTTGCCCTTCACGCTCGAACTCGACACGTTCTACATCGACTACTACCCGGGCACAGAGGCACACAGCGGCTATACGAGCGTGGTGTCGTTCGCCGACGCTGCGGACGGTAAGCACGAACGCGGGGTGATCTCGATGAACAACCCGCTGACGCTGTCGGGCTGGCGGCTGTATCAGTCGTCGTTCGACGAAGACTTGAAGGGTTCTTGGCTCATGGCGACCTACGACCCGTGGGGCACCGTGGTCACCTATGTCGGCTATCTGCTGCTGGCCATCGCTGCCGTGCTGTTGCTGACGGACCGCCGCGAATCGTTTGTTCGTCTGCTCCGCCATCCCGCTTTGCGCCGAGGACTGCTGTGTGGACTGCTGCTGATGGGGTGCACCACCATGTTTGCCCTGCCTGTCATCAAGCGTTCGCAGGCTGACAGTCTGCGCAGCGAGCAGGTGGTCTATGGCGACCGTGTCGTGCCTCTGAACACCGCTGCCATCGACTTTGTGCAGAAACTCTACGGTAAGCATGGTTTTTGCGGACTGACTCCCGAGCAGGTCGTTGTGTCGTGGCAACTGCATCCGCTGGAATGGCGCAAGGTGCCCATCCTGAAAGTGCAGCGCACGAAGTATGGTGCCTTGTTGGAACGGCTGGGACTGGAAAGTCCGTACATCAGCGTTAGCGACCTCTACGACTCAGCCGGCAACTATCGTCTCGAGGCTTTGTATAGGGAGGTCATGGGTTCGCACAACAAACTGGAAAAAGCGATTCAGGAGATTGATGAGAAGGTCGGTGTGGTGATGATGCTGGAACGTGGCACCTTGTTCCGTCCTCTGCCCAAGGACGGTTCGGTGCAGCTGCTGAGCGACACGAAAGTCGGTGCCGAACTGCTCTACAACGCCGTTCCGTTTTCCAAAATCCTCTTCATGGTCAACCTTACCCTGGGCTTTGTCCTGTTCTTCTGGATGCTGAGACAAATGCTGAATACCAATTTACCATCTACCGATTTACGATTGACCCGTCAAAGGGTGCGTAGGGTTGTGGAATGTGGGGCGAAGGTTCTGTTGCTCTGTGCCTTCCTTTTCCAACTCTTTGGCTATGTTTTGCGTTGGTACATCTCAGGCACCGTGCCGCTTACCAACGGCTACGAGACCATGCAGTTCGTGGCACTCGTCACCATGCTCATCGCCCTGTTGCTCTCGACGCTCAATGCACGTCTTTCGGCCGTCATCCTGCCCTTCGGCTTCCTCATCAGCGGATTTACGCTGCTGGTGGCCTATCTGGGCGAGATGAATCCACGCATCACCTCGCTCATGCCTGTGTTGCAGTCGCCCTGGCTCAGTAGCCACGTCTCGCTCATCATGATTTCCTACTCCCTCATCGCCTTCATCACACTCAATGCTGTCGTGGCGTTGATTCTGATGGCAAGAAAAAAGAACGACGCACAGATGCAGGCTTCGCTCGAAACCATCACCGTCCTGTCGCGCCTCATGCTCTATCCCGCCGTCCTGCTGCTTGCCATCGGCATCTTCCTCGGAGCGGTCTGGGCGAATGTCTCCTGGGGAACGTATTGGAGTTGGGACCCGAAGGAGGTCTGGGCGCTTGTCACGATGATTGTCTATGGCATCGCCTTCCACCGCAACTCGCTGCCCTGGCTGCGTCGTCCTCTTGCTTTTCATCTCTACCTATTCTTCGCCTTCCTCACCGTCCTCATGACCTATTTCGGAGTCAATTACCTGCTGGGCGGTATGCACAGTTATGCAGGGTAAGGACAAGCATAGGCTTTATATCCGCAAACATAAAAGACACATTTCTTGCAAACGTATCGCAAGAAATGTGTCTTTTTATTATATAAGGTGTGTTCCGTCTTATGCTTCAGGCACCCTGAGGTCGAGGCACAACTCGTCGAGTTGCTTCTGCTCGATGGCAGCAGGAGCGTCGAGCATGACATCGCGGCCAGAGTTGTTCTTCGGGAAGGCGATGCAGTCGCGGATGGAGTCAAGCCCAGCGAAGATGCTGACCCAGCGGTCGAGACCGTAGGCGAGACCTCCGTGGGGTGGGGCACCGTACTTGAAGGCGTTCATCAAGAAACCGAACTGCTCCTGGGCACGTTCGGGCGTGAAGCCGAGGATTTCGAACATCTTGGCCTGCAGTTTCGGGTCGTGAATACGGATGGAACCGCCACCTACCTCGATACCGTTGCAAACCATGTCGTAGGCATCGGCACGCACGGCGGCAGGGTCGGTGTCGAGCATCGGGATGTCCTCGTCCATCGGGTGTGTGAACGGATGGTGCATGGCCATCAGACGCTGTTCCTCGTCGCTCCATTCGAACATCGGGAACTCGGTGACCCAGAGCAGGGCAAACTTGTTCTTGTCGCGCAGGCCGAGGCGTTCGCCCATCTCCAGGCGCAGTTCGCACAGTTGCTTGCGTGTCTTCTGGGTGTCGTCGCCGCTGAGGATGAGAATGAGGTCGCCGGGCTTGGCCTGCATCTTTTCCTTCAACTTCAGCAGCACGTCTTCTGAGTAGAACTTATCGACGCTGGACTTCACGCTGCCGTCCTCGCCGACGCGGGCATAGACGAGGCCCTTGGCACCAATCTGCGGACGGCGCACGAAGTCGGTGAGTTGGTCGAGTTGCTTGCGGGTATAGACGGCGCAACCTTCGGCGCAGATGCCGCCGATGTACTGTGCATCGTTGAAGACGCCGAACTCGCCCGTTCCTTTCAGCACGTCCATCAGTTCGACGAACTCCATGCCGAAGCGCATGTCGGGTTTGTCGCTTCCGAAACGGCGCATGGCTTCGGCCCAGGGCAGACGCAGGAACGGCTCGTTGAGTTCGACGCCGCGCAGGGTCTTGAACAGGTGTTTGGCCATGCCTTCGAAGGTCTGGATGATGTCTTCCTGTGTGACGAACGACATCTCGCAGTCAATCTGGGTGAACTCCGGCTGACGGTCGGCACGCAGGTCCTCGTCGCGGAAACACTTGACAATCTGGAAGTAGCGGTCGAAGCCGGCCACCATGAGCAGTTGCTTCAGCGTCTGCGGGCTCTGCGGCAGGGCGTTGAACTGTCCGGGATTCATGCGGCTGGGCACGACGAAGTCGCGGGCACCTTCGGGCGTCGAACCGATGAGCATCGGTGTTTCAACTTCGAGGAAACCGAGGTTTGACAGGTAGTTGCGCACCTCGATACACATGCGGTGGCGCAGTTCGAGATTCTTGCGAACGCAGGAGCGGCGCAGGTCGAGGTAGCGGTACTTCATGCGCAGGTCGTCGCCGCCGTCGCTCTGGTCCTCGATGGTGAAGGGAGGCACCTCGCTGGCGTTGAGTTGGTTGAGTTCCGAGACGATGATTTCGATGTCGCCTGTCGGCAGGTTCTTGTTCTTGCTGTAGCGCTCGTTCACGGTGCCAACCACTTGGATGACGAATTCACGTCCCAGTTTGTTTGCCTGCTCAAAAAGCGAAGCATTACTCCTTGGGGAATCTAAAGATTCCGTCGTCGCAAGCGACGCTCCTTCCGCGTCGCCGTTGAAGACTAACTGAGTGATGCCGTAGCGATCGCGAAGGTCCACAAAGGTCATTCCACCCATCTTTCGCGTGCGCTGCACCCATCCGGCCAGCGTGACCGTCTGGCCGACATGTTCGATGCGGAGTTCTCCGCAAGTATGTGTTCTGTACATATTGGTTGAATGTTGAGAAATGTTTGTTCGAACTGCAAATTTACGGTAAAAATACGAAATGGCGAAAGAATCGGGCGACAATCTATGTTTTGTTTGCATATTTTGCCCATTCAAGCGGTTCGCCCTGCCAAGCACAGGGAATCATCACGCCAAGCACTTGGAAATTTCACGCTAAGCACTTGGCGTTGTCACGCTAAGCACTTGGAGATTTTACGCCAAGCGTTTGGAGGTCTCCCTCATCAGAGGTGGTGTTGCTCCAAAAACCTTAACTGCTGTTCCAGCATCTCGAGTTTGGGCATGGGGATGCCGGCGGCACGTGCTATCTCGATGGGACGGGTGTAGAGATAGTGTATCTCCATGGGGCGACGGTAGTCGTAGTCGAGTTTCATGCTGGGCGAATAGGGTACCATGACTCGGGTGGTCTCGATCATCTTGTCGGCGAATTCCTCGTCGAGTCCTTGCACGCCGAGTTGCTGGGCTGTATGTATGACTTCGAGCATGAGATGGCGCACGAGCGCCTCAGTGGCGGGGTGGGCGAGCAGACGGTCGGTCTGTGTGTTCAGGGCGACGGTGAGTCCGTTGAAGGGCATGTTCCAGACGGCTTTCTTCCAGCGTGCCTCGTGGTATTCGACGCTATGTGCCTCGACGTGGGCTGCGTTGAGTTGGGCGACCAGGTGTTCGACCTTGGCGGGGTCGGTGCAGGAGTAGTTGCCGATGTTGATGCTGCCGTAACATTCGTGGCGCACAACCCCTGGCTCGGTTTTCGACGAGCAGATGAAGGCGAGGCCTGCTGCGAGTTGGAGGTCGGGGAACCACGTCTGCACGTCGGGTTCGAGACCGATGCCGTTCTGGATGAGTACGACCAGGGTGTTTTTGTGCAACAACGGCGGAAGGAGGTCGCGCAGCAGGGTTTCGTTGACGGTCTTGAGTGCGACGAGGACGACGTCGCACTGGGGCATGTCGGCCGTCGAACGGTAGGCGTTGACGTGGTCCAGACGGAAGTCGCCTGCACAGGAATGGACGGTGAGCCCGTGTTCACGGACGTATTCATAGTCGCGGTGGAAGAGGAAGTGGACGTCCTGTCCTGATTGTGCCAGGCGTCCGCCGTAATAGCCGCCGACGGCTCCTGTGCCGATGATTGCGTAGGACATGGGAATTGAGAATTGAAAATTGAAAATTGAGAATTATATCCCTCCGCCCCGTTGGGGCACCTCCCCTTTCAAGGGAGGAGTTTCTGGAACAGAGAAATTGAAAATTAGAGAAATGAAAGGACGGTACTGTTAATTCTCAATCAAATTACATTTGTCCTTTAACTCCATTAACTTCTTTAACTCCTTTAACTCCCTAAAAGATTAAATCTTTCGCGAGGCGGGTTCTTCACAGACGGAGATGTGTTCGTTCTCCAGGTCGGTGACGCAGGCGAGGGAGTGGAAGTTGATGCCTTGCTCGGTGAGGTATTCGCCGCCCTTCTGGAAGGTCTTCTCGATACAGAAGCCCATGCCTTCGATGGTGGCTCCGGACTGCTTGGCGAGGTCAATCATGCAACGGGCGGTGTTGCCGTAGGCGAGGAAGTCGTCGATGAAGAGGATGTGGTCGTCGGGTGTGAGGAAGTTGGCGTTGATGCAGACCTCAACGTCCTGGTCGCGGGTGAAACTGTGGACGGACGAGACATAGACGTTCGCGAGAGTGTTGGGCTGCTTCTTCTTGATGAACACCGTGCGCACCTGCATGAGATAGCCGGTCATGATGGCGGGTGCGATTCCGCTGGCTTCGATGGTGACAATCTTGTTGATGGGTAGATGGCCGAACAGACGTACGAACTCTTTGCCTACTTCCATCATGAGGTTCGGGTCGAGTTGGTGGTTGATGAAACTATCGACCTTCAGGATGCCGCCCTTGAGGCTGAGACCCTCTGCCTGAATACGCTTGACGAGTGATTCCATGGAAATTGAAAATTGAGAATGATTGACTGAAAGAAATTATGAGAAATGATGAGAAATTTATTTTTCGTGGCGAAAAAATATTTTTGGCTTCTTTAACCTTTAACCTCTCACCTTTCACCTTTTTATGATGTTTTCGGCACAAATTTAATACATTCCTCTCGTATATTCAACTTTTTTCCGTACTTTTGCACAAAAGACGCATTGATTAAGATGAGAATAGACATTATCACGGTGTTGCCCGAACTGTTTGGCGGGTTTCTGACCGAGAGCATTTTGGGACGTGCCCAGCAGAAAGGACTGGTGGAGATTCATGTGCATAACCTGCGTGACTATACGAAGGACAAACACCGCCGCGTGGACGACTATCCATTCGGGGGAGGCAGCGGCATGATCATGCAGATTCAGCCCATCGCCGACTGCATCGCTGCCCTGAAGGCGCAACTGAAAGAGGAGAGGGGAGAGGAGTATGACGAGATCATCTTCACTACACCCGACGGCGAACAGTTCACCCAGCCGATGGCCAACGAACTCTCCAGCCTCAAGAACATCATCATCCTCTGCGGCCACTACAAGGGCATCGACCAGCGTGTGCGCGACAAACTCATCACCCGCGAGGTGAGCATCGGCGACTTCGTGCTCAGCGGCGGAGAACTCGTGGCTGCCATGATGACCGACGCCATCGTGCGTGTCATTCCCGGCGCCATCGGCGATTCGCAGGCTGCCCTCGACGACTGTTTCCAGGACGGCATCCTCGCTCCGCCCATCTACACCCGTCCTGCCTCTTATCCGGGTTTCGGCGATGTGCCCGAAATCCTGTTGTCGGGCGACCCGAAGAAAATACGTGAATGGGAAATCCAGCAGGCGATGGAGCGTACACGACGCCTCCGTCCCGACCTGCTGGATTGATTAAGTGAGGGAATGAAGTTAATCAGCCTCCAAGCACAGCTTGTTAAGTTAGTGACCCCTCCGCCCTTTCAGGGCACCTCCCCTTTCCAGGGAGGAGTTTCCTTTTATATTATTGCGATATGATTTAGGAAGATTTTGTGTCCAACCGTTAAGTCCCTTGGTTCTTTCTAAGGTTGAGGCGACGTAGAATACAACACCTTCTTTCCGTCCTTCAAATAGATGGCACGGCGTGACGGTGTGCTGATTCGTCGTCCCTGCAGGTCGTAGAGGCCTGTTGTGGCAGAGGTCGTGTGTGTGACGTGAGGGATAGCCGTGGCGGTGTTGCCCAGATAGGAGAGTTCAAAGTTGTCGAACACCGTCCATTCGTCCGTTCCGTTTGCCGACGTGTCCGTCTGTTTGATGCCCATCGTCAGTTGTCCGTCGGTCACTTCGACGTTGAGCACGTTGTTGTATTTCTTGGCGGTAAAGCGTTCAGACGCCTTCTCCAGCGTCGTGGGTTTGGTGCCACGTTCGCTGTTGACGTCCATCAGTGGTATGCTTTCCTCGTTGGCAAAGAGCAGGGACGCAGCGCTGCGGCTGAATCCTTGCACGCGCAACTCGTATGTGCCGTTAGGGATGTCGGTCAGGGTCTGGAAGATTTGGAAGGTGCCTTTCGGTGCCTGAGCACACATGTTGGTCACGTCGCCGCCTGTGGTGAACTCGGTGCCTTGCCATGCGGCGATGCGTGTGTCGTTGCGTCCGAAGTTGGGACACTGGATGAGGAACGTGGCATCGACTGGTGCCGAAGGTGTGGCGCCGTCGAGTGCTGCCAGCAGGTCGTCGTAGGTGAACACCTCCCACAGCACACCGCGGTAGGTCGCATTGGGAAGCGACGTGTTTATCTGTGTGCCGCTCGAACTGCCCCAGTAGTGTGTGCCGTCGGTAGAGAGGGTCACGGTGTGGTCGTCCACCCAGTCCATCGTGAAGGGTGTCATCACTCCGTCCAGATAGCCGTTGGACGACACATAATGGAGGTCGTATCCATTTTTCAGACGGCTGTCCAGAGCACATTTTCCATCATTCAGCCATACGGGGTAGAAGTCGAGAGGATGGGCGGTCAGCATAGCCTGTGTGCCCCACGACTGCCCTGCGTTGAGATACAAACCAGTGCGTACGTTGCGCAGGTAGATGCCTGCATTGCGCGAGGAACGGGCGATTTCGTCGGCCGTCAGTTCGGCTTCGCCAAAATACTGTACCTTCACATTGTCGATACCCATCCACCTGAAGTTCTTCTGCTCCGAACGGATGCCGAAACGCAGGCGACCGTTGGTCACATGGACGGTGACGGTGTACATCTGCGGTGTCGGATTGTCCACGAGGACCTTCTCTCCGTTTGCAAACAGATAGACCGCCTTGGCGTCCTGGCTGCCACCTGCGATGGCTCCGCTGCGGAAGGCTGCTGCCGACACCTGGTACGTGCCGTTGGGCACCGAACGCTCCTGATACATCTCGCCCGTGTATGAGTTGGCATCCCAACTCTCGAAGAAATTGCCCGTGATGGCACCCGTCTGATTATGGGCGATCAGTTGGTTCTGCGCCCCGGTCGTCGAGGTCCACCCCTGTTTGCCATACTCAAACTCGGGGTTATCGACCATCACCTGTGTCGGGTTCGACAGACCGATGTTGCGCTTATACTCCATCACCGTACGCAGTCGGTCGCCGCTGTCGTCCATGAGGAAGAGGGTGGGGTGACGTTCCCATTTTTGTTTCGACTCGTCGATGGTGCGGTGGCTGTGGATGGACATGAGCAGTTGGCCGTCGAACGAGCGGAACAGCATGCCGTGGCCGTAGTTGTCGGGCGTGATGGGAAGGCCCTCATGTGTCCACGGACCAGCCAGCGTGCCGCTGTTGGAATAGGCCACGCCCTGCACGTAGCGCCCACCGTGCCAACTGGTCCAAATCATGCCCAGCCGCCCTGTTTGCGTGCGGAACAAGAAGGGGCCGTCGGTCACGGCACTTGTGTTCCATGTGGCAGCGTGTGCACGTGTCATGACGGTGCCAGACCCCACCGTGCCTTTCAAACCAGGTTTCAGCGGAATGTATTCGATGGTGCCGTTGCCGTTCTGAATCCACTCGTGGCAGTAGATGAGGTAGCGCGTGCCGTCGGTGTCGGTGAAGAGCGAGCCGTCGAGTGTCGTCTTCTCGGCAGGCACATAGGTGGCGTCGCTGCCAGGGATGATGGTGTAAGTGCCGTTGGGCAGCGTGCTGCTCAGCACATGGACCGCACGCCGCGAATGGCCTGCGTCGTCAATCTTGATACTGGAATTGGTGAATGTGGCGATGTAGTAGTACTTTCCTTCGACATAGTGAATCTCCGACGCCCAGATCTGCGGACCGCTGCCGAACCACACCTCGCCGTCCACATCGGTCACGCTCTGCGGTCCCGTCCACGTCTCGAGGTCGGGACTCGTCCACAACTTGCCACCCGTCCCCGTCATATAGTACTGGCGCGTCACTGGGTCAGCCATAACGAAGGGGTCGCTCAAACTGATGTCGGCTCGTAGCGTCTGTGCCGATGCCGTCAACGCCGCTGTCAAAGCCAGCGCCAGGGCTGCTACACTTTTCATTGCTTTCATACGTTTCATGTTGTCTTGAAGTTAGTTAGATGCGATTTCGGTTGCAAAGGTACTGAAAATTTACAAAAACTACTTGCAAAATTGTTTCATTTCCTATCATAAATCGGTCAAAGCGATGTAAAAGGCCACATTTTTTCTTTTCTAACGAACTCCTCCCCATCTTTTTTTCTGTGTAAAGGGCCAACAATGATTCCATACGTCCCTACAAGGATGCGCCAACTACTATTTTTTGCCAAAAAACGCACCGCAGTCCAACAAAATTTCGACTGCGGTGCGTCTATAGGCGTACTGTGGACGAAATAAATTTGCACTGCGGTGCAATTTTTGAGAGTTTTCACGCCCTGTAGGGACGACCCGTGGGGCGTCCATCATCGCTATATGTTGTTTATAGCATTTGAAGGCGAGGTAAGGAACTCCTCCCCGAAAGGGGAGATGCCCTAAAAGGGCGGAGGGGTCACTAACTCCTCAACACTATGT
>R23__coassemble_676_pt1 | contig 20763 bp, 9 predicted proteins | sample R23__metabat2_high_PE_006 | metagenome-assembled genome bin R23
CCCCCCGGGGCGGCCCCTAAATGTGTTTTTTAAATTCGCGCCGTCTCGGCCCTCCCGGTGGGGCGTCCCGATTGTTGATTATCCCCGTCCATGACAACATGGGATTTCCCTCACGTCGAGTATCGGAAAATCCTTCGGGCAGGCATGGAAACCTGCCCCTACAGGCGTGAGATTTGAATGCGTGTATTTTCATTTTACTTCCATATATATAATGTTCGCGCGCAAGAATGACATCATGCAACTTGCCACTGAAAAACACGACGAAATTCCGTTCAAAACGTGTGGTTCGGTAACATTTCGCGGCAAAAACTGCTGATTTTTCGCAGAAAAACATTTTTTTTCATAAAAAAACACTACCTTTGCAAACTTGAAAGAGTATCTACGCACCGAAAACGTCCTTTTTTCGGGGTAAAAGACGTGCGCAGATGCCCACTGATGATGAACTAAAATCAATCAAATAACAACAATTTATTAACTTCAAAACAAAATGCAAAACAAAGGATTTGTAAAGTTTTTAGCAGTTGCGCTGACGCTTATCTGCCTCTTCTACCTGTCCTTCAGCGTAGCCACGAACTACGTTGACAACAAGGCATCGAAGATGACGGAACAGGAAGCCAGCGACTATCTGGACTCGCTCAACACGACTCCGTTCTACCTGGGCGCCTACAACCTGAAGCAATGCCGCGAAACTGCCATCGGACTCGGTCTCGACCTGAAGGGCGGTATGAACGTCATTCTCGAGGTCAGCGTGCCCGACGTGGTCAAGACACTTGCCGACCACAAGACAGACGAAGCATTCGTCAAGGCTGTCGCCGAAGCACAGAAAGAAGCACAGGACAGCCAGTCTGACTTCATCACACTATTTGTCCAGGCCTATAAGAAGAATGCGCCCAACGGAAATCTCGCGCAGATTTTCGCCACGCAGCAGCTTAAGGGCAAGGTCAACACCAACTCGACCGACGCAGAAGTCGAAAAGGTTCTGCGCGAAGAGGTGGACGCAGCCGTGGACAACTCGTTCCGCGTGCTCCGCACCCGTATCGACCGCTTTGGTGTCGTTCAGCCCAACATCCAGAAGATCGAAGGTCAGAGCGGCCGCATCATGGTCGAACTGCCTGGTATCAAGGAACCTGAGCGCGTGCGCAAACTCCTCCAGGGTAGTGCCAACCTCGAGTTTTGGGAGACCTACGACACACAGGTGGCCATGCCTTTCCTCAACCAGTTGAACGCTGCTCTGCGCAACGCTGATACGGCCGAGGCTGAAACCGCCGACACGACTGCTGTCGCTGCTGTGGCCGACTCGACAGCCGTTGCCGAAACCGAAGTGAAGGCCGAGGCTGCCGACACCGCATCGGCCGGTAAGGACATCCTCGCACAGGTTTCCGCTACCGAAGGCGAGGCTGCTGCCAAGATGACCGGTCCCACGGAGGAAGAGAAGAAGGCCAACCCGCTCTTCTCCATCCTTCAGCCTGCACAGGGCAACGCCGGCTGTATGGCTGGTTATGCACTTGCACGCGACACCGCCGAAATCAACGCCCTCATCAACAGCGAAACCGCCAAGCACATTCTGCCCGCCGACATGCGCCTTATGTGGGGTGTGAAGTCGATGGACAAGGCTGGCAAGATCTTCGAACTCTTCGCCATCCGCACCAGCGGCGGCCAGAACGGACGCGCTCCGCTCGAGGGCGACGTTGTGACCGAGTCGAAGGACGAGTTCGACCAGTACGGCAACCCGTGCGTCACCATGAAGATGAACACCGAAGGTGCCCGCAAGTGGGCCGCCCTGACCGAGGCCAACGTACACCATTGCGTTGCCATCTCGCTCGACGGACTCGTTTACAGCGCTCCTAACGTGCAGAACAAGATTGACGGCGGTAGCACACAGATTACTGGTTCGTTCACCACGAACGACACCAAGGACCTTGCCAACGTGCTCTCCTCTGGTAAGATGCCAGCTCCGGCACAAATCGTCCAGGAAGACATCGTAGGTCCGAGCCTGGGTGCCGAGTCTATCAAGGCCGGTTTCATCTCGTTCGTCATCGCCTTCATCGTGCTGATGATTTACATGTGCCTGATGTACGGCTTCAAGGCAGGTATGGTCGCCAACAGCGCCCTGCTGCTCAACTTCTTCTTCACCCTCGGCATCCTGACCTCGCTGCAGGCAGCCTTGACCATGTCGGGAATCGCAGGTATGGTGCTGACGCTCGGTACCGCGGTCGATGCCAACGTGCTCATCTACGAGCGCACGAAGGAAGAGATGAAGGCCGGCAAGAACATTAAGGCCGCCGTCGCAGCAGGTTACAGCAACGCCTTCAGCGCCATCCTCGACTCGAACGTCACCAGTATCATCACCGGTATCATTCTGTTCTACTTCGGCACAGGCCCCATCAAGGGTTTTGCCACGACGCTCATCATCGGTATCATCTGCTCGTTCTTCACAGCCGTATGGCTCACACGTATCGTTTACGAACACTTCCTCAACCGCGAAAAGTGGCAGGACCTGACGTTCACGACCTCGATTTCGAAGAACATGATGCAGGGCACGAAGTACAACTTCATGGGCTCTTACAAGAAGTCGTTCCTCGTCTTCGGCCTCATCCTGCTGGCTTCGTTTGTGTCGTTCGGTGTGCGTGGTCTGAGCCAGAGCATCGACTTCACTGGCGGCCGTAACTTCAAGGTTGAGTTCGCACAGCCTGTCAACATCGACGACGTGCGCAGCGCCCTGCAGAGCAAGATTAACGCCCTCGACCCCGAGAGTCAGGACAATACCAGCGTCATCGCCCTCGGAACCGAAGGCACGAACATCCGCGTTTCGACCAACTACCGCATCAAGGAGAACGGTGCCAACGTGGACGCTGAAATCGAGAAGGTGCTCTACGACACATTCGTCGAAGGCGGAATGATCGACGGTTCGAAGGTCAGCCTCGAGAACTTCATCGACCGCGACAACCGCGTCGGTGGTTCGATTATCAGTTCGCAGAAGGTAGGTCCGTCGATTGCCAGCGACGTGACGCGTGGTGCCATCATCAGCGTCATCCTCGCGCTCGTGGCCATCTTCCTCTACATCCTCCTGCGTTTCCGCAACGTGGCCTACTCTGTCGGCGCCATCACTGCACTGACCATCGATACCCTCGTCATCCTGGGTCTCTACTCGCTGTGCTACGGCTGGATTGGTTTCTCGCTCGAAATCGACCAGACGTTCATCGGTGCCATCCTGACGGCTATCGGTTACTCCATCAATGACAAGGTGGTCATCTTCGACCGTATCCGTGAGAACTTCCACCTGTTCCCGAAGCGTGACACACAGCGTCTGTTCAACGAATCGTTGAACCAGACCCTGGCACGTACCATCAACACGTCGGTTTCGACCCTCATCGTGCTGTTGGCCATCTTCATCTTCGGCGGCGACAACATCCGTTCGTTCGCCTTCGCCATGATTCTTGGTGTTGTCGGTGGTACGCTTTCGTCGCTCTTCATCGCTGCACCTACGGCTTATCTGGTCATGGGTCGCAAGATTAAGGAAGAGGACGCAGAGGTTGCTCCTGCCAAGTAAAAGGGCACTCTCTGACACATTTTAAGGGCTTGTGTGGCAAAAATGCCGCGCAAGCCCTTACTTTTTTGACTTTTTGTTAGGTATTTTGGTTGAGAAAGCGTAACTTTGCAAGCGAAATGTAGAAATTTGCTTACTTTTTAATTCTAAAACATATAAAACATGAACACGATTAAAGTAGCCATCGTTGGTTATGGCAACATTGGCCGTTACGCCCTCCAGGCCGTTGAGGCTGCGCCCGACATGGAGTGTGTGGGCATTGTGCGCCGTGCAGGAGCCGAGAACTGTCCTGCCGAACTGGCAGCGTACAAGGTTGTGAAGAGTATCGAAGAACTCGACGGGGTCGAGGTTGCCATCCTTGCCACTCCGACACGTCGTGTCGAGGTGTATGCTAAGCAGTGCCTTGCGCTGGGCATCAACACCGTCGATTCGTTCGACATCCACACACAGATTGTAGACCTGCGCCGTTCGCTCGATGCAGCCGCCAAGCAGGCTGGCCGCGTCGCCGTCATCTCCGCCGGCTGGGACCCGGGCAGCGACTCCATCGTCCGCACGCTGATGGAGAGCCTCGCCCCCAAGGGCGTGACCTACACCAACTTCGGTCCTGGCCGCTCGATGGGCCACTCTGTTGCCGTGCGTGCCATCGAAGGTGTGAAGGACGCCCTCAGCGTCACCATCCCCCTCGGCACCGGCATCCATCGCCGCATGGTCTATGTCGAACTGCTCCCGGGCTACGACTTCCAGCAGATAGCCGCCGCAGTGAAGGCCGACCCCTACTTCGTCAACGACGAAACCCACGTCATGCAGGTTGACAGCGTCGATGCACTCAACGACGTCGGCCACGGCGTCAACCTCGTGCGCAAAGGCGTGTCGGGCACGACCCACAACCAGCTCTTCGAGTTCAACATGCGCATCAACAATCCCGCGCTCACCGCACAGGTGCTCGTCAACGTAGCCCGTGCCTCGCTCCGTCAGCAGCCTGGCGCCTACACCATGATCGAGCTGCCCGTCATCGACATGCTGCCCGGCGACCGAGAAGAACTGATTCGCCACCTCGTCTGAACCGCTCCGAAGCGACATTCCATCTGCGGCGCACTGTGCATCCCCTCACAGTGCGCCGCAAACTTTTCTGTGCCGCCCTGCAGAGTCACGGCCAGCACCCAGCAAACTCACCGTCGGCGCACAAGTGTGTTTGCAGGGCGGCTGAGTGGTGTTTGCGGTGCAGTGTGAACAAAAAAAAGGCGCCGCAAACGGGAGTTTACGACGCTGTAGGCATAAGCGCAAAGTTCGGGTGGTGTGGAGCACGTGTTCAGTCCTGCTTGACGTATTCGCCCGGGGTGATGCCGAACTGTCGCGAGAAGCAGTTAGTGAAGTAGCTGACGGAGGAGAAGCAGAGGGTGTCGGACACCTCGCGAATGGGCATTCCCTGTTCGCGGAGCAGCCGTGCAGCTTTCTTCAAGCGGAACAGCCGGATGTAGTCGTTGGGCGAGAGCGAGGTCACTTCGCGCATACGGCGGTAGAGCGTGCTCTTGCTCATGCCCAGGTGCTCGGCGAGAAATTCGACTTGGAGTTGTGGGTTGCGACAGTTATTTTCGAGTAGTTCGTCGATTTGTTCCATCAAGTGGTTGTCGGTCTTGTTCTTGGCAATGTCCTTGATGAGGTCGTAGGGCGAGGTGGCCTGCGTGCTGAGCATGAGTTCCTGGTTGCGTAGCAGGCTGGCCATTTGCTGGCGCAGGTTGCGGCGTTCGATGCGGTGGCGCCAGAGCCTCAGCAGCAGGTAGGCGATGACGGCTGCCACGAGGGCATAGATGGCGAAGCCCCAGATGCTGAGCCAGAAGGGTGGGCGGACGCGAATCTTTAGCTCTGTCTGCATTTGTTCGTCCCATTGATTAGGGTCGAGGCTGACTTGCAGCACGAGCCGGTAGCGGCCTGGGGCGAGGTGGCTCACGTAGATGCTCTGCTCGCCTGCCTCGACGAGTGTCCAGTCGTCCTGCGACGCCCCTTCGAGCCTGTACCGATACCAGAGTCGCTGGCGGTGAGCATAGCCTGGCACGCTGTAGTCGATGCGGATGGAGGGCGCGTCGTAGTTGAGCGTGATCTGCGGCGTGGCCAGGGTGTCGGTTTGCCCGATGCGCACGTTGGTGAAGTAGGGACGGAGCGTGACAGGCTGTTGTCGCAGCGATGCCGGGCTGAACTCGATGAGTCCCTGGTAGGTGCCCATGAGGATGGTTCCGTCGGGTGTGAGATAGGCGGAGAAGAATGACATGAGGTCGGTGGGCAGTCCGTCGTTGGCGGCGGTGAAGTGACGCACACGGTCGTGGGCGGTGTCGTAGGCAAAGAGTCCGCTGATGGTCGATACCCACAGGTGGCCGTCGCGGTCGAAAACCATCGTGTTGGCCGAACTGTGCAGCACATCGTAGCTGAGGGCAGTAGGTTCAAACGTTCCTTTCTGCTTCATCTGCCACACGCCCTTGCAGTCTGTCCCGATCCACAGGCTGCCGTCGGGTGCTGTCTGCAAGGCTGTGACGCACTTGTGACTGAACCCTGCATCGCTGGCGGTCCACATGCCGTCGCCATCTCGTCGCAGCTTCTGCATCGACTCTTCGAGATAGCCGACATACAAGCTCTGGTCCGCACATTCGGCCAGTGCGTGCACCATCCCCTGCCTTGCTCCCCTCACCGTTTCGAAGTGGTCGGCTCCGTGGGGCATCACCATGAGCCCATGCCTCGTTCCGACCATCACGTCGCCGCTGCTGGTGGGGTAAATGCATACGATGTTGTCGCTGACGAGCCGGCTCACACCGTCGCCGGCAGCATAGTGGCGGGTCAGTCGTTCGGTGGCAGGGTCGAAGACAAAGATACCTTCCCATGCCATGCCAATCCAGAGCACATCGCCGATGTGGGCCACAGCCTGCACGTTTCCACTCAGTTCCTGCCCTTGCCAGACGAGCGGTATGCGCCGCAGCTCCCGTGTGCCGTCCGGCTGCTGAACGATGCGTTGCAGTCCACCCGTCTCCGTGCCCACGTACACACGGTCGTTCCACGGTATGATCTGCCTGACGATGAGCAGGTGTCCGTCGTCGCCGGCATCGGTGATGTGGGCGAAGTGGGTGACGTCGGGGTGGATGTAGAAAAGGCCCTCGAAGAATGTGCCGACCCACCATCCGCCATCGCTGTCCTGCCGTCGGGCGGTCATGTTGGTGATGTGTGCCTGCTGGATGAGTTCGTACAGCCCCACGTTTTCCTGTTTCATCTTTTTTCTCATTCCGCTCACCGTCGTGTCGTTCTCCACCAGTGTGCAAGTCTCCTTGTCGGGGTCGATACAGAAGTGTCCGCCCTCGGTCACAACCCACACCCGCCCCTTTTCGTCCGTTCCAACGAACTGCACGAAGGTCGAGTCGCCCAAGCCTTCGCGATCGAAGCGCCGGAATGTCTCGGTCCGTGTGTCGAATTGGTAAAGTCCGCGTTTGGTGCCAATCCACAGAAAGTCCCTACGGTCGAAATCCATTGAGCGGGGAGAATAGACAAACGACCCCTCACCACCTTGCGGCATGGCGAAGGTGCGAAAGTGTGCCCCGTCGAAGCGCGTAAGCCCCGACGTCGCACCGATCCACACAAATCCTTTGGAGTCGATGGCCAGACAGTTCACTCCCGGGCTGCGCAACCCCTCGGCCACGCCGAAGTGGTTGACCAGCCGCCGGCTGGTCTGGGCTGTCACCTTCGTCAGGCACCCTGCCAGACAAAGCCATATCATCAGCAGACGTATCATCATACAAAAGCTTTTTTATATCGGCAAAAGTACAAAAAAAAAGCGAAACGCTTTTGTGAAATCGTATAAAAAATGTTGTAAAATCGTGTCAGATGCCCCGTTGACACCCTTTTACAACGCCTTGAAACGTCCGTACGCACGAAGAAGACGTAATTTTGCCACCACGAAAACATTCAACCCATCAGCTTATGAAACTTTTCCTACAATCCGTGCTGGCACTCCTGCTGCTCCACGTTGCAGTCGGTCTCTCTGCACAACCCGATCCCGACTTTCACATCTACATCTCCATCGGACAATCCAACATGGAGGGACAGGGAGCCATCACCGACGCCGACATCACCGACATCAATCCACGCTTCCTAACCCTCGCTGCCACCGACTTTCCGCAGCGTTGTCGTGCTCGAGGTGAATGGTATCCAGCCATGCCGCCCATCTGTCGCGAAGACCTCGTCTATGACAATCCCTCCTACCGCGGACTTGGGCCGACCGACTACTTCGGACGTACCATGGTCGAGAACACTCCCGACAATGTGCGCATTGGAGTTATCTGTGTGGCTGTCGGTGCAGCCAAGATAGAAGGATTCTTCCGCGACATCAACGTGGCGCAAGACTACTACAACCACCAGTGCAAGGACTATGTTCGCGAGAAATTCGCCATGTACGACTACTACGGCTACGGACATATCCTTTCGCTGGCACGTCAGGCACAGCAGGTCGGTGTCATCCGCGGCATTCTGCTTCACCAAGGCGAGAGCAACTATGGAGAAACCGATTGGCCGCTTAAGGTCAAGAGCGTCTATGACAATCTGCTTGCCGACCTTGGTCTCGATGCCGACCAAGTGCCTCTGCTCGTCGGCGAAGTAACCGAGAACGGGCCGTCGGGCAGCATGAACAGCATTATCCGCACCGTTCCCGACTATATCCCCACAGCCCATGTCATCAGTTCGGCTGGTGCAGCCAAGAAGAGTTGGGACCCTATCCACTTCGATTCCGAAGGTTACCGTGAGATGGGACGCCGCTACGCTAAAAAGATGCTGGAACTCGAAGGCTACGACGTACTCAATCTCCAACTTCTGCTTGCCGAGGCTCAAAACTGCCTCACCTATTCCTCTGCACCTGCCAACAAGCGCATAGCCTTGCAAAATGCCATCCAGCAAGCACAGGCAGGCACATCGACAGCCCAAAATCTCCAGACTGCCATCCGCGACTATATCCTTAGTGCCAAACCTGCCCCCGGCCATCCCTTCGACCTCACATGGACAGCCAATACCCAACCCGCCTCTTTCGTCGGTTCCACTGGCACTTATTCCTATACACGTTTTGGCATATCACCCGAGTTTTATGTTACGAACGCTCAAAAGCAAGGCGTTGTGATGCACCAAAACATCTCAGCGCTGCCCGACGGCACCTACAACGTCGTCGTTCACGCCAGTTCGTCCTTCACCTCTGGCCGTGGCTTCAGTTCACCTATTACAACTGAAGGCGGTGACAATCGCACCTACGTCTATGCCAACAATGTGGCAAAGATGGTGCCTGTCCGCGACGTCGGCAATAACCTTATCTACGAACCGCACACCTTTGTTCTCGGTGGAGTGCGAGTCGAAGGCGGCAATCTCGACATCGGCATCCGTCACGACCAGCTTGGAGCCAACTGGGACGTGCTGCAGATTCTGCACATCGTCCGCACAGCCTCTGCTGCCGACTCGCTCGTCACACTACGTTCACAACTCCATCAGGCTCAGTCGCGAGCATCCCTGTTTGCAGCCTCAGCCACCCTGCCACAGGCCTTTCGCCAACGGCTTGAAGCCCAACTCGCCGACCCTGCTGCCGACTTCCAGTCGGCCATCACACGTCTGCAAGACGATCTGGAAACGGCTTCTCACATCTCGATGGCTGCACGCGCCTATCAACTCAGTTTGCAGAAAGCCGAAGCAATGGCCTGTGTGCCATTTACCGGTTCCTCCGATTTTGACGCTCAACTCAGGGCCCTCAATGCCCAATTCTCTTCTGCCACCAGTGCTGCAACCATCGACGATATTCACGCCTGTCTCCGCCAGGCCATGTACGACCACATCTCGCAGACCAGTCCTGCCGACAATCACACCTTCGACCTCACTTACTTGCTCCACAACCCCGACCTCAACCTATTCCAGACTGGAGCAAAAGCAGACGGCTGGACCACGGAACAAACCGACGGAACGATTCAGGTGCGCTCCGACGGTTCGGTTATCAGTGCCGACGGACGTCAAACCTTTTGTGAATACAGCGCTTCGGCCATCACGTCGGTCAGTGCATACTCAGCCTGTCAGACCATCACACTGCCAGCAGGCCACTACCACGCCACGGCACTTGCCTTTGCAACCACCGATCAACCCACCGTCCGTCCCATCGTCACACTTCGCGCAGGCATCACCGACGGAAGCCTCGTCCATTCCTCCATACTCAGTCCCGTCGCTGTCGACTTCGAACTGACCGAAGAACAGACGCTCCAATTGGGCCTCTACGCCCATGCTGGCAACCGTGCCACCCGTATGGGCATCGGCTACATGCAACTGTTCAAGACTCCTGACCCTACTGCTACCGATATCGTGGAAATACATTCTGCCAACAGCGATGGAGGCGTCTCCGTCCCTTTCGGCTTAGCCCCCGTCTACAACCTGCAAGGCCAGCGCATCGCCGACAGCCTTGACTCACTCCGCGGCTATCGTGGCATCGTTGTCGTCAAGGGGAAAAAAATGATACTGAAATGACTAAGGATAAAACGAAATAACATCATGAAGAAAAAAGACTATCTCATTCCAATAATCACACAGACAGCCACAAGCATACTCGACATCGTATGCCTCTCTGCCACTGACGATCCAGCCGACCCCAACAAACCTTGGGACAGCAAACAGCGTCCCGACGAAGACGACACCGATGTCTGGGAACACGGACTTTGGTAATTGAGAATTGAGAATTGAACAATTGAAAACTAAATTAATAATAATAATATGAAACTAAAGACAATCCTGGCAGCCATCGCCGCTGCCACAGCACTGAACCTTCAGGCACAAGAATGGACCGACGTCACCAGTACGTACATCACTGACCCCGACTTTGAAAGTTGCACACCCGTCAACACTGGTTCACTTGCCACTGGCAGCAATACGAGAGGAGCCAGTTATCCCGACCAGGGATGGACCTGCGAAACGACGAGCCATTACGCCGGCACGACTTGGTCGAACGCTGCCGTGATGAACTATGACAACAATGCTACGAACAAACGTCTTCCCAACAACGCCAACTTTCCAGACCTCACACGCCGCTACGTGAATACCGATGACAACAAGAACGGATTGGACATCATCATCGGACGCAGCACAGAAATCATCTACCGAACCAACGAAGTGACGCTGCCGGCCGGCCACTACATCCTGACTGTCATGGGACGCAACGTCAACATCAGTTCTAGTTTAACTAGTTTTCCCTCTCAACTTGGGTTTGTCGGCGACGCTGTGTCGTACAAGTCAACCAAGACCTCTTTCACTGCCTGGACATGGGTGGAAGACCGCGTGGAGTTCTCGCTGGCAGTGCCCACAACAGGTCGCATTCAGTTGGGCGGATATGCCACAGCCAACTCATCAGCAGACCACGCCTTCATGGTCTTCGACCACGTCAAACTGCAGTACATGGCCGCGACTTATTCCGAACTGCTCGCCGACCTCTTGACCGAAGCCAGTGCCATCACTGTCCCCACCGAAAATATCGGCGACGGTGCGTTTGAGTTTTCTGAAGCACCGATCACCGCTTTTACCCAAGCAAAAGAGACAGCACAGGCAAAACTCGATGCCAATGCCGTCACCTCCGAGGATGTCACAGCCCTGCGTGCTGCCATCGATGCTTACAACGCTGTGAAAGACGAACTGAACCGTCCTGCTGCCGGGGCAAACTACAAACTGCAACTGGCTCACACATGGGAGAGCGGTCAATATCAACACCTCAGCCTTGGTTTCGTCACCCTGGCCAACACCCTCACCAATCAGGGCGGCTATGTGCTGTCCATCGGAACCGCCACCGAGGCCTTCACCGACAAAGCCTACCTCGCCCAGCAGTTCACGCTGACACCCAACGAAGACGTACAGAACGGCTATATCTTCAGCATGGTGGACAAAGAAGGTAACACACGCTACGTCAGTTCCCACTCGTCGGTGAACGGCGGAAGCAACCTGCGCATCCGCACTGTGACAGACCCAGCGTTGGCACTGACCATCCGCATTGAATATGCCGGAATGCAAAGCGGCGAACCCACTTTCCACCTCTACAGCACTGAGGCTCCGACCGGCACCTGCATTGGTTTTGTCGATCGCAATGCCTATTGCTGGACGACAACGACAGCCAACCTGGGCAGCATCTTCTGGCTGCATGAAAAGTCGGCAGCCGACCTTCCCGCCATTTCGCTCAACATGACTGCCGGCCGCTATGCCACACGCATCTTCCCCTTCGTCCGCACCGCTGAGGGCGAACTCATCAGCGACCTCCTTGCAGGCAAGGCCAACATCTACACCTGCGCTGCCCTTGTCGAAGGCACCAACACCCTCGACCTCACACCCCTCGAAGGTGCGCTCCAGGCACACACGCCCTACATCCTTGAGGCGACAGACAATGTCGATCTCACACTGACGGGCTATGGCACCGCCTACGAGACCACGACCGAATACACCGCAGGACTGCTCACAGGCACCTATGCCTCGACGGGCTATGCTCCTGAGGGCTGCTACATCCTGCAGACACAGGACGGCCAACAGGCCTTCTACCGCGTCGATGGCTCGGCCCCAATCCCATTGGCTCCCTGGCGCGTCTGGCTCAACGGCACGGCAAGCACCGGCGATGTCAAAGCACTCCATCTCTCCGACCACAATGAGCAACCCACCGGCATCGACGTCATGCTTCCTGAAGATGCTGTTATCGGTCATGACGCAGCCGTCTACGACCCTGCCGGACGTCGTCTGACCCACCTGCAGCGCGGGCTGAACATCATCCGGACAAACGACGGACGTGTACGTAAAATCTACCGATAAAATGGTCTCAAAACTCCACCGCAGTGCAAATTTATTTACACCGCAGTGCAACTATAGGCGCACCGCAGTCGAAATTTATTTACACCGCAGTGCAAATTTTGTAATACTTCAGTAAAAAAAATGAAGGCGTCAACCTTTGAATTCATGATAGTAAAAAACATCATAAACACCCCATAACTCATGAAACGAATATTTTTCACCTGTCTGATGCTGACACTGGCACTGGCCCAGTCATATGCTCAGCAACACACCGCCGTCCTGCCTTCGGGCGCAAAGTTGGAAATCTATCTGCCAGCCAAGAGCAAGGCAAACGGGCGTTGCATCCTTGTCACCCCCGGCGGAGCCTATCAGAATCTGGCCGTCGATGGCGAAGGTCGCCAGTGGGCACCGTGGCTCACCGAACGCGGCTATGTGATGGCCATGCTCTCCTACCGCATGCCACACGGAAACTATGAATGGCCCTTGCAAGACGGTCGCGAGGCGATGGCTCTGCTCAGAGAGCGGGGCGAAGCCTGGCGCATCAAGAACGGATGTATCGGCGTGATGGGCTTCTCGGCGGGAGGCCATGTGGCATCGACCTTCGCCACGAAGATGCACGGCGACGAGGCGCCTGCCTTCCAAATCCTGTTCTATCCCGTCATCACGATGGACCCCTCGTACACCCACGCCAATTCGCGGACCAACTTGTTGGGCAGCAACCCATCACAAGAGTTGCAAGACCTGTACAGCAACGAGAAACAAGTGGCCGACGACAATCCTCCTGCCTTCATCTGCTATGCAGCCAACGACAACGTCGTGCCCATCGCCAATGCAAAGAACTACTATCAGGCACTCGTCAATCACAGCGTGCCTGCCTACATCAAGGAATATCCTACGGGCGGCCACGGGTTCGGATTCGGTAATAACTTCTCCTATCAGGCCGATATGCACCATGAACTGGAAACATGGCTCGACGGACTGAAAAACTATCTGCACGACGAGGAAAACTTTCCCAACACACAGTGGACCGATGTCACCAGTACCTACATCGTCAGCCCCGGCTTTGAGGCCTGCACCGCCTACGACGGCAACGTGATGATTACGGCGGGTCCGAAAGGCAACTCCATCGACTATGCCGAGACAGGATGGCGACTGGAGCAGATGAGCGATTGGTGCTGCTCGGCGGTCATGGCCTACGGGACGACACACACGTTCTCGACAACCACATGCACACCTCCTGCTGCTGACAACGCTGGCAACGGAGGCAATGCCTTGGCCATCAGCATCGGTCGTACCTATCAGATTCGCTATGTCAGCACGACGGAAGTCACCCTGCCTGCCGGCCACTATCGTCTGAAGGCATGGTGTACCAACCAAAACACCGATGGCGACAACTATACCGAATACCACTCACTGCTGGGCTTTGTACCCAACGAAGGCGATGCCTACCTGTCGTCACTGACAGGACTGGTAGCTGGACGATGGACGCAGGATGTGGTCGAATTTACACTGGACAAGCCGACGACAGGACGTTTCCAGGTGGGCGGCAAGGGTATCAACAACTATAAGCCGTCGACCGAACACGCCAAGGCCTTCATCGACAACCTGACACTGGAGGTTGAACCACCATTCGTCTCGCTGATGGACCGTGCCTACGATGTCGTGCTGCCCGAGGCCAATGTAGGCGACGCAGCCTTCCAGTATCCTGCCGAACCGATTGTCCAGTTCACCCAGGCTCTGAACTTGGCCGAAGAGGCCTACCAGCAGTTTATGGATGGCGAAGAGGTGGACCTCGACGCTGCTTCAACCTCGCTCTCCGAGGCCATCGAGGCCTACAATGCCGTGAAGGATGCCGTAAATCCGCCTGCCGAGGGCTGCCGATATAAACTCACCTCAACCTTCGACTGGGAGACATGGAATGCCCAACTGTCCGGACTGACTGGCGGCGTACTCACCCTCGGTCTCCATGCCACACAGGCTGTACCAGGCACCTATGTCCTTGCGTTGGGACCGTCGAGCGACAAGTCATACGGCAACGAGCCATACTTGGCACAGGCATTCCAGTTCACCCCCGTCGAGGGCGTGCCAGGCGGCTTCACCATGAGCATCACCGACGAGGAAGGACTGACTCGTTACGTCTGCAGTGGTAGCCAGTACAGTGGCGGCAACAGCCTGCAAGTGCGCACGACTACCGATGCTTCGAAGGCACTCACGCTGCGTATCATACCCTCGAACACGGAAGAAGGGGTGATGAGCCTGCGCAGCACGGCTTCAGGTATCAACTTGAGTTTCAAAGATTATGTGGTTTACTGCTGGAGCGAAATGACGAACCGCAGCGACGGTTTCCGCATCGAAGAAGTCACCGAACCTGCCACTGTCGGCGTTACGTTGGCAAAGGGCCAGTACACCACATGCGTATTCCCATTTGCCCTCACCGTCGGCGGACAGTCACTGAACGAAGTGTTTGCCGGGCTGGCCGACAAAGTTGAGGTGTATGCCTGCTATGGGATTGATGCCGATGGAAAGACGCTGGCTCTGACTCCTACGACCGAACTGATGGCCAACACGCCATATGTCCTCAAAGCGGTCGACGACTGCGAATTCAACATCTCGGGATATGGGACAGCACTCGCACCGAACTACACGAGCGGATGGCTGGTGGGCAACTATGCCACCAATGCTACCATACCTGTCGGCTGCTACAAGTTAGAAACTCTGCCCGAAGATGGTCAAGGCTTTACCCTTGTCGGCGAAGACACTGAAGACTGCCACATCGACCCCTACGCAGCCTATCTGGAAGTGCCGGAAACAATGACCGACGCTCCCGTCGTCATATTTCTCCCTTCGACGAAAGATGACGATGATCCTGCCACAGGCATCGAGGAAGTTAAAAGTGAAGGGTTAAAAGTTAAAATGGATGCAATGTATGACCTTAACGGACGGCGACTTTCCACCCCTGTTCCTGGTTTTTTTATTGTCCGTAGGACCGACGGCAAAGCAAAGGTAATCATGAAAAGTGAAAAGTGAAAACTACCCAACAGCCATGCTGACAGACAAAAAAACATATGATGCTCCCAGCCTGGAGCCGATTGAGAGCGGACTTATGAACATAATAGCCCTCTCGGAGAGAGAAAACGCTGCCGACCCCGACAAGGATTGGGAAGTCAAGGGCCGTTCCCGCACAAAGGACGACGAGGAGTGGGAACAACTTCTTGAAACTCCTCCCCAAGACGCTTGGAAACATTCGCTGTGGTAATTGTTTTTATTTCTCATTAATATATGTTATCTTTGCACCACTAGCGCTTAGCGTAAATATTCCAAGCGCTTAGCGTAAATACTCCAAGCGCTTAGCGTAAAATTTCTAAGTTCGTTTAACGAAAAGTTCGCAACAGAATGGAAAAAAGGTTTTTTGTCTTTTTCGTCGTTGCCGGCTGGATGCTATCGGCTGTGCTCCGTGCTCAGGACGACGTGACGGCCGACTATGTCGCAAACCCCGGTTTCGAGTCGTGTACGGCTACGTCGGTTTCGGTGGGCGTGGGAAACAACCGGACGGCCATCGACTACACATCGGCGGGCTGGACGCTGACCAGTACACTGAATGCCAGTGGAACGTGCTGGAGTACAGGAGCCGTGCTGGCCTACGGAAGCACCGCTCAGTTGAACGGAGCGACTCCGCCTGCGACCGACAGGGCAGGACAGGGTGGCAAGGCGCTCGGCATTTCCGTAGGTCGTAACAACGCCGTCTATTATCGCTCTGCTCAGCCCATCACCCTGCCGGCAGGTCACTATACGCTGCGTGTCGATGCCTACAATGCCCATACAGCCACACTGTTCTACTCGATGGTGGGATTTGTGGCAGAAGGCGGTGCTGATTACATCAGCGAGCGGACATCGTTTGCCTCGAAAGCATGGGAAACGGAAGAGGTGACGTTCGTTCTCCTCAGCGATACAAAAGGCCGGCTACAAGTGGGCGGTCGGTCGGTAAGCGAGAATCAGGGTTCGGGCGACCATGCGAAGGTGTTCTTCGACCATATAACCTTACTCCGACGACCTCTGTCCGACGAGGATACTGAATTCACACAGCCACACTGGGAAGATGCACAGTTCTTCCAAGAGAACAAACTGGATGCCCACACCACGTTCATGCCTTATTCGAACACAGCGGACCTCGTGGCTGACGGTCGTTACCGACAACCGTGGCTGGAACCAGAACGTGCCGACTTCCTCAACCTGAACGGGACGTGGAAGTTCAACTTTGTCAGCGAAACGACTCAACGTCCAGGACGTACGGTTTTCTTCGGCGACGAGGCCGACGTGAGCGGATGGGACGACATCGACGTGCCTTCGTGCTGGGAGATGAAAGGCTATGACCATCCTGTCTATGCCAATGTCAACTATCCATTCGTGGACAATCCGCCATACGTCAAACTGCGCAGCGAGTTTAACGGTCAGTTGGCTGCCAATCCCGTGGGTTCCTATCGCCGTACGTTTGTGCTGCCCGAGGGTTGGGACGAACGGCGCGTAGTACTGCACTTCGACGGCATCTATGGTGCTGCCTACGTGTGGGTGAACGGACAATATGCCGGCTATTCGCAGGGTGCAAACACAGACACGGAATTCGACGTGAGCAAACTGGTTCGCAGGGGCGAGAACAATGTAAGTGTACAGGTAGTGCGCTACCACGACGGTTCATATCTTGAAGGTCAGGACGCCTGGCACATGACGGGCATTCACCGCGATGTGTATCTCTATGCCACTCCGCTCACCCATGTGGCCGACCATGTCATTACCTGTCAACTCAATGCTACCGACAACTACCGCAGCGGCAGCCTCGAAGTGAAGGTGGACGTGAAGAACGGAACTGAGGTAGCAGAGGAGAAGACGGTAGAGGTGGAACTGCGCGACGAGGACGGAAGCATCGTCGCCACAACTGCACAAACGGTCAATGTGGCTGCTGGTGCCACCCAGACGCTGAGCCTCAACCTCAATGGGCTGACGGGGCTGCGCCTGTGGTCGGCCGAAGATCCCTGGCTCTACAACGTCGTCGTCCGTCAGAAGAACAGTGACGGACAGGAGGAGATGGTGTTCTCGACCCGCTACGGTTTCCGCCAGATTGAGCAGCGCGGTGCGTTGGTCTATATCAATGGCCAGCGTGTCTATTTCAAAGGTGTGAACACACAGGACACTCACCCTGTGACAGGTCGCACGATGACCACTGCCACGATGCTGCAAGATGTGCAGATGATGAAGCAGGCCAACGTGAACACCGTCCGTACAAGCCACTATCCGCGTCAGCCGAAGATGATGGCGATGTTCGACTACTACGGCATCTACGTCATGGACGAGGCCGACATCGAGAGCCACAAGAACTGGGCCGACCACTCGCCCAATGGCACGCTGGCCAGCGATGCCACCTATACAGGCCAGTACGTCGACCGTAATGTACGTATGGTACGGCGCGACCGCAACTGCCCCAGCGTCATCTTCTGGTCGCTAGGCAACGAAGGCGGCATCGGCAGCAATTTCCAGGCTGCCCGCGATGCCATCCGCAGTCTGGACTCGCGTCTCATTCACTACGAAGGCCATGCCTCGAACCAGTCGTTCAACAATGTCTCCGACATGCATTCGAACATGTATCCATCGCCCAGCACAGTGCAAAACCAGGTGAAGGGCTCGGTGCCTTACTTCATTTGCGAATATGTGCACAGCAAGGGTGCCGGACTGGGCAACATGAAGGAGTATTGGGACATCATCGAAGGTTCGAACGCCGGACTCGGTGCCTGCATCTGGGACTGGGTTGACCAGGCCATCTTCGACCCTGCCGACCTTGACGGAGTTGATCCAGACGACAAAACTACATGGCCGCGTCAGAATGGGTTCTACAAGTTCAAGGCAGGCTATGACTTCCCCGGTCCCGACCAGGTCGATATGAGTGGCAGTCTGAACGACGGTGTCATCACTGCTGCTCGCGAATGGTCGTCCGAACTCAACGTGGCCAAGCACGTGCATCAGTTCGTGGCATTCTCGATGGAGAACGGTTCTACACCTGTACTCACGCTGAAGAATAAATACAACTTCCTCGACCTCGACCACTTCACACTGCATTGCACCCTGCTGTGCGACGGACGTGTGGCCGAGGAGCAGGACATCGACATTCCCTCCACACAGCCCGGTCAGAGCGTCAGCATCCCACTCTCACTTTCCACACCAACCGACGATGCAGAATGGTTGCTCAACGTCGAGGTTCGCCTGAAAGAATCGACCACCTGGGCCGATGCCGGATACACGATGGCTTGGGAGCAGTTTACACTCAAACAGCGACCAGCCTCCCTGCCCGACGTAGCCGATGAGCCTTCTGCCCCACTCATGATGACTGAAACAACCGACGGCTACACCATCACTGGCCAGAATGTGAGCATGTCGGTGGCCAAGAATGGTTGGGTGAACTATTTGAAACTGCACGGACGTGACCTCATCACAGCCGATGGTGCACCCATCTACAGCAACTTCCGATTCATTTCACACGACCGCAACGCTGACACCGACAGCGGATTGGGGACGACGACTGTGACCTGTTCACTCAGTGACGACCACCAGACGGCCACCATCACACTCGCAGCACCAGGAACAAAGTGCGCCACCACACTCACCTACACGCTGCATGCCGCCGGTGTCGTTGACCTGAATGCCGAGTTTGCACCTCAGAAAGCCGACCTGCGCCGCATCGGCCTGAAAATGAAACTGCCTGGAGGACGTGACCAGGTGGAATACTACGCACAGGGACCATGGGAATCGTTTGTCGACCGTCAGAGCGGCAATGTGCTCGGACGCTACTCTACCACCATCGATGCCATGTTCGAGCCCTACAGCCATCCGCAGACCTGCGGCACACGTATGTCGCTGCGCCAGTTGAAACTCTGGAACGATGTCAATGTGGCCACCGAAGGCACACTCATCATCTCTGCCCTGGGACAGGTGGATTTCTCGCTCATGCATTACAACGAGGAAAGTTTTACCACAGGTCATCTCCATCCGTGGGAACTCAACCGCGAAAGTTCAATCTATGCTCGTTTCGATGCTTATCAGCGCGGCATCGGCGACAGTACATTTGGTGTCGGCGCACTGCCACAGTACAAGTGTCCTTCGAGTGGAACCCTCTCCTTCACCCTCCGCTTCGAACTCGAGGGTGCCACCGACAGCGAGGCCAGTCGCAGTGTGCTGGGACAAGTGCTGTCTGAAGCCTCCGACGTGATCGTTCCTACCGAAAACGTCGGAACGGGCGATTTTCAGTTCGACCCTGCCCCCATTGCCGCTTTTCAACAGGCTGTCATTGATGCACAGACAGTCTATGACAATCCTGAAGCCACAGACTCAGCCATCGAATCACAGACTGAAACCCTCCGTCAGGCCCTCACCGACTACATCGCAGTCAAGGACATTCTCAATACTCCTACGGCACCGCGCTACACGATTCAGTTCCACTATGCCGGTCATGCCAACGACGGATGGATCGTCACCATGCACAAGGGCACCAATCCCTCACAGGGCAACTACGGCGCCAAATACTACACAGCCGAGCCCAATCCCGACTATACCCAGGCGTTCCAGTTCACACCCCTCAGTGGCACCAACCGCTACGCCCTCTCCTTCGTTACCGACGAGGGGCAGACACGCTGGCTCTGCAACGGACTGGTGTGGCAGACGGGCACAGCCGACTATCTGCCACGCCGCATCCGCACCACCGACACCGAGTCGAAGGCACTGCCCTTTCAGATTCAGTACGTCCGAACCGCCAACGACGGCACACCCCTCTTCTATCTCATCAACTCCTCCGTGGGCGAAAGTGTGGGACAGAACAACAACGACGACATGTACACCACCAATCCCGCCCTCTTCTCCTTCACACCGGCACAGACTGCCAACATCGCCGTCAGCCTCAACGCAGGCGAATATGCTACACGCATCTTTCCCTTCGTGCCCGAACGCATCGACGGCGTGACCTACTTTAGCGTCAGCGACGCCGACCCCGCCACGCAGCTGCTCACGCTGACCGAGGTCGAAGGCAAGCTCAGCGCCAACACACCCTACCTCCTGCTCAGCGGCGACGAAGGCATCGACCAGACCCTCACGGGCTACGGCACCGCCCAGCAGCCCACCTACACCGACCAGCTGCTCACTGGCACCTACCTCGCCGACAGCAACCTGCCCGCCGACTGCTACGCGCTCTCCGTCCGCGACAACCGTCAGGCTTTCCTGCCCTCCGACGACGGTCTGCCCATCCGTCTGCCAGCCTACGAAGCCTGGCTCAGTGCCAGACCGTCGCTAGCCTACTAACTCGCAGCCTCGCCGCCGACGGCCCTCCCTCGCAACAGTGCCCCCGCCGCCCCCACCACTGTCTTAACCCCCGC
>R23__coassemble_690_pt1 | contig 20523 bp, 15 predicted proteins | sample R23__metabat2_high_PE_006 | metagenome-assembled genome bin R23
TTTTAAAACTAATCACTATGGATCAAGAACTATTGAAAAAATGTATGGAAGTGGCGCAGGTTTGGGCCACTGATCCTGTGTTCGATGCCGAAACTCAGGCCGAAGTGAAGGCTATGCTGGAAGCAGAAGACAAGTCGCAACTCATCGACAGTTTCTATCAGACACTTGAGTTTGGTACAGGTGGTCTGCGTGGTATCATGGGACCTGGTACGAACCGCATGAACCGCTACATTGTCGGTTCTGCCACTCAAGGCTTTGCCAACTACATCCTCAAGGCATTCCCAGGTCGCAAGGACCTCAGCGTTGTTGTCGGTCATGACTGCCGCAACCACGGACGTGAATTTGCTGAGACCGTTGCCAACATCTTCTCGGCCAACGGCATCAAGGTGTATCTCTTCGAGAGTCTCCGCCCGACGCCCGAAGTTTCGTTTGCTATCCGTCATTTCCATGCACAGGCAGGTGTGAATGTCACCGCTTCACACAACCCAAAAGAGTATAACGGTTACAAGGCATACTGGGACGACGGTGCACAGGTGCTGGCTCCGCACGATGTCGGCATTATCAACGAAGTGAATGCTGTCCGTATGGAGGACGTGAAGTGGGAAGGCAATCCTGACCTCATTGAAATTATTGGCGGCGAAGTTGACTGGGATTACCTGCAGGCTGTGAAGGAAGCCATGGTTGACCAGGAAGTCATCCTGCGCAACAAGGACCTCAACATTGTCTATACGCCGCTGCATGGTGCTGGCCGTGTGCTCATTCCCGAAGCACTGCGTTCATGGGGCTTCCAGAACATCCATGTTGTGACGGAACAGATGGTCATCGATGGCAACTTCCCAACGGTTGTCAGCCCGAATCCCGAGAACGCCGAGGCTATGACACTTGGCATGAAACTCGGTACGAAACTCAATGCCGACCTCGTTATTGCCAGTGACCCCGATGCAGACCGTCTGGCTATCGTTTGTCGCAACTCGAAAGGTGAGTGGGAAATTCTCAACGGCAATATGACCTGCATGATGTTTGCTTGGTACATCATCGCCAACAAGAAGAAACTCGGTCAGTTGAAGGGTAACGAGTTCCTCGTGAAGACCATTGTTACCACAGAACTCATTCGCAAGATTGCCGACAAAAACGGTGTTGAACTTCAAGATTGCTACACAGGTTTCAAGTGGATTGCATCACTCATCCGCGAGAACGAAGGTGTGAAAAAGTACATTGGTGGTGGTGAAGAGAGCTTCGGTTTCCTGCCGTTTGACAAGACGCGTGATAAGGACAGCCCAGCCTCTATTTGCCTCATCTGCGAAATCGCTGCTTGGGCTAAGGACAACGGAAAGACTCTTTACGACCTTCTCATGGACATCTATGCCGAGTATGGCTTCTCCTACAACAAGTCTATCAACGTGGTTCGTCCAGGTAAGACCGGTGCCGATGAAATCAAGGCCATGATGGAGCAGTTCCGCGCTAATCCTCCGAAGGAACTGGCAGGTTCTCCTGTTTGCTGCGTCAAGGACTTCAAACTGCTCGAACAAACTGATGCTGCTGGTGCAAAGACGCCTATCGTTATGCCTGACCGCAGCAACGTTCTGCAGTGGTTTACAGAGAATGGCACGAAGGTCAGCGTACGTCCTTCTGGCACAGAACCTAAGATTAAGTTCTATATCGAAGTGCCTGAGGCTTTTGCTGGTGCCGCTGATTACGAACGTGCATGCGCTGCCGCTGACAAGAAGTGCGAAGCCATCACGAAGGCTTTAGGACTCTAATGCTTTGAAGAATGCATAATGCATAATTACTTCTCAAGATCAATTTTTTGAGAAAACATTATGCATTATGCATTTAGTATTATGAATTGACTCACGACAAAAACAATTGCCCATGAAAACGATGTTCATACTATTTGCATCGCTGTTCTGCTTTTTGCAGTCTGCATCAGCACAAGGTCGCCGTCAGTGGCAGCCACGTGAGAATGTTCCGCTCGACTCCATCGTAATGAGCGATCCGTTCGTGCTGGCAGACGATGCGACCAAGACGTACTACATGACTGGTACGGGTGGTATGCTTTGGAAGAGCAAAGATCTCGCACGCTGGAGTGGTCCGTATCGTGTGGCTGAAGTTGATACCACCTCGTGGATGGGACCACGTCCAATGATTTGGGCTGCCGAAATCCACAAGTATCAAGGCAAGTACTATTATTTTGCCACATTCACCAATCACGCTGTTAAGATTGACACGGTGATGGGCAATGTCATCGAACGTCGCGCCTGCCATGTGCTGGTGAGCGACAAGGCTGAAGGTCCGTATCGCCCCATTCCTGGGAGCGATGCGACTTATCTGCCTGCCGATCGTCCTACGCTTGATGCGTCATTATGGATTGAGCCTGATGGAAAACCCTATATGATATATTGTCATGAGTGGTTACAGAACCGCAACGGAACCGTTGAGTGCATCCCCTTGAAACCTGATTTCAGCGGTACGACGGGCGACGCAAAGATTCTTTTCCGTGCAAGTGACTCCCCGTGGAGTCGTGAAAGTACCGACGAGGAACATGTGCGCCGACCCAATATGGTGACTGATGGTCCATGGCTTTTCCGCACCAAGACAGGACGCTTGGGAATGCTGTGGACAAGTTGGATAGGAAAGACCTATACCCAAGGTGTCGCCTATAGTCAGAGTGGCCGTTTGGAAGGTCCGTGGATTCAGGAGCAGCATCCTATCACGCCGCCCAACTTTGGTCATGGTATGATGTTCCGCACCTTCGATGGTCGTCTGCTCATGTCTATCCACAGCCATTCCGTCAGCAATAGGGGACAGTACGTCCGTCACCCATGCTTCTTTACGCTTGATGATAAAGGCGACAAACTGAAGGTCGGTCAGCAATATCATCCCAAAGCAAAATAACCAGTCTCTTTCATTTAATTCTCAATTCTTTTTTATGAATCGTTTTCTCTTTTTCGTGTGTGCCCTTGCCGTGGCTTCCGTTACCGTACATGCTCAGAAGAAGACTGACATTACGTTGCGTACGGCCGATGCCAAGGAACGTATCAACAAGGAAATATATGGCCAGTTTGCCGAGCACCTCGGTACCTGCATTTATGGTGGCTTATGGGTTGGTAAGGATTCGCCAATACCCAATACCAATGGCTATCGTAACGATGTACTTCAGGCATTGCGTGACATTCATGTGCCTGTGATGCGATGGCCTGGCGGATGCTTTGCCGACGAGTACCACTGGATGGACGGCATTGGTCCGCAGGAAAATCGTCCGCGCATGGTGAACAACAACTGGGGTGGTACTGTCGAGGATAACTCGTTTGGCACCCATGAGTTCCTGAATCTGTGCGAACTCCTCGGTTGTGAACCCTATGTCTCGATGAATGTGGGTAGTGGAACGGTCGAAGAAACTGCGAAGTGGGTTGAATATATGACCGCCAAGGATGGTCCGATGGCTAAACTGCGCAAGCAGAACGGGCGTGAAGAACCCTGGCGTGTCAAGTTCATAGGTGTGGGTAATGAGAGTTGGGGATGTGGAGGCTCGATGCGCATCGAATACTATGCCGACCTGTATCGCCGCTATTCCACCTACTGCCGTGAGTACAACGGCAACCGTCTCTTCAAGATTGCCAGTGGTGCCAGCGACTATGACTACAACTGGACTGAGGTGGCCATGAAGCAGATAGGCAACCGCATGAACGGCCTTTCACTCCATTACTACACATGTTACACTTGGAATGGTTCTAAGGGTAAGGCCACCGACTTCAACAAAGACCAATACTATTGGGCCATTGCCAAGTGTGGCATTGGTATAGAGGAAGTGTTGAAAAAACACATCGACATCATGGACAAATATGACCCACGTGGTCATGTAAAACTGTTGGTCGATGAGTGGGGCACATGGTGGGACGAAGAACCAGGCAGTGTGCGTGGACATCTCTACCAGCAAAACTCGATGCGTGACGCAATGGTAGCAGCCTTTTCGCTCAACACCTTCCATCAATATACACAACGTGTCTCAATGGCCAACATTGCACAGGTTGCAAACGTACTGCAGTCGATGGTGCTGACCAAGGCCGACAAGATGGTGCTCACACCTACCTATTATGTGTTCAAGATGTACGTGCCCAACATGGAAGCGGTTAATATCCCCTTAGACATTCAGACCGACACTTTTACTGCTGAAAACGAACGTCGTCAAGATCCTGCTCGCGTATCACCCTTTGTCAGTGCTTCGGCTTCGCGTAGTCAGGACGGCACCCTCAACATCAACCTTGCCAATGCCGATTTGGATCAAGCGAATGTTGTCACCATTCAGTTGGGAGATGTGAAGGGAAAAGTTCAGAATGCTCAGATACTCACTTCCCAGAAAATGACCGACCATAACACCTTTGAGCGCCCAGACCTGGTACGTCCTACCGAGTTTAAGGGATCAACACTCAAGAACGGTGTCCTCACGGTAACCCTGCCCAAAATGTCGATTGTGACGCTGCAAGTCAAGTAGATGCATTAACCATATACAAAGAATCGGGCTCGCCTCTATAACAGAAGCGAGCCCGATGTTGTGATAGGTGATACTTATTAGTTCGCAGCCTCGAATTCACGCAGGAAACGGACATCGTTCTCCGAGAAAAGACGGAGATCCTTAACCTGATATTTGAGGTTGGCGATGCGCTCGATTCCCATACCAAAGGCATAGCCCTTATACTGTGTCGGGTCGATGCCGTTGGCAGCCAGCACGTTGGGATGTACCATGCCACAGCCGAGGATTTCGAGCCATCCGCTACCCTTACACATGGCACAGCCTTTGCCGCCACAGATGGTGCAACTAACGTCCATCTCGGCTGAAGGCTCTGTGAAGGGGAAGTAGGAGGGACGCAGGCGTATCTTGGTGTCGTTGCCGAACATCTCCTTGGCAAAGAGCAGCAGCACCTGCTTGAGATCGGTGAACGAGACGTCCTTATCGACATACAGACCTTCTACTTGGTGGAAGAAGCAGTGGGCACGTGCCGAGATGGCTTCGTTTCGATAGACACGTCCTGGGCAGATGACACGGATAGGCGGCTGTGTGTGTTCCATGACACGTGCCTGAACGCTCGAAGTGTGGGTGCGCAGAATGATGTCGGGGTGGCTCTCGACGAAGAAGGTGTCCTGCATATCGCGGGCAGGGTGGTCGTCGGGGAAGTTCATCGACGAGAACACGTGCCAGTCGTCCTCAACCTCGGGACCTTCGGCAAGCGAAAATCCCAGACGGGCGAAGATATCGATGATTTCGTTCTTCACCAGTGTGAGCGGATGACGGGTACCCAGTTCGATGGGGTAGGCAGTACGAGTCAGGTCGAGGTCGTCCTGCTCAGTGTCTTGGGCAGCAAACGATGCTTTCAGTCCGTTGATGCGTTCCAAGGCACGCTGTTTCAGTTCATTGATAGCAATGCCGACCTGTTTCTTCTGATCCGCAGGCACAAGACGGAAATCGTTCATCAGTGCCGTTATCTCACCTTTCTTGCTTAGGTATTTGATGCGCAGAGCCTCCACTTCATCGGCTGTCTTAGCCTGAAGTGCATCGACTTCAGCGAGCATCTGTTTAATGCGTTCTAACATCTTATCTTTATTTTAATGCTTAATTCATCATTCAAGGTGCAAAGATAAGCATTTTTGTTAAAATATTGCGCATAAGTAAAAAAGAAACCGTAACTTTGTAGCACAATTTAGTGGAATCATGATGTTTTTTAGGTTTGTAAAACCGAATTTGTTGTTTTTTTTGCTTTTAGCAGGGATGCTGTCTGCATGTCATGGAGGTCAAGTTGACCCCGTTGATGAGCATGCGGATACATTGGTTGTGACCGATGATGAACCGTCGGACAGTCTGCAACTTTATATAGACGAACCGGAACCCGAATCGGCTGATATGCTCTTTGCCGATTTCTTCTATGCCTTCACGACCGATAACCGTTATCAGCAGCAGCGTGTGACTTTTCCGCTCAAAAGTTCAGATGGTAGTGAGGAGGCGATGACAAAAGCAACTTTCCAGGAACGTGCGCCTTTTGCTCCGCAAGAGTTCTATGCCTCCATTTATGACAGGGAGTCGGATATGACCGTTCAGAACGATACGGCGCTGAGCACGGTGACGGTCGATCAGATTCATCTGAAAGTTCAGACCATCGACCGCTTTCATTTTCATCGTGTTCAGGGAAAGTGGATGCTGACCGATTATGATACGAAACCTGCAGACGCAACACCCCAAGCATCCTTCTTGGAGTTCTTCGGACGGTTTGTGAACGATACGATTTATCAGCGTGAATCCATTGTGTTCCCTTTAAAACTGGTGAGCGAGGCTGAGGATGACGAGATGGGTGGTGAGGCTGAACTAAGTGAAGCCGAATGGCCCGAGTTTCGTGACCAGATGCCACTGCCGACAGAGGTAATGACGTCCATTGATTATGGCCAGACGGCCCTGAGTGAGAACCGAAAGATTCTGTTGATGGAAGGTGCCAGCAATGGTCTTTTTGTGAAATATAAGTTTGACCGCACTGATGGTCAGTGGAAATTATATGAAATCGACTTTTAATACACAGATACCCAATACATTTGCTGTTTCAGCCAAGGCAGCGCAATACATCGAGTACGACAGTGTGAAGGACCTTCAGCAACTGGTTCCTGCATTGCAAGGACATCGTGTGTTGCACATTGGCGGAGGCAGTAATTTGCTGTTTAAGAACGATTTTGATGGTATCGTGCTACATAGTCTGATTCAGGGCATCGAACTGTTGGAAGAGTCGTCAGATAGCGTACTTGTCCGAGTGGGCGGAGGAGTTGTTTGGGATGATTTTGTGGCTGAAAGTCTGAATCGTGGATGGTATGGCACCGAAAACCTTTCGCTAATTCCCGGTGAGGTAGGTGCTTCGGCCGTTCAGAACATCGGAGCGTATGGTGTGGAAGTGAAAGACCTGATTGATAAGGTGGAATGTGTGGATTTGCAAACGGGCGAACAGCGCACATTTGAGAATACAGAGTGCTGTTATGCCTATCGCAGTAGCATCTTTAAGCATGAACTGCGTGGCCGCTATGCCGTGACACACGTCATCTATCGCCTTTCCCGTACGTTCCACCCGCATCTCGACTATGGAAACCTACGAGCACACTTGGAGGGTGAGATAACGGCAGATGATGTTCGTAATGTCATCATAAAGATTCGTCGCGAAAAACTTCCAGACCCTGCTGTCATGGGCAACGCGGGCAGTTTCTTTGTCAATCCAGTTGTACCTCAAGAGCAGTTTGATGCGCTGAAAAAGCAATACCCGGCCATGCCCTTCTATGAAGTGGAAAATGGTGTGAAGATTCCTGCTGGTTGGCTCATTGAGCAATCTGGATGGAAGGGTCGTCAACTGGGACGTGCAGCTGTCCACGACCGACAAGCCCTTGTATTGGTTAATCTCGGAGGGGCAACGGGTGAGGACATCCTACGGTTGAGCGATGCAGTCTGCCAAGACGTTCAAGAGAAATTTGGCATTAGTATATACCCAGAAGTAAATGTCATTTCCTAAATGATGAAGTCGGTCAACCCCATAACCATGAAGGTAACCATCCTTGGCACAGGAACCTCGACGGGTGTTCCTCAGATAGGTTGTCGTTGTGTGGTCTGTACAAGCCAAGACCCTCGCGACCGCCGACTGAGGTGTAGTTCGCTCATTGAGATAAAGGACGAGTCTGCTTCTGATGGCGTTCGGCGCATTCTTATTGACTGTGGACCTGACTTCCGCGAACAGATGCTCAGTATCGATTTCCAACGGCTCGATGCTATCTTCATCACACATGAACACTATGACCATGTGGGAGGTCTTGACGATTTGCGCCCCTTTAGTATCTTTGGTGATGTGGTGGTATATGCAGAGAAGTACACAGCAGAACATCTTCGTCAGCGTATTCCTTACTGCTTCACACCCAAGGACAAGCGATACCCCGGAGTACCTTCGATTGATTTGGAGGAAATTTCACCGCACGTTCCTGTGCAGATTGGCAATGTGGAAATCATGCCTTTGCGTGTGATGCATGGTCGCCTGCCCATCCTTGGTTTTCGCATCGGTGACTTTGCCTATATTACCGACATGCTGACAATACCCGATGAAGACGTAGCCTTGCTCAAAGGTGTCCGCAAGATGATTGTGAATGGACTTCGTCATGAACCTCACATGTCGCATCAGACTATTGAGGAGGCCATCAGTTTCACGGAAAGACTTGGTAATCCCGAAGCCTGGCTCATCCACATGTCCCACCACATCCGTCCTCATGCCATCGAAGAGCAAGCATTGCCGCTAAACATCCATCTTGCCTACGATGGGGAAGTGATAGAAATGTAAATTCAAACTAAAACAGATATGAAACGCTTCTTTTTTTTAATTCCTTTTTTATTAGTATCGTTCTATAGTGCACAAGCGCAGAAAGCCTCTTTTGCGCAGACCACCATCAATGTGGGCTCGACCTTGTGGCATAAACCGATTAGTGCCACATTCAAGTTCAAGAACAAGGACCGTCTGCCACTTCGCATTGAAGCCGTCGATGCAGGATGTGGATGCTTGAAGCCAACTTGGACTCAAGGCACATTAGAGAAAGGTGAGGAGGGTACTATCACCGTGACTTATGACGCCAACTTGCTTGGCCATTTCGACCGTATCATTCTGGTGAAGACCAATGCCAACGAAGAACCTCAACGACTTCGGATGAAAGGTGTGGTCAGCACAGGTGAACGACGTACGGCTGCAGAACTCTATCCAGCCCGTATAGGTGACATTGGTCTTAGCACTAACTATATTGAGTTCTCCGATGTTCATAGAGGTGACAGTGCCACTGCGCGCATTGAACTCTGGAACGATTCTCGCGAAGTGTTCACTCCACAACTCATGCACCTGCCTTCATATATTACGGCGGTGTATAAGCCCGAGATGTTGGCTCGTGGTCGTCGTGGCTTTATTGACCTTACTTTGCACAGCGATGGGTTGTATAATGACGGACTCAATCAGACAAGCATCTATTTGGCTCGTTATAGTGGTGACAAAGTGGGCAGTGAGAACGAAATTGTCCTTTCTGCAGTTCTTCTGCCTGATGCCACGACTTTCCAGTCAGAACTCAATCGTCCCACCATCCAACTGTCCACACACGACCTCAACCTTGGAAAATTAGGCAAGAAGTCAAAACTGAAGGGCCGTGTTTCCATTTCTAACATAGGTCGTGGCATTCTGCATATCAGTGCTGTGCAGGTGTTCAACAATGCCATTCAAGTTGGCATTCCCAAACGTGACATTGTACCTGGTGAAACGATTAACATGGATATTGTCCTCCTCGCTAAGTATCTGAAAACCGCCAAGTCGCTTCCTCGTGTTCTCCTCATCACTAATGATGCTGAACATGTGAAGGAAACAATCAACGTCATTTACGAATGATTTAAACAATGCATAATTCATAAAGAAAGAAGTCTCCTCTGAGAACTCACGAAAGAGACGTCAGAGGGGACTTTTATATTATATATTAGGTAAAACTGCTTAAATCAGTTTCTCGCTATAAGCATCGTTGATGATGTTGATGGCGTTGAGTGAACGTGGGAAACCAATCCACGGCAGCATGGCTGTAACAGCAGCCACCATCTCCTTCTTTGTGATTTTTGTGTTCTTGCAGCCGATGGCATGGGTGCGCAGACGGTCATCACAACCACCCATTGCAGCCAGCATGCAGAAGGTGATAAGTTCGCGGTGCTGGAGGTCAATACCATTTCGGGTATAGAACTTACCGAAGCAGTAATCAGTCATAAAACGGACGATGTGCTCTTGTCCCTTGGGTGATGTTTCAAGCATGTTCTCAGCATTACCTTCACCCCAGAGAGCATCAATCATCTCAATACCTTTCTGACGGCAGTCTTCATCGGTCGTAGTGGCTTGGTCGTCAAGCGGCAAACGGATGTCGTTGTTCTCAAAAACCTCGTTCATAACGAGCAGGAAGTCGATGACACGTGAGAAACCAAGGAAGGGTACGGCTTGATAGACAATCTCACGAATCTCACGTGGTTTGACACCCACATTGAGTGCAGCATCCACGTGGATGCGGAATTCGGTGATTGCACTGCAACCCAGCGTGGAAGCCAGGATACACATGACGCGAGTTTTCTCAATGACAGGACCGTCAGCAATTTCGAGTGTCTCGTCAAAAGCGAAATTGTCGAAGATGGCTGTTAGTTCAGGGTCACTCTTCAGTGTGTTGACATTGTTGCGGACCGAGAAGAGTTTCTTGATGATCTTGTGCGCCTTTTCGGTGATTTTGATTTCTTTCATGGCAAATTTATGGTTTAGTTGATTGTTAGCATTTCAATGTTTAGGTGCAAAGATAACGAAAAAAATGTCTTCATTGTTATTTCTACATGACATTTTCGCATTTTTTAACCGAAAAGTGTGATTTTTTTAGTGAAGTGGCAAGTTTCTGACGAAAAAAGACGTACCTTTGTACGGAATTTAGTAAGGGAAGAGTTTAAGCGTTGGTTGTTTTGACAAAATGTAAACCAATTGTGGTTATTTTATTGTCAAAAAGAAAGAATTTTACAAGAATAGTAAAATATTTTCATAAATATATTGAAAGTTATTTCAAAATGTTATAACTTTGCAGACGGTTAGTTCATAAAGTTAAGTATTATGGCATCAAAATTAAGGTTCAAAGTTGTTGACGAGGCGTTTAAGAAACGTCCTGTGGAAGTTCCTGCGCGTGATGAACGTCCTTCGGAGTTTTTTGGAAAGTATGTTTTCAACAAACAAAAGATGTACCAATATCTTTCACCGAATGCTTATCACAAGATGTGTGAGGTGATTGACGAAGGTGCGCCTTTTGACCTGACTATCGCCGACGAGGTGGCAGAGGGTATGAAGCGTTGGGCTTTGGATAATGGTGTGACCCACTATACCCACTGGTTCCAGCCTCTGACCGAAGGCACTGCTGAGAAACATGACGGCTTTGTGGAGCATGATGGCAAAGGCGGCATGGTTGAACAGTTTTCTGGAAAGATTCTTGTACAGCAGGAACCTGATGCCTCTTCATTCCCCAATGGTGGAATTCGTTCAACTTTTGAAGCCCGAGGCTATAGTGCTTGGGACCCGACTTCGCCCGTGTTTATCATTGGCGACACGCTGATGATACCTACCATTTTTATTGCTTATACAGGTGAGGCGCTTGACTATAAGGTGCCGTTGAAGAAGGCCCTCTTTGCGGTTGACCGTGCTGCTACGGCTGTGGCTCAGTACTTCTACCCAGAGGTGAAGAAGGTTGTGAGCAACCTGGGTTGGGAACAGGAGTATTTCCTCGTGGATGAATCTCTCTATACGGCCCGTCCAGACTTGGTAATGACAGGCCGCACTTTGTTGGGCCATGATTCAGCCAAGAATCAGCAGATGGACGACCACTACTTTGGGTCCATTCCTGAACGTGTGGAGAACTTCATGCGCGACATTGAGATTCATGCGCTCGAACTTGGCATTCCAGTCAAGACACGCCATAATGAGGTGGCCCCTGGTCAGTTTGAGCTGGCTCCTATCTTTGAGGAAACCAACCTTGCTGTCGATCACAACATGCTCATGATGGCTATGATGAAGCGAGTGGCCCGCAAGCATGGCTTCCGTTGTTTGCTACATGAAAAACCCTTTAAGGGTGTCAATGGTAGTGGCAAACACTGCAACTGGAGTCTTTCAACCGACACTGGCATTCTGCTGCATGCACCGGGCAAGACACCCCTTGACACGCTGAGGTTTGTCACTTTTATTGTGGAAACCCTGAAGGCCGTCTATGACCACAATGGACTGCTCAAGGCAAGCATCATGTCGGCCAACAATGCTCACCGCCTGGGTGCCAACGAAGCACCTCCTGCCATTATTTCTTCCTTCCTTGGACGTACAGTCAGCAATCTGCTTGACCATGTGGCTGCTTCGAGCGAAGATGAAATCTTGACGGTGTCGGGTAAGACCAAGATGCGTCTTGACATCCCTTCTATTCCAGAGATTCTCATTGACAACACCGACCGCAACCGTACTTCTCCTTTTGCTTTTACGGGCAACCGCTTTGAATTCCGTGCAGTAGGGTCTGAGGCTAATTGCGCCAGTGCCATGTTGACGCTGAACACAGCCGTGGCAGAAGCTCTTGCCTTATTCAAGCAGAGGGTTGATGCTCTTATCGCGGAAGGGCTGGCAGTTGAGAAAGCCATTCTCCGAGTGGTTCGCGAAGACATCAACTATGTTCGTCCCATCCGTTTTGATGGCAATGGCTACAGCGATGAATGGAAAGAGGAAGCCGCCCGTCGTGGACTGGATTGTGAGACCTCTTGCCCACTCATCTTCGACCGCTATCTGGATGAGGCCTCTGTGCGCATGTTCGAGAGTCAGCATGTCATGACGCGTGTAGAACTGGCCGCACGCAATGAAATCAAGTGGGAAACCTACACCAAGAAGATTCAGATTGAGTCACGCGTATTTGGCGACTTGTGCATGAACCACATCATTCCTGTGGTGACCAACTACCAGTCTGTACTCATAGACAATGTGCACAAATTGAAAGAAATCTTCCCAGCCGACAAAGCAGAAAAGATTTCATGTAACAATTTACATCTCATTGAACAAATCTCTGAGCATGAGACCTTTATCATTGAACATGTGCAGGAGATGATTAATGAACGTAAGCGTGCCAACCGCATTGAAGATGAGCGTGAAAAGGCGATTGCTTATCATGACCATGTGGCTCCTTTGCTCAACACCATCCGTTACCATGTGGATAAACTGGAGATGATTGTTGATGATGAGTTGTGGCCTCTGCCCAAATACCGCGAATTGCTGTTTATCCGATAAGGGACAGTTGAAGAGACAGCTATCGGCTAATTTAGCAAATTAAGTGAATTATATATAACGTGGGAACAGATGTTTCCACGTTTTTTTGTTGTCGTTTTTTTTCTTACACGTCAATCTGCATGAATCTTGACGTCAATGTCCATAAATATTATTAATAAGATTGATGTTCGGATTCTCGCAGATTGACGTGTAAAGAATATCCTCGTGCAAAACATCGTTCTTGCCTGAGATTTAAGGCCATTTCTTGTCCTGTCTATTGATGTTGTGGGTCTCTGAAAAATGCACCACAGTGCGCCGACAAATGGACTGTGGTCTGTGCTGGGGCCGTCCACAGTGCATGCAAAGTTGGACCGCAGTGCAAAAACAAAAAGAAGTCACACCTTTTTTATAAATAATTTGGCACATTCCGAAAAATGATGTAAATTTGCCCTTGCTACGTCAGATATGCGTTCTGCATATCCTTGACTAGCCTACATATCGAAAGGCGTTACTGACGCTTTGTTTTTGGATTTCGAAACTACCACTCTCGAATTGCCAACAAAAACAAATGCAGGGGTGACTGCCACGGGGTGTTATATACTCCCGTAGTGTGCGAGAGGCTCGTGTAGCCTCAACGCACACTTAACGGATGTTATATACTCCTGCGTGGGTGTTTCTCTGTCTGTTTCTTGGCAAGGTTGTGGTAGACCGCGAAATCGAACAGGCAGATGCAAGCACCCACGTTTTTCTTTTTGTAGTTAGTTAAACATATTTTTGTTCGCTTCGGGTGCTTGCGAACTATTTTTCAATTAACTAACGATAAGGAAATAATAGCGACTTTGACATCCTTGATTGACTGATTAACCAGAATTACGACCCAGGAAACACATCAGTCAGACAAGCAATTGGATGTTTGCGCTCAAACGGGCGTGGACAGTTAGATTGTTGTCTGATGTGGGCCGTCGTAAGCCTTGGTTAAACACATCTTTCTCCACGCCCCCTTTTCGAAACGAAGAGAGGGCTTTTTCATGAAGAAAAATGAAAATGAAGAGAGAATTAATGAATTCCACCTATTTGCAGGAATTGGTGGAGGTATCTATGGAGGAGAATTGTTAGGTCATCATTGTTGTGCTGGTGTTGAGATTGATGAGTACTGTAAAAACATTCTCAAACAAAGACAGCTGGATGGTTGGATGAACGAGTTTCCTATTTATGGTGATATTACTAAAGTTAATGGAGCAGATTACAAGGGTAAATTTGATGTACTTTGTGGAGGATTTCCCTGTCAAGCGTTTAGTCATGCTGCGCATGGTAAAAACATCGCTTCTAAAGATTTATGGGGAGAAATGTTTAGGTTTACTCAAGAGTCGAACGCTCCGATAGTTTTTGGAGAGAATGTTACATTAAAAGCATTAATCAAGGCTAAAGATGATTTGGAATCAATAGGTTATAAGGTTGAACTATGTGGACTTTCGTGTGGGGAGCTTGGCGGTGACCATCGTCGCAGTCGATTTTGGTTACTTGCAGTTATAGACATGAAAGTTTTTAAAAAACTCGCGAAGCATATAACTAACCTTCCCAAACTCCAGGCATCAGGTTGGATAAAGAATCCGGCGGAAGTTGGTCAAAGCGTAGATGTAACTAACCGCCGAGAGCAATTAAAGGCCATTGGAAATGCCCAATCTCCATATGTTGCAGCGACAGTATTTAGAATTCTGGTGAATAGACATTTAAACAATAATCATTTTCCTCCAGTAGTCAGTAAAGAAGAAATAGAAGCTGTTTTTACCAAAAAAATAACATGGATAAAGAAAACATATGGAGAAGACTTTGGGTTTGTTCATACTCCCACTACAATGGCAAATTATTCGGCTCCTTCAATGATGAAACATCAAGGATGTCGTAATTTTGTCAAAGTTTTTGATAGACCCACTCCTGCAAATGCTGAATACCTTATGGGATTTCCTCTTGGTGCATCTGCAAATTGTCCTTTATCAATCAAAAACTATGAGTTATGGACGGTATGAATATTAGATGGGCATTAGAAAAAAATGATTGTAATCCAATTAGTGCTCAAACAGTACCTAATACATTTTCAAATATAACAGCAAGCAGTCTTTTAACAGAACAGGTCCATAATCGGTCTTGTGCTCAATGGAAGAAAGCTAATTTTGTTATATGTTCAAAACCACGCAGTTGCTCTTTGTCAGCTTGTTTGGAGGGGTGGGTCATGCTCGCTGGTAAAGAAAGAAATCAGGTTTTATTTCTACAAAATGATGATGGCATTTACAAGGCATACAATTGGAAGGGAATTGAAATAAATGGTAGGATTGATGATATTGTGAAAAAGTATAAAATAATCAAAACGGGAAAATGATAAAACAGGATATTATTAATCAATTAGTTGCTAAAGGCTATAACAACGATGCAAGTGCTACGCAGCAGGATTTGTATACCACGATAGAGAGAGGGCAGTTGTTTTCTCAAACAAACAGACTAAATGCAGGTTGGGCAAGAGGAAAATATTTAATCGCTAGTTTTGATTCCACATTGCATAGTGTAAAGGAATATGTTGACCAATGGCTCACCAAGGTGAGGAAATATCAAAACCAATACCTCTGTTTAGAAACACAAAAAGATAATTGGGAGTTTTTTGATTATACTGGTGCTCAAATTCAATTTGTTGTATATCCTCCTCAACTAGAACATTCAAGACATAAAACGAGTAGTATTATTAGAAGTTCACTAAAAAATCCCAATAAGTATCGCCCTTACATTACCGCAATTAAATCCAAACCTTTCCTTTTGCTTGCAGGCATCTCGGGAACGGGTAAAAGTCGCATTGTACGAGAATTGGCACGTGCCTGTTGGGAAGAAGGTTCGGATGAGTACGAGGCTCAGAAGCCGAAGAACTTTGAGATGGTGCAAGTAAAACCCAACTGGCACGACTCGAGTGAACTGATTGGTTATGTAAGCAGGATTGACGGGGTGCGTTATGTGGTTGGACCTTTCCTGAAATTTATGGTGAAAGCCATACAAGACCCGGAGACTCCTTATTTCTTGTGTCTTGACGAAATGAACTTGGCTCCTGTTGAGCAGTATTTTGCTGAATATCTTAGTGTCGTTGAAAGCAGAAAACGTCAAGACGACGGTACCATTACAACTGACCCAATCATCGACTATTCCAACACGGATGAATACAAGAGTCTGATAGATCAGTTGTTCCCCGACGACGATGACCTACGCAAGGAATATCTGACTGAAAGCAGCGGTAAGCGTCTGACTATTCCCAACAACCTGATTGTGGTTGGTACAGTCAATATGGATGAAACCACCTTTTCGTTCTCTCGCAAGGTGCTTGACCGAGCAATGACCATCGAAATGAACGAGGTGGATTTGACGGGTGGCCTAACAAACCGTTATGAGAAAATCGGCAAACTGGGAGCAGCTGAACTGATTGGCACCGCCGTTGAGGGTGTGGATGTGTATGGTGCCTACCAGTCGGTATGTGATAAAGTTATCGCTTATCTTGAAGCCATCAATAATGAGTTGGAGGGAACGCCCTTCAAGATTGCTTATCGTACCAGAAACGAGGCATTGCTCTATGTGGTGAACAATCTTCCCTACAAGCAGGATGATGAGTCGGAGGATGATGTCATCAACCGTGCATTGGACGAGATTACCAACATGAAGATTCTTTCACGTATTGAAGGTGATGCCGACAAAATCGGCACTTTGTTGGAGCGACTTGAGAAAACGATAGGGGAGCAACTGGGTGAACAGTTCACAATAGATAATTCCGTATCGTTAAAGAAACTGGCAGAGATGAAACACCGGCTCGATAGCGGTTATACCAGTTTCTGGAGTTAACGCAACGAGTTTGAGGATTATTACGTGTCATGGAGTTGCTGACGATAAAGCACGAGGACTTCACGATGTATGTGGAGTGCTCGAAGTATGAGGCCATCTGGGGAAAGGCTGTAAGGAATGTGGGCAGAGAGAATCTGCTCACCACTTACACATGGACGGATGGCGTAAAGTCGGCAATGCTCAATGACGAAACTCTCGAGAATGGTCAACAGGCAAGGGCCGTGTTCTTTGACAATGCTGAATATCCCATTTGGGTGGACTTCGGCACTCATGTGAACAATGCCCAGTTTGGTTTGATGCTCCAGTCAGACAATGATCGCTTCAGTTTCCGTGGACACACCTTGGCTGGCTTCATCAACTATGGCAACGAAATCGGCAAAAGCGAACTCCAACTTGTCTATCATGTAGGCAAGGAACAACGTCGTTTCAAACTGGGTTATGAGGTTCTGAGCACTAAACTGAATTACCACGAACACTGGAAGAAGATTATCGAGGACATTGAGGAGGAGTATCGCCTGTTGACGCTCGACTATATGAAACGCACGTTTCATAGTTTCTCACCTGACACAAAGGGTGATGCGCCTGATTTGATATGGTGGAACATCTTTGCACGAGAACAAGAAAAGTTTGTGAAGGCGTGTCGCAGCATCATTGAAAGACCTCGTCGCAGATTACGTGGCTATGAGGTGTATCTGAGAGCAGACAAACTGAAGCGAGTGACGACAAACATAGAGAATGAATTGGCAGAACACAAACGTGAACCAGCACATCTCTATCGTGTGGAGGAACATATTCAGTCGAATGATACGCAGGAGAACCGCTTTCTCAAATATGCACTAAGTCAAATAACATCTAAATATGAAGCGCTTAAGAAACGTATAGAGGCCATCAATAATACCTCAGAAACGCTGAGGCAGGAAATGGATGAGGTGGAGAGGACGTTGAACCATTTGAAGCGTAATCCTTTCTTCAGAACTGTTGGCCGTTTCAAGGGACTGACACAGGAGAGTCTGGTGCTGCAAAGAGCCACGGGCTATAGCCAAGTGTACGGGACGTGGCAATTGTTGAGGCGTGCCTATTCGTTGCATGACGGTTTGTACAGGTTGCAAACGAAAGACATTGCAACACTTTATGAGATTTGGTGTTTCATCGAGGTGAGCCATATAGTCCGAGAGCAATTGGGCATGGATGTGGAAGTAGATCATCGCAACCGCATGGAGATGAATGGTGTGTTTACGTGGGAGTTGGGCAAGGGAGAACATTCTCGAATCCTGTTCAGCAAAGACGGAGTGGAGTTGGCTGAACTTGTCTATAACCCGAAGCATACAGAAAGGGAGAACGACTCCATCAGCATGGAACACTTAGTCGTTCCGACGGTTGCACAAAAGCCCGACATTGTGCTGCAATTGACGAAAGATGATATTGAGAAGGGCATGAAGTTGACCTACCTCTTCGATGCTAAATACCGCATCAACGACCGAACTGACGCTGGTGTGGACACGCCTCCTGATGATGCCATCAACCAAATGCACCGTTATCGCGATGCCATCTACTACAAAGACAACAAGGAGGGTGGTGCATCGTTAAAGAAAGAAGTAATAGGCGGATACATTTTGTTCCCTGGCAATGGCGAACCATTAGAGGTGGCTAAAGCAAAATTTCAGAAGTCTCTTGATGAAGTGAATATTGGTGCGTTCCCTTTGAGACCTAATGATGAGAAAAATAGGGTACTACTGGAGCACTTCATTAAGGAATTGATTAATGCCAAATCTGCTACAACTATCTCAAAGGTGATTCCTCAAAAAGGAGCCTTTATGGAAGTGGGCGATAGAGTGTTGATAGGACTGGTAAAAGATAGTCACAGAAAGAATTACTTGAAAAGTTTTGAGGAGGGTAAAGCAGACCTTTATTATACTGGCCCATCGTTTCCAACAACAATTGCTCTGCATGATTTGCACTACTTTATTCCTTATTTCAAAGGTAAGGGCATCCGAGATGTGTATGAGATAACAAGAATAAGAACCATCAAGGGGAGTGAGGCAAAACAGATTAATTCGGCAGGTGGAACGGATGATCTGAGATTGGCCTTCCACTTAAAACCTCATCATCCATTATCAGACGACTATCGAGCAATTAAGCATCAGTTACTCATAGACTACACTTTCCTCGATACGACATTTGGAGAATTAGAAAAGATTTTTTGCTGAACGGGTACATCTTTGAAGATAATTGTGTAACTTTGCATTATGGATAAACTCTCACCTCAGCAACGGCATAAGAATATGGCGGCGATTCATAGTAAGGGAACGAAGCCTGAGATGATTGTGCGGAAGTGGTTGTGGAAGGAGGGTTTTCGGTATAGGCTGAACCATAATAGATTGCCTGGACATCCGGATATTGTGCTGAGGAAATACAGGACTTGTGTGTTTGTGAACGGATGTTTTTGGCATGGACACCACATCCATTTTCCATCTGACGATTTACAATTTACGATTGAGAACTCAGAGTGTTGCAAGATTCCAAAGTCCAATCGTGAGTTTTGGGTGAGAAAGATTCAGAGAAATCAGAAAAGGGATAAGGAAGAACAGCGGAGGTTGGCTCAGATGGGTTGGCATTGTATCACGGTGTGGGAGTGTGAGTTACGTCCTGCTGTGCGTGAGATGACCTTGCAGGCTTTGGCTCATACGCTCAATCATATCTTTCTTGACGACCATCATGTGAAGAGGATGTATGTGGCTGAAGAAGAGGAGCATTGGATGGCTGCGGAAGAAGATGAGTTATCCTTGTAGATAGAGGGAGATAAAAGACGTTAGTTTTGTCAAATGTTGTAGGGGCATATCTTGTATAAGCCCAAATAAAAGGGCATAGACTAGCTATGCCCCTACAAACAATCTAAGATAAGTCCCATTTGTTATATCTTCATCTAGTATTCTCCGAGGCTATGGAGCAGGCCAAGGTAGGTGCTGCACCAGAAGGTGTCAAACTGGTCATCACCGTCTGAGTCATACTTCCACACACCAATTTCTCGCTTGGAAGAGAGTTGGGATGAGGTGATCCAAAGTTGCACATAATCCTTGTCGGTGGTGTAACTGTAGTTGGTGATTTCCAAGGTCATGGTGCAGGGTTGGGTAGGGGTGTAGTTGTTGGCATACTTGGCACCTTCAAACCATGAGCGCACTTTGTCAAACTTCTTGTATTGGTTGGCTTGACTCCAGTCAGACTTGTAGTAATCAGTCATCAAGGAACTTTCGTCGGGGAAATGTACCATTTGTGCATCTCTGTTCTCTGACTTTGTCACCTTGCCTATGTAGTTGAGCATGTCCTTTGCCGTCTCCTTGTCATAGTTGAGTTGGTTGAGGGCTGCTACAAGCAGGACAGGCTGGAGGTAGGGGCTGTCGTGGATGTCTTTCATGCCATTGGGGAGTTGAAGGTTTTTCAGTTCAGCCACGTTGGTGGGAAGGTCTTCAAGGCTCACTTTGACAGTACCGAATGGTGCATCTTTATAAATGTAGTCTGTACCATTGGAAAGGTGGATGGTAAGGTCTTCATAGGGCAGTCCACTCTCGTCGATGGTGACTTGCAGGGCACGTGCAGATGTGCTTTCTTCAACATCGTCCATGGCTGTATTGTCTGCTTCATCATTGGTAAGAATGCCGTTGGTGATAGTGTCGGCATTGTTGGTGCTTTGGGTGTTCAAGTCGCAACCTGTGAACAAGATTGCTGTCAGTAGGGCTGCTGAACAAAGTGTCCAAGTCTTCAGAAGGTTATTTGTTGTTTCCATTTATATAAGAATTAAAAAGGTAAATAATGAGGGTTACGA
>R23__coassemble_692_pt1 | contig 20509 bp, 19 predicted proteins | sample R23__metabat2_high_PE_006 | metagenome-assembled genome bin R23
GTTTCCTTGCACTCGACCATGACGGCATCGTCTTCGAAGCCTACAACCTTTCCCATCCTACCGTTGTAGTAGTAGGAGCCTCCTTGTGATGGGTTGGGCACGCTTTCGTTCTTGATGAACATGACTTGTGCGCCTTCCTTCAGCACGAGGTCGGCATCGGCAGGAAAGGAGGTTTCGGGAAATTCGCCGTCGGTCACGGCGGCAAAGTGCTTCTCCTGCGACGGCAACGCCGCCAGTTGCTCTTCGTTGTAGCGGTTGGCCATGTAGTTGTGGGTGGTGAGACGTATGCTCTCTTCGTCGCCAGGCTTGTAGTCGGGGATGTAGCGTGTGTTGAAGGCCGCCAGGGTCTGGGCATCGAGACGCCCTTCGCGGATGTTGCCGAGCAGACGGATAAAGTTCTCGTCGCTCTGGCGGTAGATGTGTTGGAGTTCGATGGTGACGTACTGGATTTGCTGTAACGCCCGGCTGCTGAAAAAATACGGGGTCGGGTAGTATTCCTTCAGCACTTCCCATTCCTTCTCGACAGCTACGGGTGCCAACTGCTGCAGGTCGCCTATCATCAGCAACTGCACGCCGCCAAAGGGTTTGTAGCGGTCGCGGTACTTGCGCAGCACGCCGTCGATGGCATCGAGCAGGTCGGCACGCACCATCGAAATCTCGTCGATGACGAGCAGATCCATGGTCCGCATGATGTTCTTCTTCTCTTCACTCATGCGGAAATGATTGCCCTGCTCCTTGTATTGCGTGCCAGGAATGTGAACCCCCAGCGGCAGTTGGAAAAACGAATGGATGGTCACGCCCTGTGCGTTGATGGCTGCCACGCCTGTCGGAGCCACCACTACCATACGTTTGGGTGCCAACTCGCGGATTCGCTTCAGAAACGTCGTCTTTCCCGTTCCGGCTTTGCCCGTCAGGAACACGCTCACGTCGGTCCCTTCGATAAACTGCCACGCCAGATTCATCTCGTCGTTATGCTGCTTCGTTGCCATGATACTGATGAAGTTTTACGCTATTATTCTTGCAAAGATAGGAATTTTCGACAGAAAACATTAAATTTTTCATCAAAACATTGGAAGTAATGGGTGAAAATATCTACCTTTGGGCGACAACTTTCAAATAAGTAAAATTAAAAATTAATAATTGAACCACGGAAACACACAGAAAAATAACGGAAACACACGGAGAATTTCCGAGTTTTTCCGAGAATTTCCGAGTTTTTCCGTTCTAATCGTAAATCGTATGGTGAACTTCAAGAAACTTCTGGCAGCAAGTCTGCTCATGATGATGGCGCAACTGATGGTGGCGCAGGTCTCAAACCCCTTCTTCGAAAAACTGAAAGGCGCCAAAGGTGCTGAAGTGATGGAAATTAGCGAGGGACTGATGGCGCTGGCAAGGATGAGCATCGAAAGTCCCGAAGAAAAGGCGATGATGGAACACGTCAAGTCGATGAAGGTGCTCAACTTGGACTCGGCAAACACGCCTGCTGTACTCAAAACGGCTCGCGAAGAGGCTGACAAAATCGAAAAGGCTGGCATGACGAAGTTGGTCTCTGAACAAAAGGATGCAGAGGAGGCTGCCGTCTATGTCCTCAAGAAAGATAACGTCATTCAGGAATTCTTCATGTGGGGCTATGACAACGAGGACGGTTTCTTTGCCGTCCAGATGAACGGCACATTTACCGAAGATGAACTCGGCGGACTCATGAACATGGGCAAGTAAAGCCGCCCCATATTACCTATTTATATAAAACAACCAAGCGCTTGGAAAATGACTTCCAAGCGCTTGGCGTTTTTTCTCCAAGTGCTTAGCGTTCGAACGCCAAGCACTTAGCGTGGTTATTTCAGACCGAGTTTCTTCTTGATGTCCTTCGGAACGGCATCCTTGTGGACGAGGATGTTCATGGTCTTGTAGGCGACGAAGGCTTTCGAGGCGTACCAGATGCCGTTGTACTTGCCGCTGAGGCCCCAGGAGTTCTTCACCATGAAGTATTCCTTGCCGTTCTGATCCTTGGCCAGTCCGTAGATGACCATGCCGTGGTCGTCGGTAGTTTCCCAGTTGTCGTAGCCTTCCTGACGCATCTCCTGCGTGACGGTAACTTCGGGGTAGGGACGTGTGGTGCTCTCCATACGACGTTGGGCGGGAGTGAGTCCGAGCCAATGGGCCATGTCCGAACCTGTGTAGTCGGGAGCCTTCTCGACGTCTGGCATGACGGCGATACCGTCGCGTGTGAAGCCTGCTTCACTTACGTCGGCACCCCAGGCAAACGTGTAGCCTTCACGTACGGCGTTGTCCATGACCTGCATGAACTCGTCGAGCGGCAGGTTGTAGGACGAACCCCAGCGCCAGTTGTCCTGAATCTCGAGGATGAAGGGTTCGTAGAAGGGGTGATGGGTGTAGGAGGTGAGGCTGACATAGTCGTCGAGGTTCAGACCGAGCGATGCCTGGTAGGACTGAGGCGTGTAGGTCTTGCCGTTGTAGGTGAAGGTCTCGGGAACTTCGCCGAGATACGTGTCTAGTACGGCGTTGATGGCCTTGAACCATGTCGGACTGAGTTTCTTCTGACTGCCCGAGGCGATGCCTTTGACCATGGGCTCGAGAATCTGGAAGAACTCGGTAAAGTTGTTCAGCGTGTCGCCATAGAGCGTGCCTGGCAGCGGCATGGCTGTCTCGGGCATCATACCGTAGTTCTTCATGCAATAGACTGCGTCGTAGAACGAGCCGCCCTGTGAAAAGGAAATGTCGCCATGCAAGCGCACGCTGGCCTTGGCGCGGTCTTCGTAGGTCTTGTGAACGACGAAGGTTTCGCAGAGGTCAAACTCGCCCTTGCCCATGCGGAGCAGTTCGGCTTCGAAGAATCCGAGGCTCGAGTAGGCCCAGCAAGTGCCCGAGCGGTTCTGGTTCTTGACACGGGTGATGGGGTTTTCCTTGACGGTCGTAAATTGGAAACCGTCGTTTTGTGCAAAGGTTGCTGCGCTGATGAGGAGAGCGGCAGCGAGAGTGAGGATTTTTTTCATTGTTTATTGAATAATTAAATGGGGTGAATAGGCTGAATGGGTGTTGTGGAATTAATGGGATGAGGCGATGAAGGCTTCGACGTCGTCAGCCTTGTAGGGGATGACTTGCTTGCCGAGCATGCGGTTGCCTGTCTCGGTAATGAGGATGTCGTCCTCGATGCGGATGCCTCCGAAGTCCTTGAACGTCTCGAGCAGGTCGTAGTTGAGGAAGTCGCGATGAAGTCCTTCGGCACGCCATTGGTCGATGAGTTGCGGAATGAAGTAAATGCCCGGTTCGTCGGTCAGCACAAAACCCGGCTGCACGCGGCGTCCGCAACGCAGACAGTTGGTACCGAACTGAGTAGAGGGCTGTACCTCGTCGTCGAATCCGACATACTGCTGGCCCAGTCCTTCCATGTCGTGCACGTCCATGCCCATCATGTGACCGAGTCCGTGAGGCAAGAACATGGCGTGGGCACCTGCGGCAACGGCATCATCCGTATTGCCACGCATCAGCCCGAGGTCCTTCAGGCGCTCCGTCATAAGACGGCATACATCGAGGTGCATGTCCATCCACTTGATGCCGGGCTTTGCCTTCTCCAGCACAAGGTCGTGACAGGCGACAACGATGTCGTAGATGTCGCGCTGACGTTGAGTGAAACGTCCGCTGACAGGAGTCACGCGGGTATTGTCGGAGCAGTAGTTGTCGTTGGTTTCGGCACCTGCGTCACAGAGCATCAGACGTCCTGCCTCGAGCGGTTTGTCGGTAAGCAGGCTATGCATGATTTCGCCATGGGTGGTGACGATGCTTTGGAACGACACCATACAGCCTTTGCCATGGGCGATGCCCTCGAGCAGTCCGGCGATGTATTGTTCGCTGACACCCGGACGACAGGCACGCATGGCGGTCGTGTGCATCTCGTAGCCGATGGCCATGGCACGTTCGATTTCCTCGATTTCCTCCTGAGTCTTGACCGAGCGCATGGCGACGACGGCCTTGATGAGCGGCACGCTGGCCTCGGCACGCGTTTGCAACGGATGGATGCCGAGCAAGTCGGCCAGTTGAATCTGGTGGTCGAAACGGTAGGGTGGGAGATAGTGGACCGTCTGACCTTTGCTGCGGGCAGCATCGACGAGCACTTTGAGTTGCTTCATCGGGCCGCTCAACGTGATGCCGACGCTTTCGCCCAGGTCATGGACCGAGGGCACAAAGCCTGTCCAGATGATGTCTTCGATGTCGATGTCGTCGCCGACGAGCCATTCCTGGTCTGCATCGACGTCGATCACCAGCGCCAGTCCGTCGCGCTTCAGTCCTGCGTAGTAGAGGAACGAACTGTCTTGACGGAACTTGTAGCCGTTGGCGGGATAGTTGGCCGGCGACTCGTTGTTGCCCAGCAGAACAATCAGTCCGCTGCCCATCAGCCGCTTCAGTTCCGCCCTTCGTTCAATATAAGTCTGTTTGCTGAACATAAGTGATTGTTTATGTCAAATGTTGAATGTCAAATGTTAAGTAGTAAAGACGATTAAGATTGCAAAGTTACATTAAATATGTGGGGTTCGCAAACTTTCTGCTAAAAAGATACTTCATCTGTCCCAAAAAGGTGTGTTTTGATGTGTTTTGTCGAGTTTATAAAAAACACGTCCAAGCGCTTGGAATTTTTACGCCAAGCACTTGGCGTTCTCACGCTAAGCACTTAGCGTTTTCACGCCAAGCACTTGGCGGTATCATTTTTATTCATTAACTTTGGCTGCGCCGAAGTTACTCACGTTCGGGAAAACAAAATCAAAAACTTCGTCGTTTGTTTTGTTTTCCTCTCACTTAATCGTAACTTTGCATCATCAAAAGCGTATCTATGAAGAAAGAACATGATGTGTCGCCTGTCTATCAGCGTGACGTGCTGGAGTTTGTGACCGTGGCTGTACAGTTCTGCGCCTATCTCGAAGAGGCGGAGCAGAAGCAGCCGCGTGAGTTTGTCGATACGATGCTGCGGTTGTTGCCTCTGCTCTATCTGAAAGGCACGTTGCTGCCGGCGTTCGACATGGACGAAGAGACGGAGTTGCAGGACTTTGTGACCGAGGAAAACTATGACATCGTGCGCGGCAACGTGGCGATGCTGATGGGTGAGCACGACGACTACCTCGACGTGTTCATGGAGGACATGAAGTATAGCGACACGCCTATCCTGACGACCATTAGCGAAAACTTGGCCGACATCTACCAGGACCTGAAGAACTTTGCCATGAACTACCGGCAGGAGGTGGAAACCGTGATGCAGGAAGCGCTGGCCGAGGTGAAAGAGAATTTTGAACATTATTGGGGACAGCGTTGTGTGAACGTGATGCGTGCCCTGCACGACGTGCGTTACAACAATTCGGACGATGAAGCAGATTAAGGAGAAGTTTGAGAAAAGCGATATAGCGGCGTTGCCCAAGGTGCTGTTCGAAGGACGCATCTTCGTGGTTCTTTCGGAACGTGAGGCCGACCGCGCCGTCGATTATCTGCTGCGCCAGCCCATCCTCGGCTTCGACACAGAGACACGGCCCTCGTTCCGTCGCGGACAGATGCACAAAGTTGCTCTGCTGCAGGTCTCTACGCACGATACGGCGTTCCTGTTCCGACTGAACCGCATCGGTCTGTGCGACTCGGTGGTACGGATGCTTGAGGACACGAAGGTTGTGAAAGTTGGTCTTTCGCTCAAGGACGACATGATGCAACTACACCATCGTCGGCATTTTCAGAAAGGCACGTTTGTCGAACTGCAGGACGAGGTGCAGCAATTGGGTGTGCAGGACATGAGTCTGCAGAAACTCTATGCCAATCTGCTCGGCGGCCGCATCTCGAAGACTCAGCAACTGACCAACTGGGAGGCCGATGTGCTTACCGAGGCGCAGCAACGCTATGCCGCCACCGACGCCTGGGCGTGCATCCAGATACACGAAGAAATACAACGCCTGCTCCGGAGTGGCGATTATCAACTGGTTGAATAATTAAATTGTACTTTGTACCTTGTAATTTGTACATAAAAATATGAAGCAAGTTTTTCTTAAATACGGCAAGGACGAGTCGTTGCGGCGCTATCACCCGTGGATTTTCTCGGGCGCCATCCATCACTTCTCCGACGAACTCGAAGACGGCGAACTGGTGGAGGTCTTTGCCTCGACACCACGTCCCGACCACAGCGGCTTCGACTACGAATTTATTGCTGTGGGTCACTACCAGGTGGGCAGCATCATGGTGCGTGTCCTCTCGTTCGAGCAGGAAGAAATCAACCAGCAGTTCTACGAGAAAAGGATTAGAGCAGCCTATGAGATGAGGCGCACGTTGAGGCTTGGTGGTTCGTCCTTCCGGTTGGTACATGGCGAAGGCGACTCTTTGCCCGGGCTTGTCATCGACGTCTATAACCAGACGGCGGTCATGCAGGCACACTCGGTCGGCATGCATCGTCAACGCAAAATGATTGCTGCGGCGCTCAAGGCTGTACTTGGCGACGCCATAGACAATATTTATTATAAGTCGGAGACGACGCTGGCCTATGCTGCCGAGGCCGACGGAGGAAATGGCTTCCTGCTGGGCGGCAAGGCGGACGATGTGGCCGAGGAGAACGGCCTGAAGTTCCATGTCGATTGGCTTCGTGGCCAGAAGACAGGCTTCTTCGTCGATCAACGGGACAATCGTGCCTTGCTCGAACGCTATGCACAGGGGCGCCGCGTGCTCAACATGTTCTGCTACACAGGCGGCTTCTCGTTCTATGCCCTTCGTGGTGGAGCAACACTCGTACATAGCGTCGATTCGTCGCAGAAAGCCATCGACCTCACACGCGCCAACGTCGAACTGAACTTCCCTTCAGACCCCCGACATGAAGCCTTTTGTGAGGATGCCTTCAAGTTCCTCGACACGATTCAGCCCGATGCCTACGACCTCATCGTCCTCGACCCACCTGCTTTTGCCAAGCACAAGGACGCCCTTCGCAACGCGCTGAAAGGCTACACACGCCTGAACTATAAGGCTTTCCAAAAACTCCCCGCAGGCGGCATCCTCTTCACCTTCAGTTGCTCCCAGGCAGTAAATAAGGACCAGTTCCGCGCCGCCGTCTTCACAGCCGCAGCCCAGGCCGGTCGTCGTGTCCGCATCCTGCACCAACTCCACCAGCCTGCCGACCATCCCATCAACATCTACCATCCCGAAGGCGAATATCTGAAGGGCCTGGTGCTTTATGTGGAGTAGGGCAGTTTAACCCCCATGTGACTTCGTTTTTCAACGTACTGCGGTGTGTTTCCGTGCGGTCCACAGTCGGCGCTGACACGGTCCACAGTCCAAATGAAAATAGACTGTGCCACGAGTATAAGCAGAGCGCGACATCCAGCAATGGGTGTCGCGCTCTGTTTTTGGGAGATGTATGATTTATTTCTTTGCGTCGTCCTTCTTGGGTTCTTCCTTCTTGTCGTCGGTTTTCTTGTCCTTGGCGTAGCGCTTGTTAAGGGCAGCGACGACTTCTTCGGTCACGTCGTAGGCCTCGTTGGCGTAGAGGACGTTGTCGATGCCGCTGGACTTGCAGAGGATGAAGTCGAAGCCTTTCTCCTTGGCGTAACTGTCCATGAACGACTTGATAGTGTCGGTGAGGGCCTGGAGCTCCTTCTGGTATTCTTCCTGAAGCGAGTTGCTGAGGCGTGTCTGCAGGTCTTCGATGTCCTGCTGGAGTTTTGCCAGACGGGCCTGTTCCTTATTGAACTGCTCTTCTGTGTACTGGTTGCTTTGGGCCTTCTTCTGGAATTCCTGCACCTGGGCTGCGAAGTTGCGGCCTTTCTGTGTGATGGTTGCTTCGGCGTTGGCCTGCTTCTTCTGGAAGTTGTCGCTGGCGTCCTTGTAGAGTTCGTACTGGCTGGTGAGCGTGTCGATGAGGACGTAGGCGATTTTCAGTTGTTGAACTTCCTGAGCAGGTGCGGCTGTGGGCTGCGCAGTTTCTGTTTGGGGATTGTTGTTGCAAGCTGCGAAGAGGGCAGCGGCGGCGATTGTGTAAAAGATTTTCTTCATAAATGATTTATTAATGGTTTTCGTATGGGCAAGATGGACACTAAGTCGGTTTTGTGATTTAACGGGAAACTTCCTTCACGCCTCCACGTCGGTGACGAGCGGCAAAGTCTTGACTCTGCACGCAGGTGATGCCACGGTCGCGCATGGCTTTGTTGCCCGAAACGTGTGAGTTCGGGAAGCGTCCGTTCTTCTTAAGAAGTATGGAAATTGCCAAAAAAGCCATGCAAAACACAAGAATTATGGCCGAGAGTAGCAGAAGTTTCAGCATTATTTGTTAATTTTGTCGCAAAGTTAAGCAAAACTGAGCAACATTAAACAATAATCATTTAACTTTTAACATTAATTATGGCAGAATTACTTCCAAAGCACGTGTTTGACCTGTTCAAGCAGATTAACGGCGTGCCTCGTCCCTCGAAACACGAGGAACAGATGATTGAGTGGCTGCAGCAGTTTGCCAAGCAGCACGGATTCCCTTGCAAAGTCGACAAGGCAGGCAATGTGCTCATCTCGAAACCTGCAACGCCAGGACGTGAGGACCGTCCGACGGTGGTGCTCCAAGGCCACATGGACATGGTGTGCGAAAAGGTATCGAGCATCGAGTTTGACTTTATGAAACAGCCCATCGAATCGTACATCGACGGCGAGTGGATGAAGGCGCGTGGCACGACGCTGGGTGCCGACTGCGGCATCGGCGACGCTCTGGCGCTGGCTGTGCTGATTGACCCGACTGTCGAGCATGGTCCGCTCGAATGCCTCTTCACCCGCGACGAAGAGACGGGCTTGACGGGTGCTTTCGAAATCGAACCTGGCTTCATGCATGGTCAGTATCTTATCAACCTCGACTCTGAGGACGAGGGCGAAATCTTCGTCGGATGCGCTGGTGGTGCAGGCACTACGGCCACGTTCCACTACACACGCGAGGCTGTTCCCGAAGGCTATGTGGCCCTTCGCGTCATGGTCGATAAACTGACGGGAGGCCATTCGGGCGACGACATCAACAAGCGTCGTGCCAATGCCAACAAAATCCTCGCGCGATTCCTATATAATATATGGGAGCAGTTCGACGCTCGTCTCATCGACATCAAGGGCGGCAACCTGCACAATGCCATCCCGCGCGACGCACAGGCCGTCGTTGCCGTTCCTGCGAAGGACAAGGAGGCTGTGCGTGTGGCCTTCAACGTGTTTGCAGCCGAGGTTCAAGACGAATTTCATGTCGAGGAGCCCACGATGGAATTCAAGATGGAGTCCGTGGCTGATACGGCCGATGCCATCGACCCACAGACGGCCCGCAGCCTCATCTTTGCACTCGAAGCCCTGCACAACGGCATTCTGGAAATGAATCAGGACATCCCCACATTGGTCGAGACCAGCAGCAACCTGGCCAGCGTCCGCACCAACGACGACACCATTGTCATCGTCACCAGCCAGCGAAGCAGCGCCATTAGTGCCCGCGATAACATGTGCCGCACCATCGCTGCGACTTTCCGTCTGGCAGGTGCTGACGTCGAAATCGGCGACGGCTACCCGGGTTGGAAACCTAATCCTCATTCGAAACTCCTGCAGATCACGGTCGATGCCTACAAGCGTTTGTTCGGCAAGGAACCCGTGGTTCGTGCCATCCATGCCGGTCTCGAATGTGGCCTGTTCAGCGAGAAATATCCGCATCTCGACATGGTCAGTTTCGGTCCCACCCTGCGTGGTGTCCATTCGCCCGACGAACGTCTCGAAATCAAGACCGTGGACATGGTCTGGCGCCATCTCGTCGAAGTGCTTCGCTGCCTCTGATGCAGCATAATAGAAAAGTCGGCGCAGCGAGAGAATCCTTTCGCTGCGCCGATTTTGTTTTCTTGGCTAAAGTGTTGAGAATGAGAAAGCAAATATTCTTCCTCTTTTGATAGAAATAGATTGGACAGGAACTCCTCCCCGGAAAGGGGAGGTGGCGCGAAGCGACGGAGGGGTAACTATCTTCAAAAACAGTCTTTTCAACCTTAACAAATTGGTTAAAAGTAAGTGCCCCCTCCGTCCCTCTGGGGCACCTCCCCTTTCCGGGGAGGAGTTTTAAAGCAAAGCACTTCAATAAACCGACTTCTTAGCAGGTCGATTACAAAATGTCAAACATATCTCTTTACCCTCTCCAAGTACTTGGCGTAATCACGCCAAGTGCTTAGCGTTCGAACGCCAAGTGCTTAGCGTGAAATTTCCAAGCGCTTAGCGTCGTGTTATTTCATGAGGTCGTTGACCATGTTGGTACGGCTGCATTGGATGTCTTTTGTGTCTGCATGTCCGTTGAGCGTAACCGTCTGTGTGCCCCAAGCAGTAAGGATGAGGTGATGGACATCGAGCGTCGCATCGGTCGTGCCGCTACCGTCGGCGATGAGTGCTGCTTCGTCGCCTCGGATGAGGCCAAAGCGGGCTTTTGCAACATCCGACGCCGTGTATTTCAGTTTCTTGCACACGAGGGTATCGGCTTCGATGCTGCCGTTCACCATGTTGCCAATGACGAGGTCGTCGGAATGGAGTGTTCCCGCGAGGTGGATGGTGCCGCTATTGTAGTTGGAGACAATCGTGAGGGTAGGGGTGCTGACGTACAAACGGGCCTTCAGTTCGGGTGATATTTCATGCAGTTCGTTGATGGTCAATCCAGCATCATCGATGCAGATGTCGTAGTCGTTAAGTAACATCTTATTTCCTTCAAAACGAACGGAATACGCGCCTTCGCTCCAGTATATGTCGAGGTTGCTCAAGTTGTTGATTTGGGTGAATTCCCGCTCGACTGCGATGTCGGTTGTCGAAGGGGTGACCTCACCCTGTCCGCCACCCGAAGGAGCATGTTGTCCGGTGCAGGCGGAGAAGAGGGGCAGTAGGAGTGCAAAAACGATGAGAAAGTGGTGTTTTTTCATTGTTTTGATGTTTTGTGCTGCAAAGATAGCGAAAGTGTCGCGATTTTTTTTTATCTTTGCCAAATAAATTAATGTAGAAAATCAATTATGGCAGTACAAAACGATTACATGACCGTGGCCTATCGTCTGTATGTCCGCGATGAGGGCGACGACGAAGAGGCGTTGGTCGAAGAGTGTTCGAAGGACGAACCGTTCCGCTTTATCACCCATCTGGGCTGCGTGCTTCCCGCATTTGAGGAAGCCATGGAGCCGCTGCAGACAGGCGACGAGTTTGACATCGTCATTCCTCATGACAAGGCATACGGCGAAGTCGATGATGCCCGCATTTTCGACGTGCCGAAGAATGTCTTCACCGTCAATGGAAAGTTTGACGCAGAGCACATTTTCGAGGGCAACATCATCCCCCTGCAAGACGAAGACGGACAACAGTTTAGTGCTACCGTCATCGAGGTGAAGGAAGACGCTGTGACCATCGACCTGAACCATCCGCGTGCTGGACAGGACCTGCATTTCCAGGGAACTGTCGTCGAGAAGCGTCCTGCTACCGCCGACGAAATCACGGGCATGGTGAACATGATGGCCAACGACACCTGTGGTTGTGGTTGTGGCTGTGACTGCGATGATTGTGACGATCATCATCATCACCACCATGGCGACGGATGTGGCTGTGGACATTGTCACTAATGAGAAATACGTTTGGTAACATACTGACTCTGACGACGTTTGGCGAGAGCCACGGCGCAGCCATCGGCGGAGTGATTAACGGAATGCCTGCGGGTGTTGCCGTCGATATGGAGTTTGTACAACATGAACTCGACCGCCGTCGCCCTGGTCAGAGTGCTCTGACGACGGCACGTCAGGAAAGTGACCGTGTCGAGGTGCTGTCGGGTGTGTTCGAAGGAAAGACGACGGGTACGCCCATCGGTTTCATCGTGCGCAACAGCGACCAGCACAGCAGCGACTATGACGAACTGCGAACTGCTTTCCGGCCTTCCCATGCCGACTTTACCTATCAGCAGAAATATGGCGTGCGTGACTATCGCGGTGGTGGCCGTTCGTCGGCGCGTGAGACCGTGGCGCGTGTCGTAGGAGGTGCCTTTGCCAAACTCGCCCTGCGTCAACTCGGCATTTGCATCACAGCCTACACCTCGCAGGTGGGCAACATAGCCATCGGCTGTGACTATCGCCAGTTCGACTTCAGCGAAATCGAGAAGAACCCCGTGCGCTGTCCCGACCCCGAGGCTGCCCAGCAGATGGAACGTCTCATCACGGACGTGAAACAGCAGGGCGACACCGTGGGCGGCGTGATTACATGCATCGTCCAGGGCTGTCCTGTGGGACTCGGCGAACCTGTCTTCAGCAAACTGCACAGCGCTCTCGGTGCTGCCATGCTCAGCATCAACGCTGCCAAGGCGTTTGAGGTGGGCGACGGCTTCGAAGGATGTGCGCAGAAGGGTAGTGAGCAGAACGACATCTTCTGCAACGATGCAGGTCGCATCCGTACTCGCACCAACCATAGCGGCGGCATTCAGGGAGGCATCTCCAACGGCGAAGACATCTGCTTCCGCGTCGGCTTCAAACCCGTGGCAACTTTGCTGCGTGAACAACCGACCGTTGATGTGCAAGGCAACGAAACCACCCTTGCCATGCGTGGCCGTCATGACCCCTGCGTCCTGCCGCGTGCCGTACCCATCGTCGAGGCCATGACCGCCATGACGCTGCTCGACTTTTATCTTTTGAACAAAACTGTAACTTTATAAGTAAAACCATGAACAAAGTAATGCTTATCGGCAATGTGGGTGCAGACCCCTCTGTTCGCTACCTTGACGGTGGCGTTTGTGTGGCTCAGGTACGCCTCGCTACAACCGAGCGTGCCTACACATTGCAGAACGGCACTCAGGTGCCTGAACGTACCGAATGGCATGACGTCATCTTCTGGCGTGGCATAGCCGAGAGGGTAGAGAAGTATGTCCACAAGGGCGACAAACTCTTCATCGAAGGCAAGATTCAGTCGCGCACCTACATCGACAAGAGTGGGGCACAGCGCCGCGTTTACGAAATCATGGCCGAGAACATGGAGATGCTCACTCCGAAAGCCGCTGGTAGTCCGTCTGCTCCGAACAATGCTACTCCGGCACCTCAGCCCGTGCAGCCCTCCACACCTGCTGCTGTATCGCCGCAGGAAACCCCTAACGAAGAGCTTCCTTTCTAAATGCTCTATTTCGACAAACAACAGGAAGGCTGGCGCATCGCTATCTGGCATGTGACAGAGACCATCGACGAGTTGTTGGCATTGCTGCCTGACGAAGAAGTTGTCAGTTCAGAGGCCGAGACACGTTTCCGCTCCGAATCCCGCATTCTGGAGTGGACCGCTGTGCGTGTGTTGCTCTACGACATGCTCGACCGTCAGGTGCCCATCCTTTACGAAGAGAACGGAGCACCTTATTTGCCAGAGTATGAGCATCTCGACATCAGCATCTCGCATACTCGCGGTTACGTTGCTGTGGCTTTGGCCGAACAGGGCGAGATAGGCATCGACATTGAGCAGATCGGGCAGAAGGTCGAGCGAGTGCGCAACCGTTTCATTCGCGACGATGAAGAGGCCGACTCGCTGGAAAAACTCCTGCTGCATTGGTCCGCCAAGGAGACTGCCTATAAGATTCTCAACCGCCGCAAGGTGGATTTCCAGAAACACCTCCGCATCCTACCCTTCGAACTGCAGGACGAAGGCGAGTTCACGTTGCAGGAGTACAAGACCAGCGACGAGGAACGCATGACCATTCACTACAAGTTGTTCCCCGACTTTGTGCTCACCTATTCCCTCATCAATCAAGAAAATGACTAACAAGACTCCCATACTCATCGCAGGTCCTTGCGTCATCGAGTCGATGGAAGTGCTCGACGTCGTTGCCGCCGAACTCGTGCGGCTGAATCAGAAGTACGGCACCGACATCATCTTCAAGGCATCGTTCGACAAGGCCAACCGCACGTCCATCCATTCTTTCCGTGGTCCTGGGCTGGATAAAGGCCTGCAGATGCTTGCCGACATCAAGGCTAAATACGGTCTGCGACTCCTGACCGACATTCACGAAAGTCACCAGGCTGAGGCTGCCGGCGAAGTTGTTGATGTGCTGCAGATTCCAGCCTTCCTGTGCCGTCAGACCGACCTGCTCGTAGCAGCTGCCAAGACCGGCAAGACCGTTAATGTGAAGAAGGCGCAGTTCCTCTCAGGGCTTGACATGCAGTACCCTGTGCAGAAAGTGCGTGAGAGTGGCAACGACAATGTCTGGCTCACCGAGCGAGGCAACATCTACGGCTACAACAACCTCGTCGTCGATTTCCGCAACATTGCCGACATGCACCAGTGGACCTCAACCGTCATCATGGACTGCACCCACAGCGTGCAGCGCCCTGGTGCTGCAGGAGGCAAGACGGGTGGCAATCGTGAGTTCATCCCTGCCATGGCCCTGGCTGCCAAGGCATTCGGTGCCGACGGCTACTTCTTCGAAGTCCATCCCGACCCCGACCATGCTCTTAGCGACGGTCCCAACATGCTGCGTCTCGCCGACTTCGAAAACGTCGTGGCTTCCTTAATAATTAAAAGTTAAAAGTTAAATAAAGAACGGAAATACACAGAAAAAAACGGAAATATACGAATTGTTTCCGAGTTTTTCCGAGAATTTCCGTGTTTTCCGTTGTAATCGGTAAATCGTAAATTGTCAAATCAGTAAATCACAATGACTGACATCCACACACTTGCAGAGAACTGTTTCCGTGACGAGGCACAGGGCCTGCTCGATATGATACCCCAACTCGACGACCACTTCGACCGCGCCGTCGAACTGATGTTCCAGTGCAAAGGCCACATCGTCGTCACAGGCGTGGGCAAGAGCGGCCATGTCGGAGCCAAGGTGGCTGCCACGCTCTCCAGCACAGGCACTCCAGCCGTCTATATCAGCGCCCTCGATGCCATGCACGGCGACATGGGCATGATAGTGCCCGACGACCTTGTCCTCATGATATCCAATTCGGGCAACACCGACGAACTGCTGCGCATCGTCGCAGCCCTCGAGCAGCGCCACATCCCCCTCATCTCCATGACCGGCCATGCCGACTCCCTGCTCGCACGTCACAGCGACGTCCACATCCTTGTGCATGTCGAAAAAGAGGCCTGTCCGCTCAACCTCGCTCCGACCTCCTCGACCACGGCACAGATGGCCATGGGCGATGCACTCGCCATCTCACTCATGGAACTCCGACACTTCAAGGCCACCGACTTCGCATCCTTCCATCCCGGAGGGAGCATCGGTCGCAAACTCGTCACACGTGTCAAGGATGTCATGTACACCGAGAACTTCCCCATCATCTCCAGCGACATGCGCCTCGTCGATGCCCTCATCGACATCAGCCGTGGCAAACTCGGACTGGGTATTGTGCTCGATGCAGAGGAGCGTGTCTATGGCATCATCACCGACGGTGACATCCGTCGTGCCGTCGAACACCGTCGCCAGAACTTCCTCTCAGTCAAGGTATCCGACGTCATGACCCTGAACCCGAAGACCATTGATCCCGAAGCCAAACTGGCACAAATCCAACTCATGTTCCGTCGTCATAAGATTCACTCTCTGCTTGTGGTCGATGACGACAAACATCTCATCGGTATCGTTGACTACTTCGCCATCATGAACTGAGTGCTTGGCGTAAACACGCCAAGTGCTTAGCGTTCGAACGCCAAGCGCTTAGCGTAAAAATTCCAAGCGCTTCGCCAGGGAAAGAAATTTCGATATTTGAGACTACCTATATTTATTTATTCATCAATTTACAATCAGTATGAAGAAACATTACTTTGGATGGATGCTCGCGATGATGATGATGGTCTTCGGAGCATCGAATGTGTGGGCCGAATCGCTGCCTGACGGCGTGGAGGCTGAGACGTGGACGCTGGTAGGTCAGTATTACGCGACGGCCAGCGGTTTCCAGAACCCTGAATTTGTGACGCAGGTAGCCTTCGACGGCGAGGACGTCTATCTGAAGGGTTTGTCGCTGAACTTTCCCGATGCCTGGATCAAGGGTACACTCGACCCAGAGACCCACTTGGTGACTTTTGCCAACTCACAGGTGTCGGGTACGAAGGGTACGACCGAGTATTACATTATCGGTACCGACAATGCCTCGACCGAATGTGACATCGTGTTCCGCTATGATGCCGACCGTCAGATGCTGACCAATCAGACGATGTTCATCATGGAGGTGACGGAGCATACGGAGCCTATCAACAGTTACGAAGTGTTCTGGATGAGCGCCGTCTATTATGCCGGTGAGCCTACGGAACCCGTGCCCGTTGAGGTGCCCGACGGTCTGGAGACAGCGCCGTGGACACTGACGGCCAATGTGCTGTATAGCGACCCTGTGACGACGGAGATGCGCGTGGGGTTCGACGGTCAGGATGTCTATTTCTACGGCTTCACCGAGAGTTACAGCGGGTCGGGTTGGGCCAAGGGTACGCTGAGCGACGATGGTACGACTCTGACCATCAAGGCTCCTCAATACCTGGGTACGATCTCCCGTTCTGGTTACGACTACGAGTGCTTCCTTGCGTCGGTTGACGACGACGGTTACTTGGTTGACCTCGTGTTCCAGTATGACGCCGAGGCAGGCACGTTCACGACCGACCAGCAGGTATTGCTGAACAGCGACATGCACCGTGTCTCACGTCTGGCTACACTGACCGACATGGTCATCACAAGAGTGAACCTCGAGGCAGCCACACCGGTTGACCCTGCCATCCTCGTGTTTGAAGGCAAGGAAGGCTATCCCAACATCCAAATGGATGTTCAGGCGGTCGATGTGGACGGTAACGAACTGGACGAGTCGTCGTTCTTCTACACCCTCTGGATCGAGAAGGACGGTGTGGAGCAGCAGTTGACGCTGTCGGCCGAACTGTATGCAGACGACCTCGAGGAGGACATGGTCGAGATTCCTTACCTGTTCTCGGGCTACGAAATCTATGACCAGGGACAGTTAGTCTATCTGAAACAGGGTCTGGAGGAAATGGAGACGTGGACCAAGATTGGCGTGCAGTCGATCTATCGCGAAGGTGAGAAGGTGGGCCGCTCGAATATCGTCTGGATGGACCTGACGAGTTACTGGGACAACGTACTGGTCAAACTGCCCGACGGCGTAGTGCCACAGCAGTGGGCCATCGATGCAATATTCAAAACCGAAGGAAATATCTATGACGTGCAAAAAGCAACACAGGTAGCCTTCGACGGCACGGATGTCTATCTGCAGGGCCTGTCCTATTTCTTCCCTGATGCATGGGTGAAGGGTACGCTCGACACAGAGACGGGACTTGTTACCTTCGCTTCGGGACAGTATGTCGGCGAGGCCGAATATTATGGCAAGGAGTACATGCTGGGTAGTAATGGTGGCACTGACATCTGTGACATCGTGTTCAAGTACGACGAAGCGGCACAGACGCTGATTCAGGAGACAACCTTCATCTATGATAACGACGGTAAAGAGTCAATTGATTCTTGGGGCGCATGGATGAATACCAGTTACTATGCTGGCGAACTTGTTGTCGTAGAACCGACTGAAGCGACAGACGGACTCGAAACGGAATTATACACCCTCACGGCTACAAACGGAAGTGATGAATACAGTTATCAAATGGAGATTGGATTCGACGGCAATGCTGTCTATTTCAAAGGCTTCACTGAAGACACAAACAACATGTGGCTGAAGGGTACGCTGAGCGACGATGGTACGACTGTTACCATCCCTGCCAACCAATATATGGGCATCCTGCAGTCGATCTTCTATGACTATAAGCTCTACATGACGGCATTCGATATGTCCGGAGGCTTTGTTGACATCGTGATGAACTACGATGCTGAGGCTGGCACGTTCACGACCGACCAGGTCATGGTCATCAACAGCAACAGGTTTGTGCAAAAGCCCTTGCAGTCGTTCAGCAACGTCGTCATCACCAAGATGCCAGAGGCTACTGGCAACCCTGCTGACCCGAAGATTACCTCTTTTGAGCACAATGTAGATTACCCCTATCTTAAGTGTGAAATTCCTACCGTCGATGTGAACGGCCTCCCCATGCGCCCCGACCAACTCTGCTATACCATTTGGTATAAAAAGGACGGCGTCGAGCAGCAGTTCACCGTGCTCGCTTCTGAGTATGAGTCTGTCAATGAGGACATGGTTGAGATTCCATACACGTACGAAGACTATAACGACATATACAAAGGTGCCTCGATGTTCTATCTGAACCCGACCACCGACGACTATGCATCGTGGTCCGACGTAGGTATCCAGAGCATCTACTACGGAGTCGAAGGACGTAAAACCTCAAACGTCGTATGGCTCAGCGGTGCTGTCGGCATCGAGGACATCATCGCTGCCAAGGACAACCGCCAAGGCAAGACCTACGATCTCTCTGGCCGCCGTGTCACCACACCTGTCCGCGGTCTCTACATCCGTGACGGCAAGAAGGTGCTGATGAAGTAAAAAAGACTCACCCCCAACAGACTCTCCCCTGATCCCTCCCTGTGAGGGAGGGGAGTGGAAAGAGAAAACCCATGCAATCGCTCTGATTGCATGGGTTTTTATATTGGAAATGTTTTAGAGTTCTAACAACTCCCCTCCCTCACAGGGAGGGGTCGGGGGAGAGTCCATTATTCTCGTCTGGAAACACCACACAGGGTTTGAAGGTCTTTGCCTCCTCGAAGTCCATGTGGGCATAGGCGATGATGATGACTGTGTCGCCCACCTGTACCTTGCGGGCTGCTGCACCGTTCAGACAGATGCAGCCGGAACCGCGTTCGCCCTTGATGACGTACGTCTCGAAGCGTTCACCGTTGTTGTTGTCAAGCACCTGCACTTTCTCACCTTCCAGCAGATTGGCGGCGTCCATCAGGTCCTCGTCAATCGTGATGCTGCCCATGTAGTTGAGGTTTGCCTCGGTCACATGAGCGCAGTGCAGCTTCGATTTCATTACTTCTATTATCATGGCTTACTTATATCTTACGTTGTCAATCAAGCGCACAGGAATCTGTCCGCAGAATACGGTGATGCAGCCGACGATGTCCTCGCTGTCGTCCCACGATGTGAGGCTCACGAGCGAACGGCCATCGACGATTTCATAATACTGCACCTCAAGTCCTTCGAGCGCATTCAGCGTGTCAACCACCCACTGCTTGGTCTCCTCGAGCGTGTGGCTCTTGGCATAGTGGCGGCTGATGAAAAGGACACGTGAGATGTTCACGGCGAGTTCCTTCTCCTCGTCAGTCAGCAACGAGTTGCGGCTGCTCAGCGCCAGTCCACTCTCTTCGCGGACGATGGGGCAGGGGACAATCTCAAGCGGGAACTGCAGGTCCTCCACCATTCGGCGGATGACGGCTATCTGCTGAAAGTCCTTCTCGCCGAAATAGGCGCGGTCAGGCTCTACCATCATGAACAGTTTGCTCACCACCTGACAGACACCATTGAAGTGTCCAGGACGGAAACCACCCTCCATCACCGTGTCGGTGGGAGGATAGGAGAACGAGCGGGTGTCGGGTTCGGGATAGACCTCCTCGACGCTCGGTGCAAAGGCAATCGTGGCACCGATGCTCTCCAGCAACTGGCAGTCGGCATCCAGCGTACGCGGATACTTTGCCAGGTCATTCTTGTCGTTAAACTGTGTGGGATTGACAAACACGCTCACCACCGTCACATCATTCTCACGGACGCTGCGGCTTACGAGCGAAGCGTGTCCTGCGTGCAGAGCACCCATCGTCGGCACCAGTCCGACGCTCTTGCCTTCGGCCCGGAAGCCGGCAAGCAAAGACTTTAACTCAGAAATTGTGTGTACAACTTTCATGACTCCTATATAATAAATAGGTACGCGCGAAGAAGAAAGTGAATGTTTTGCGCTCTTGCGCTGTATCACTTTGATTTATCGGCTGCAAAGGTACAAAGAATATGAATAAACTCCAAATCTTGTGTGTGAAAAGCGTTTTTTTCGTTAATAGAGCGCTTAGAATGTAAAATCTGTCACTCTCCACCTCGCAAACACGGATTTTGATTGTTTCAATGGTAAAATTCGTTTAATTATGCTTTGTACTAGATTCTTTTTTGTAACTTTGTAACTGAAATATCAACTGCGCATAGAGAGTATTAACAAGTTAAGGCTTGAGCCTGTTAGTTTATAGGAATAGAACATGAAAGGTAGCTTAAGAAAAGATTATAATTTCTCCATTATTGTAACGGCAGAAGATTTAATGTCATTATCAGATTTGATAACGAAAGGTTTTGATGATGTCCGTTATGAAATTGAAACCACGGATGGCGCGCACTATAACTTGCAAGATCTAAACGATATTTTGGAATATACAAATCCAGATTCTCGAAAAATAAAATTATTGCGTATAAAAGGGAATAAAGAGAAAGGAGAATCCTTTTATTTATCCAATATCTGTGTATCATTATTTGATACGTCTGTTTATAACAAGTCCATCATTTTTGAACTGAATGAGATGGACGAAAAAGACATTACCCATTATACGAGTAGAATTGACGAGTTCGCTAAT
>R23__coassemble_693_pt1 | contig 20456 bp, 8 predicted proteins | sample R23__metabat2_high_PE_006 | metagenome-assembled genome bin R23
GCAGCAAATAAAAGTAAGGCTAAGTGCTTGGCGTAATCACGCCAAGCACTTGGCCTTCGAACGCCAAGTGCTTAGCGTTATTTTTCCAAGTACTTGGCGTCAGAGATGAAATGTGAAAAAATGGTGAACTTATTCCGTCATTTCACCAGCCAGCGAGGTGGCCATGAGACGGCGCACCGTGGCAGGGTCGTAGCCGCAGCCAAAGAGGTACATGAGTTTGGTGACGGCACATTCGACGGTCATGTCGCCTCCACCGACGACACCGGCCTCCATCAGTTGCTTGCCTGTGGCATAGAGCCCCATCTCGACACAGCCTTTCTGACACTGTGTGATGTTGACGACGACCTTGCCCTGCTGTGTCGCTTCGCGAATGGCGTTGCAGAGCCACTGCCGACGGGGTGCGTTGCCACTGCCGAAGGTGCGTAGGACGATGCCGCGGATGTCGGGCAGACGGAATATCTGCTCGACAATGTCTTGACGGAGGCCAGGGAAGAGGGTGATGGCAATGACAGAGGTCTCGAGTTGGAAATGAGGCGTGAAGGGTCGGTCGGCAGGTCGCGGCAGGATGCGCACGGTGTCGTAGTTGATGTTGATGCCTGCAGCGGCGAGCGGAGGAAAGTTGTACGAAGTGAAGGCATTGAAGTAGTCGGCATTGCACTTCGTCACACGGTTGCCACGGTAGAGTTTTGCTCCGAAGCAGACGCATACCTCGGGCACTCGGGCATGACCTTCGTCGTCGGCATCGGCCGCCAGTTCGATGGCCGTGATGAGGTTTTCCTTGCCGTCGGTGCGCAACATGCCAATGGGCAATTGGCTGCCTGTGAGGATAACGGGTTTGCCGAGGTTTTCGAGCATGAACGACAGGGCGCTGGCGGTGTAGGCCATCGTGTCGGTGCCGTGCAGGATGACGAAGCCATCGAAGCGGTCGTAACTCTCGCTGACGATGCGCACCAGCCGTGCCCACAGTTCGGGCTGCATGTCGGAGGAGTCGATGGGCGGGTCGAACTGGTAACTGTGGATTTCGTAGTCAAACTGTTGCAACTCAGGCACATGCTTGCGCACATGCTCGAAGTTGAAAGTCTCCAGGGCGCCTGTCTCTGGATTGCGTATCATGCCGATGGTACCTCCCGTGTAAATCAGCAGCACGCGACGTTTCTGATGGTTCTCTGTCTGGTTCATAATCATGCGGCATATTGTCCTTTTGTTAACAATCTGCCGCAAAGTTACTGATAATTTTGTGTCTGACCTTACAAAATGTCAAGAAAAATGGGTCATCGAGCAATGTTTTTCAGAAAATCACACTCGATGATGCGCAGTTCCTGACGCACCTTGTCGCCGTCCTGCGCCTTGAACAGGTCGAGTTCGTTGGCCACAGGCTGTGCGAGTTCCTTCACCTGGTCGAACGCGTCGCTGTCGGTGGCTGTGCCGCGCAGACGCAGGGTGATGGCGGTGGTAGGGGTGTGTGCTTTTAGGGGCAGCGTGACGTAGCCGAGCGTGAGCGGTGTCATGCCCGACCAGAGGAGGGTGCCGTCGGCCGACAGCACTTCGAGCGGATAACTGCGGCGTCGCCATCCCGTGAGTTTCAGGCTGATGACATCGACCTGTTCTGCCTTGGCAAAATGGAACGTCATCCATGCCGTCGAACCACGTCCGTCGTTCTTCCATTCCGTGGTTTCATCGTCGTCGCAGGCAAAGCGGACCTGCTCGCCATTGCAACCAGCCGTGACTTTGACAGGAACGACGGCTTCGGAAACGGGAGTGAGAGGTGTGGGGGCGTCGATGCTTGTGGTTCTGGCCCATTCTGCATATCTGGCCCTTGTCGTATTTTTAGGCTCTATCTCATCGCTTGCCATGAGCAGCGTGCCCGACGTCAGTCCAGGAGCCGTGGCGGTGATGCGGATGAGGCCTGGTGTCTTGGTGGCTCGTATCAGGGCACGGTTCACACCACATTCGACAGACAGGTCGGTCGAGAGAATGCGGTTGTCGTCTCCCCGTCCGATGCCGCCTCGCCATTCGGCAGGACCCTCCACCGTAAAATGAATAGGTGTGTCGATGGTGGGACAGCGACGGCCTTCGCTGTCGATGACCTCGACCTGCAGCAGCGCCATGTCGCTACCGTCAGCCGTCATGTTGATGACAGGTGGACGAACTTGAATGCCAGGGTTGATGTTTCGCGGATTTGACACAAAGCGAGGACAGGTGGTCTGTGTCATCACCGAAAGACAGATTTCGGCAGGCTCACCGGCGGTCTGCAACTTATATTCACACACGGGCTGTCCTGCGTTGTAGCCGACGGCACGGAGTGTGCCAGGCTGGTACGCCACGTTGTCGATTGTGAAGAGGTACTGATACGCTCGCCGTGGGGCGGGTAGGACGGTGTCGTTCAGAAAAACGGCCACGCTGTCGGTGTTGCTGACGATGTAGAGCGGTTTCACCGTGCCTTCGGGGTACGTCCAGTGCCCCATGACATAGATGTCGGGCTGCTCGGGGTCCACCCATCCGTTCCACATGACGCGGTGAGCAAAAAACGAGTCCTTGGGCAGCCGCATGGCATCGACCACACCGCTGGTGCGATAGTTCGACTCGCCGCGGCAATGGGTGTTGGTGTCCGAGAAGATAATCTTCACGCCGCCGCTGCTGACACGCTTTCCTGTGCCTGGGCGCACTTGCCAGTAGTCGTACCAGCGGCGCACATGCTCGACGGCCAGTTGGTCCTGATTCAGATTGTAGGCAGGGGCGGGTTCGCCGCGATAGAGCGGACCGTCGCCGTTTTTGTGAAAGTAAGGTGGCGAATATTCATCCCAATAGCGTCGCAGCCCTTCGTCGCGGCAGTATTCCATGGCCCACACAGGTTTTCCGCCGCTCTTGTTGATGTAGAGCATCTCGCCGCCGTATTCGGCACAAGTCTCCTTCGCCAGCATCTCGCGACATCCGATGGCACGTCCGCCGTGCGGGTCATAACGGTCGCGCAGGGCCTTCATTTCCTGCATGTGCGGTTCGCTGATGCCTTTGTTGCCCGATTCGTAGAAGACGATGCTCGGGTTGTTACGGTTATAGACGATGGCATCGGCCATGGCGCTGACACGCTGTTCCCATTGCCGCCCTTCGACGTCTTTCTCAGCATCGCCCGCAGGCATGGCCTGAAGCAGTCCGACGCGGTCGCACGACTCGATATCCTGACGCCATGGCATCGTGTGCATCCAGCGGACCAGGTTGCCGCCGCTTTCGACCATGAGGTGGTTGCTGTAGTCGCTCAGCCACGCCGGCACACTCATGCCCACGCCAGGCCATTCGTTCGACGTGCGTTGGGCGTATCCGTGCACCATCATCACACGGTCGTTCAGACGGAACAGGCCGTCGGGACCGAACTGCGTCTTGCGGAAACCGGTGCGGACGACGACACAGTCGTTGTCGTCGGTCACCGTCTCCAGTTTCTCTCTCAAATAGGTCTCGACGGTGTAGAGATATCCATCGTTCCACGACCAGAAATGCACTCCCTGCAGTTCTTTCTCGGCCTTGGCAATCACCGTCTCACCGGGCTTCAGCGTATATCGCTCATTGCCGTTGAAACCGGCGACCTCCTGTCCGTCCATGTCTTTCACCACGACGGTCAGGAAGAACGTGCGCGTGTGTTTGTCGGCGTTTCTCACCTCCGACTCCACATGGATGACGGCCTTCTTCGCCCTCACGTCCATGTCGGTGGCATAGACATACACCCCCGTCGTTCCGAGCGACGAGCGCAGGGGCAGCGTCTGGTGCAGCGGATTGACGATGTGCAGCCGCACATGCTTGGGCAGTCCGCCGTAGTTGGCGTTGAAGTTCTTGTTGTTCCATTGGAACGTCGTTCCTGTCTCCGCTTCGGCATAATCCCAGCGGTTGTCGGTGAGCACCTCGAGGCGGTTCTCCTTGTTATATTTAATAGATGGAGTCAGGTCGAAACCGAAGGCCGTGATGCCGTTCTCGTGCTGTCCGACATAGTGGCCGTTCAGCCACACACGGGCTGCCTGCCTTGCCCCTTCGAACTCAATCAGCACCCGTTTCCCTTTCGCCTCGCGTGGCAGACGGAAACACTTCACATAGCGGACCGTATCGGTCGGCATTTGGGCGTTGTTCACACGGAAGGCCGCATCTTCGTTCCATGCACGGGGCAACGTCACGTCGGTCTTCACGTTGCCTTGGACGGCATACGTCCATCCGTCGTCGAACGGGATGTCGTGCTGGGCACGCACGGGTGTTGTCCCTGCCGCGAGCAGGAACAGCAGCCAACCGAAAGCAGTGGTCTGAGTCTTCATTTTGGATACGGATGATTCAAACATCCAAGTGCTTGGAAAAAACACGCTAAGCGCTTGGAATTTTTACGCCAAGCACTTAGCGTTCGAACGCCAAGCGCTTGGACGTAAATAAAACTATCGTTTCATCGTCTTCTGTCCGTTGACGATATAGAGACCGCGTGGCAGGTCTTTCCACTCTCCCTGAATGCGGCGTCCGCTCAGGTCGTAAATGGTACTTTGTACGTTGTCCCTTGTCCTTGTCTCAATGCCCGTCGCAGGGTCTTCCGCAATCATGAGGATGCCCTCGTTCAGTCGGCTGTAGTCCCAGACGTAGCCGTCCATGGGGATGGAGGGTTCGAAGGTCGGTGTGCCGCTCAGGGTGATGGTGCCCGAGGCTGTGAATACCTTGTATTCGGTGTCGGTTTGCCACTGGCCCGAGATGCGGTCGATGAGGAAGTGAGGATTGGAGAGGCTGACATTGCCTGTGACGTTGAAGGCATCATGGCCGACTGTACCACGGGCACGCATGCGGATGCTGGCTCCCGAGCGAACGGTGAGGTTGCCCGTCAGCGTCAGCGTGCCGCAGACCGAACCCGTCGCCTTGCCGGCTGCGAGTGTTCCGCCCGACTTGACATTGACCGAAGCGACCTTGCCTGTGCCGCAGAGCATGCCGCCCGACTCGACGGTCACCATGCCTGTGGTCGTGGCCGTAGCGTTGTCGGCCTGCACGATGCCTGCATAGATGTTGATGGGGCACTGGCTGCTGCCTGTCAGTGTGAGTGTGCCTGTGCCATACTTGTTAAGTGTGGCATTGCCGTTGAAAAATCCTGCAAAGGAGGTGTTCTTGTTGAGATAGCCCACGTTCCAGGTACCTGTCGCAAACTGTGCGTCGGAGGCCGAACCGCTGAGCGCACCTATCTTGTGTGTGAACTGTGTCTCCGTGCCGCTGCCTGCCTTGGCTCCGACGGCATAGACGCCCGCATCGGCCTGCATGGTGCCCCGTTCGAGGTTCATGGCCGAGACAAGGCGGAACTGGCCGCTGGTCACGTTCAGCGTGCCTTCAAACTGGGAAAGATCGGTTGAGAAATCGCCGCGGACGTAGGGGAACGAAATCTTCACCGTTCCCTCGCCCATCCAGCGGCCTTGTACGGCACAGCGCTGGCCGCCGTCGATGGTGAGCGTACGGTTGCGGTTGACGGTGATGGCGTTGCGCAGCGACGGTACGGCAGAGGATGTGTTGTTGTTGAAGATGATAATCTTTGAGTTGCCTGTCACGGTGATGTCCGACGTGGCTGTTCCAAAGGTTGTGTTCCACACGCCCATGGCCAGGGTGCCGCCGTTGAGAATGGTCGATTTCCAGGTGTTGGCACCGCCGTAGGTGATGTTCAGTTGTCCGCTGCCCGACTTGACCAGCGTGCCGTCAGAACCGATGATCTGACCTTTCAGAGCAGTCACACCGCTGCTGACCTGAATGGTCGCCGTGTCGGTAAGGGTGAGGCTGCGGTTGGTGGCTGTGTTGGCATTGTCGATAATCAGGGTAGCCTTGCCCATCTGCCAGTTGGAGGCAGCCGACGAGGCAGCACCGAGACTGCTGGGCAGACCGCCGTCGGCCAGTTCGCTCACGGTCACGGTTCCGCTGTTGATGAGCGTGCGTCCTGTGTAGTTGCTGTTCACTGACTTCAGGACGAGACGGCCCTTGCCGTTCTTCACCAGGTTGCCTGTGCCTGAGATGCCGCCATCGCCCTGCACGTAGATGACCGACTTGTCGTTCTCGAAGGTGATGCCACCGACAGGCATGGGTTCATTGGCTTGTATCTGAGCAGATGTTGCATCGTCACCCACGACGACATGGTCGCCAGCCACAAACGTCGTAGCCTGACCGTTGAGCAGGAAGTTCTCTGTCTGATAGTCCCACAGCATACTTTCGGCACCTGTCCAGCGTACACCCTCGGCGGCTTCACGCTGTTCGTTGATGACGAGCCACAGGGTATCGTCCTCGTCGATGATGTTGTACGAAAGGCCTTGCAATCCACGGATGCTCACCTTCGTCAGGTCGATGGACGCAGCATCAGCAGCGGGTTGATAGGTGAGCAGCGCATAGCGTCCTGCAGGCAGTTGTGCTTGGTCGGGCACAATGGTAAAGACGATTTGGCCCTGTTCCGAAAGTGTCAGTCCACCCTCTACGGCGACCCTGTCTGTCAGACCTTCGCCGACATGGATGTCCGTCTCGATGAAAAGGCGACGGTTGACGTCGAGGTCCTGCAGCAAACGGATGGTGCCGATGCCGTGCTCTCCCTGTCCGGGCATGAGGCGTCCGCCCTCATAGTTGAGCGCACCTTCGATGACGAGACGGCCCTCAACGACCGCATTTCCACTGAGGGTACCACGGGCACGCAGATGCACATCGCCCTTGATGTGGGTGGCTTCCAGCGTACCTTCCGAGATATAGGTGCCGCCTGTCTGATTCAGTGGCACATTGACCACGAGGCGTCCCTGCTGGCTTTTCCACACAGCGCCGTCGCCCTCGATGCTGCCATCGCCACTGAGTGTGACAGTTTGTCCCTTCACAGGCATCGCATAGACCATCGATGGCCGCACCGCTGTGGTGACGTTGCAGGTTGCGTTCGAACGGAGGTCGAACAGCACGCTCTTGCCGTCCTCATAGGTTGCAGCCGCCGAGCGTTCGTAGTTTGTGAAACCGGCTGCTGCACCTGGACTCCAGGTCGTCGCCGTCGGGCCGTAAATCACGTCGGTGACCATGCACGGCGGCAGTTGAGGCCGTGGCATGTCGAAGCCCAGATAGAACCCTGGGTTGGGGCTCTGGTAATAGCCGCGTGTGGTGCAGTCGCCGCGGTAGTGTGGGTCTTCCTGCAGACAGTAGATGTTGTCGATGTCGGTCGCATAGTCGGTCGTCACACCCGTGATGCCTACGATGACGCCGTTTTCCTTGTGCAGCAAAATCAGTTCCTCACGCCAGTCGCCGATGATGTCGCCCCAGAAGGCGGCACGCTTGGCATACACTGTCACATAGCGCCATCCGCTGATTTTGGCAAACTCCACCTCACGGCCTTTGAAGAAGTCCTGGACATAGACATTGTAGTGGCTGTCGCTCGTCTGCACCACTTCACGGTCGAGCTCGTTGTCCCACCAGATACCTTCACAAGGATACTGGTTGCCGTACTCTTGAATCAGGTTGCCCTGAGCATCATACACGCTGCCGTTCATCGTCGACCACATCTCCCAGCCAAGGTGGTTCTTGTCGATGTCGATACATTCGCCTCGGCCGATGTCGCCCAGTCCGGCCAGATACCATTTCTTGATAGCCTCGCCCGTACCTGCGTCATACAGAATCTGACCCAGCATGTCGCCTGCATTTTGCTGAACGGCAAAGGTCTCCAGGCCAGGCCGTTCGGGGTCGATGTCGCTCGTACGGAAACGGTCGCCGTGGGCAATCCTCGCATTGAACAGCGTCGAGCCGTTGTTGTTCATCGTATATCCACCCTCAATCATCTCGTCACAGCCATCGCCGTCCACATCGCCGATGCGGATTTGGTGGAATGTAGCACCTCCGGTAGGCAGGTTGAACAGTTCCTTCAACTGACCGGCCTTGCCTGTCGAGAAGTCATACGCCACACCTAAATTAAAGTAATGATGGTCTTCAGCCGTACCACGAGTATGCCACTCCATCACGACACCCGGATGCACACCGTCGAAGTAGAACACGCCCATGTGTCCGACGTGCTTGTTATACTCGTCACCCATCATCGAGGCACGGTTCGTGCGGTTGTAGTACGAGTTGTACGACTGCTCGATGCTTGCTTTCTCGCGGCCTGTCATGCCGTCGATGACAGAGATGTACCGAGGCGCGTTTCTCACGTTCTGCGTCTCATAGTCGATGATGCCGTCGCCGTCGGTGTCGCCTGTCGTCTTGCCCTTCACAAACAGGCCGAACGTCTTCGTGTCGGGATTCCAGAACTGTGTGCCGTCCGACGACTGAATGACCACGTCGCCCCGTCCGTCACAGTCCATGTCGGCCACGGTGATCATGTCGTCCTGACCGGCGCAACTCAGTTCGTTCGGACCGAGTTTCACCGTCCACAGATGCTCGCCCGTGCGCAGATAACCCTCGACATAGCAGTCCAGGCCATTCGTGTTCGACTTGCGGTTCACCACATAGTCATACTCTCCGTCGCCGTCCAGGTCGATGGGCCAGACGTACGCCGTGTTGAAGTTGGCCGAGGTCAGCGGCGAACCACCCTGTTCGAAGTTGATGTCGACAAACATGTTGCGCATGTCGAACGACTTCACGACGAACGGCACGCTCTGGGCCGACTCGTGACCTGCTGCGTCCACCGTCGTCACTGTCACCTTTGCACCCGTCGGCACTGTCGCCGACGTCGTCCTCCAGTTCGTGTTGGTAAGCGGACTGCTGTTTACTTGGTGTCCGTTCACATATACGTTGTAGCGAGTGTTCTCGGGTTCTTGGGCCAGTCGGCGCCACGTCACCGTAGCGTTCGAGCCGTTCTGAGCCACTACCACGCCGCGTCCGAGCGGCTGTTGCATACGTTGAGCCATCGACGTCAGCGGCAGCAGCGCCAGCATGACCGTCGTCATGATTTTGAGCAATTGTTTCATAAGTCTAAATAGAGATGAATGAAGTGATGATTTTCGGTTGCAAAGTTAGTGCATCCTGACAAAATAAACTTAAAATCTCGTTGCAGAAAATGAGAATCTCGTTGCAAAACCACGCTTCCGGGGGGATGGCGAAGGGGGATGCCGAAGAAAGACTTCCAACCGCTTGGAAAATTCACGCCAAGTGCTTAGCGTTCGAACGCCAAGTGCTTAGCGTTAAATCTCCAAGTGCTTAGCGTGTTTTTTCCAAGCGCTCAGGAATGTGGTGAAGATGTAGGTCAGCGATAGTCCTTCGGCGCGACTCCGAAGCGTTCCTTGAAGCAGCGTGTGAAGTAACTGGCGTAGCAGAACCCGCCGAGGTCGGCGACTGCGGTGACGCTGCGGTCGGTGGTGCGGAGCAGTTCGGCAGCTCGGTCCAGACGGATGTTGCGGAGAAAGTCGGTGGGTGTCTGTCCGTTGGCCTGTCGCAGACGGCGATAGAGGGCGGCACGGCTCATGCAGAGGTCGCTGGCCAGGGCAGCGACGCCGTAGCCGGGGTTGGAAATGTGGGCGAGGACCCTGGTGGTGGCACGGTCGAGCAGTTCGCGGTCGGCCACGGGCAGGTCGTCGTCCTGGTCGTCGTCGGCGGGGGTGTCGGCCGTCGTCGTTGTCTCGTCTTTCCGCTTGCTATATATATAATAAGGCAAGGCGACGGCGGGAATGAGCAACAAGAGCCATAGCCACCCGTAGCGGGTGGGCTCGGACGGTGGTGCAGGTGGGTCGATGGGGGTGAGTCGGCCTGTCAGCAGGTCGTAGGTGCTGGCATTGCCGAGTCCGTCGGTCAGCCAGAGCAGGGTGTCGCCGCGCAGTTCGAGCGACCGCAGGTTGCTGCCTGCCGTCAACACTTCGGCGCTGTCGGCACGGAGCCGGCAGAGTCCCATCTGCTTGCTGATGAAATAAAGGGTGCCGTCGGTGGCTGTGGCCAGTCCACGGACACGACCTGTCTCGAAGGGCAGACGGACGAGGGTGTCGAGGGGCAGGACGTAGCGGAAGAGCGAATGGTAAGTGCCGATGTAGTAGGTGCTGTCGGGTGCCTCGGCATAGGCCAGGAGGATGGAGTCGCGGCGTGGTGCCCGCTGGATGAGCACTTGCTGCAGGGGTTGGCTCATATCGACATCGGGCACAAAACTGGTGCCGTCGCTGTGGACTTTGAGCCGGTCGCCGGTCGAGGTGACGGCAACGATGCAACTGCGGATGGTGTCGAACTGCAGCTGGGTGCAGTAGTCGTCGCGTTGCCAGAGAAGTGGGGTGAAGTCGCTGTGACCGCGTTGCAGACGACTGACGCCACCGTTCCAGAGGGATATCCAGATGGTGCCGCTGCGGTCTTGTGCCAGGGCCACGACGCTGCGCTGACGATTCTGCCACGAGGTTTCGAAGCGGCGCAGGAGGGTGTGGGTGTGGGCCTCGACCTCGAGAAGGGTGTGGCGATAGGCAACCCACATGTGGCCGTCGCTGCCTTCCATCATGCAGTTGAGACGCTTGTCGGCAAGTTCGTCGGGCAGCAGGGGCTGGAGTTGCTCGTTCTGCTTGGTGAGGACATAGGCGCCCTTCTTCGTTCCGAACCAGATGGCGCACTCGGTCGTACTTTCCGCCATGCAGGTGACGTCGTTGCTGCCGAGCAGGTCAGGACGGTCGCGGTCGCTGCGCCAGACGGTAATGTGACGACCATCGTCGCGACAAAGCCCGCCTCCCTGCGTGCCGTACCACCAACAGCCCTCGGCATCGAACAGCGAACAAGTCACATCGGCGATGCGTGGCTGCTGGGCAGAAGCCACGGTGGCAAACAGGAAGAGAAGAAGGAACGTCATAAACATTTAGCGAATCAGCACTTAAGTTGCTTTGTACTCACTTAATCAGCACTTTCTTGCCGTTAATGATGTAGAGGCCTTTCTTTAATTGAGAATTGAAAAGTGGAGAATCGTCGCTGATGCGGCGCCCTGTGAGGTCATAAATAGTTGTACTTCCTTGCTCCTTCGTACTTGGCACAGTTTCGATGAAGGTCGGTACAAGTCCTGTGACTTCGCCGAAAGTGAAGATCATGTCGGCACGTGAGAGGGTACCGGAGCCCCAGAACCAGTCGTCGGCAAAGTTGCGGGCACGGATCTGCATGTCGTGAGCGGCAGAACTGTTGATGCGGTAGAACGACAGTGCCTTCGTGGTGTTGGACTGGTTCGGTGACTCGTCGCCAGTGTAGGTGATGGAGAAAACCGAAGGCGTGGCAGAGGTGCCGATGCGGTCCACACCGCCAATGCTCTGGTTGGTGGGCGAGAAGTATAGGCCTGTACTCTTGTGCTGGAGGGTGTAGCCACCATCAACCTGGGTGATGATCCAGTAGAGCGACTCATCTTCCCAGTTAAAGTCGCCGCCAATTCCCAGAAGACCGCTGTCGAGCAACTTCAGATACTTGGGAGGACCCGTCATGTCGGCCGAGGAGTTGTAACTGGCTGAGGCGTAGTTGATGATGCGATAGAGTTTGCCTTCTTCAGGACGGAAGGTGACCTTTCCTCCAGGCGTACCGCCACCGGGTTTCATGAACTCATCGTTGACAGCGACAACGGCGGAGTAAGGCGATTCCTCTTCACCGCAGATGTACTTGAGACGGAAATAGTAGAGTTGTCCTTGCTCGAGAGGATAGACAAGGACTTGGGTTGCTGTCGGGCTGATGCGCTTGTACTCTGTGTAGGTGATGTTGTCGGACGACATTTCGACAACAATGGCAGTGGCAGTAGGTTCGGTGTTGGTCCACGTCAGTTGGGCACGGGTAGCGGTGCGCAGAGATACTGCCACGTTGGTAGGGTACATCAGGGTGTTGACAAGGTCGGTTACGCCGTTGACATAGTTCTCGATGTTCATGTATCCGTTGCCGAAGTTGTAGAGCGTGGCGTCGTTCTTGGTGGGGTCGAGGCCGTGCTCGCGTTCCCAGTCGTCGGGCATGCCGTCGTGGTCGCTGTCGACGATGGGTATGCCGCCATCCACCTTGCCGATGCCGCCGAGGTCGTCCTCGTTGGCGATGAAGGCGCCCTTGGTGCCGAGCGAAGTGAGTTGCTCGATGTAGCGGCGTTCATGCATGTCGCGACGATGCGAGGCGCCGACATGTTCAGCCACGTCGGCATAGGCTTCTGCTGCCGTCAGCAACTTGCGGGGATGAGTGGTCGGAAAGTTGGGTTGCGACATAGGTGTGGCGCCGTTGTAGTCGGTGATGAGCACACCGTCGAGTTTGCCGTTGCAGTTGCCGTCGAAGTAGTTGCCGGTGCTGTACAGGTGGTCGGTGCTCGTCCAGTCGTCGAAATACTTCTGCGAACCGTTCGGGCCGGCGATGAAGTAGTTGTTCATCACGTCCTGGTAGTTGTCGGCGGCAGAGTGTCCGCCGATGATGCCCATGCCGAAGTTATAGACCACGTTGTTGTAATACTGCACGCCACACTTCATCTTCGGGTTACGGCTCTTGTTGTCAATCCACAGGCAGTGGGCGATGGTCCAGTTGCGTGTGCCGTCGGTGATGGCACCGAAGCGCTGAGGCTCGATGCCCTCGGCGTTGATGCAGTACTGCCATGTGATGTTGTTGGCATTGGTGATGTGCACATTGTCCCACGGTCCCCATGCCACGGTGCAGTGGTCCATGATGACGTTCTGACACTCGTCGAGCGTGAGGGTGCACTTGCTCGAGTTGACACTCTTGCCGCCCATCATGCGGATGTAGCGCATGATGATGTTTTTCGACTTTGAGGCGATGACACGTCCGCCGTAGATGGTGATGCCTTCGCCTGGAGCTGTCTGTCCCGCAATGGTGATGTTGCTGTTGATGGTGATGGACGAGCCCGTGATGTCGATGACACCACCCACGTCGAACACGACGAAGCGGTTGGGCTGGCTCACCGCATCGGCCAGCGACCCGGCACCCGACTTATTCAGGTTGGTCACGTGATAGACCGTGCCTCCACGTCCGCCCGTAGCATAGGCGGCATAGCCTTCGGCTTCGGGAAATGCCAGTGTCTGGGCATGTGCGCAGATCCTTGTTGCCAGCAATACGCTTGCTAAAAGTAATCTGTATGTCTTCATGTTCTTAATGATAGGTATTGCCTTTTAAAGATTTTAGTTGAATGAATATATCGACTGCGAAGTTACAGATTTTTCGTCATACATCAAAGCGAATGCGTACATATTTGATATGAAGGTTAAGCGCTTGGAAAAAATACGCTAAGCGCTTAGCGTTCGCACGCCAAGTGCTTGGCGTAAAAACTCCAAGTGCTTAGCGTGAAAATTCCAAGTGCTTAGATAGGAGTTCCTCCCCGGAAAGGAGAGGTGCCCTGAAAGGGCGGAGGGGTCACAAACCCCAATGTATTACCATATAGATAGTTACCCCTCCGTCGCTTCGCCCAATTGCTTGAGCACAAACGCGCAATTGCCCCTTTCCGGGGAGGAGTTTTTTAAGCAATGTCTTAAAATTAATTTGGAATTGTACTGACTTAATCGTAACTTTGCACCCAAATTTATCCGATATCAGATATGAATATTGCAATGGTTGGGACGGGCTATGTAGGGCTCGTCAGCGGAACGTGCTTTGCCGAGATGGGTGTGCACGTGACGTGTGTGGATGTGAACGAAGAGAAAATCAAGAGTTTGCAGGAGGGTAAGGTGCCCATCTACGAACCGAGTCTGGACGAGATGGTGGCTCGCAATGTGCGTGAGGGACGTCTGCGCTTTACGACCGACCTGACATCGTGTCTCGACGACGTTTCGGTGGTGTTCTCGGCAGTGGGTACGCCTCCCGACGAGGACGGCAGCGCCGACCTGCAGTATGTGCTGGCTGTGGCCCGTGTGTTCGGTCAGAACATCAAGAAATATACGATTCTGGTGACGAAATCGACCGTGCCTGTGGGTACGGCGAAGAAGGTGAAGACGGTCATCGAGGAGGAACTGAAACGTCGTGGCGTGGATGTGCCCTTCGACGTGGCGTCGAACCCCGAATTCCTGAAAGAAGGTGCGGCTGTGAAGGACTTCATGTCGCCCGACCGTGTGGTTGTGGGCGTGGAGTCGGAGCGTGCAAAAGAACTGATGACACGTCTGTACCGTCCCTTCCTGCTCAACAATTTCCGTATCATCTTCACCGACATACCAAGTGCCGAGATGATCAAGTATGCCGCCAACTCGATGCTGGCCACACGCATCTCATTCATGAACGACATCGCCAACCTGTGCGAACTGGTCGGCGCCGACGTGAACATGGTGCGCAAGGGAATTGGTGCCGACACACGCATCGGCTCGAAATTCCTCTATCCTGGTTGCGGCTACGGCGGTTCGTGCTTTCCGAAGGATGTCAAGGCGCTCATCAAGACGGCTGAAAAGGCTGGCTACGACATGCAGGTGCTGAAAGCAGTCGAGTCGGTGAACGACCGCCAGAAGTCGGTGCTTTACCGCAAACTGGAACAGCATTTCGGTGGCAAGGCAGCACTCAAAGGAAAGACCATCGCCCTGTGGGGTTTGGCCTTCAAGGCCGAGACCGACGACATGCGTGAGGCCACAAGCCTCGTGACCATCCGTCTGCTGAAAGAGGCTGGCTGTACGATTCGCGTGTTCGACCCCGTAGCCATGAACGAATGTCGCCGCCGTGTAGGTGATGCGGTGACGTATGCCAGCGACATGTACGACGCTGTGCTGGGTGCCGATGCGCTGTTGCTGCTGACCGAGTGGAAGCAATTCCGTCTGCCGTCCTGGGGTGTGGTGCAAAAGGCCATGAACAATCCTCTTGTCATCGACGGTCGCAACATCTATGACCCGCAGGAGATGCAGGAGGTCGGGTTTGAGTATAAGAGCATTGGCAGATAGGGCATTTTCAACATTTTCGCCCCCTTGTTGCAACAAAACGCCCCCAGCATCGGGGCGTTTTTCAGTAACTTTGCACCCGAAATCAAACAAATAACACTGTTCTGTAAAAGATGAATAAGAGAAGTTTTTTGAGCGCACTGCTGGCCATCGTTCTGCCAGTCATGCAACTGTCGGCTCAGACCGACGAGGGTTTGGTGATTCACTACGATTTTGAGAATGTCACAGGAAAGGCTGTACCCGACGCATCGGGCAATGGTGTGCGGGCTACGCTCGTGAACCAGGCGACGGTGGACGAGATGGGCAAATATCATGTGCTCAACCTCGGCAACGGCACAGGCTATCTGAACATGACGTCGAGTGCAGGTAGTGCTGTGAAGAATCTCACCAACTGGACCGTCTCGGTCTATTATCGCGTTGAAAGCAGTGCCAGTCTCAGCGGTGCAGGCTATTTCCTGTGGTGCTTTTCGCAGTCGGACGCCAACACAGCCACGTCGGCTCCTTATACGGCCTATCGTCTGAACGCACAACGCATGGCTACCTCGACGGGTGGTTTCCAGAACGAAGTCGGTATGGAAATCGGTGCTGAATCAGTGAAGGGACGTTGGGTGCACATGCTCTATACACAGACAGGACAAACGGGCAAACTTTATCTTGACGGTGCACTGAAACAAACGGTAACGACGATGCCTCTGCTCAGCAGCGCGTTCACCGCCACACCCTCCTATAACTGGATTGGACGTGCGCCATTTACGTCAGACAACTATCTCAAGCAGACGCTGGTTTATGACTTCCGCGTTTATAATAAAGGATTGACCGAGGCTGAAATCAAGTCGTTGGCTGCTGTGACCTCCGACCTGGACTACGAATTTACTTACGGTACGCCAGGTGACTTTACTGCACTTGAGAGCAAACTAAACGAATGCAAGGCCTTCATTGCTACAGCAGGTAGTCAGTATCCTGCCAATGCCATCGCCGAACTGCAGGACGAAATCGTCTGTGGCAATCTGGAACTGGCTGCAGGACGTATCAGCCAGAACTATATCGACCAGCGTGTCACACAACTCACCAATGCACTTGCCCGACTGAAGGCCAGCAAGGGATTTAATATGAAGGCAGTCAGCGGCGACTTCGCTTCGGAACATGGTTTCGTACATCCTGGCTGTCTGCACACCCAGGCCGACTTTGACCGTATCAAGCAGTTGCTGGCTGCTGGCGACCCGACCATTACAGCGGCCTTCAATGCGCTCCGTAATGGCGAGTATGCTCAAAGCGGTATTGCTACTTGGCCCGTTGAAACCATCATCCGCGGTGGCAGCAGTGGCCAGAACTACATGAACGTGGCGCGTGGTGCTGCGATGGCCTATCAGAACGCCCTTGTTTGGAAAATTGCAGGCACGAAGGCCAACGCCGATGCTGCCGTCCGAATTCTCATGGCATGGGCACGAGGCAACAAATACGTGGGTGGCGATACCAACGTCTCGCTTGCCAGCGGCATCTATGGCTACGAACTCGCCAATGCTGCCGAACTGGTACGCGACTATGCTGGTTGGAGTCCAGAAGACTTGGCTGAATTCAAGCAATACGTCATGAACACATGGTACGGCCCTGCCAACGACTTCCTGCGCCGCCGTCATGCCACGTGGGACAACTCGCAGAACCCAGGTGCAGGCGGTCAGCGCCCAGGCCACTACTGGTCTAACTGGGGACTGTGCAATACGCTGGCGATGATGTGCTGGGGCATCTTCCTCGACGATGTCCACATGTACAACCAAGGCGTTTCGTTCTTCAAGCACGACCATGTTGGCACATGGAGCGAGGCTGCCACGCTGAACCGTACCGAAGACATCAACAACTGGGGTCTTACGGAGTTTCTCGGCAATCTTGTCCCTGTGGTTCACGACGATGCACGCGGTCCTTACGGACGTCTCGGACAGATGCAGGAGACAGGGCGCGATGCAGGTCATGAGCAGATGGCAGCCGGACTTGCCGTCGATATTGCACAGGTGGGTTGGAACCAGGGCGACGACCTCTTCTCCTACATGGACCATCGCCTCGCAGCAGGTCTTGAATACGTCGCTGCACACAACTTCGGCAATCAGGGATCGACACTGCCTTGGACCAACTACCGTTATGCTGACTGCCGCACAGCCTGGCACAACGCTTGGGTGCAGACAGGTCACGAGGACCGTGGCGAGATGCGTCCGTTCTGGGACCGTGTCGTCGGTCATTACGAGGGTGTGAAGGGTGTGAAGATGCAATACAGCGAAATGGCTGCCAGAGCCGTTCGCGGCGATGCCGGTTATGACATGGGCGGCCACTCTTATGGCGAGAACTCAGGCGGCTACGACCACCTCGGTTTCTCCACTCTGACCTGCTATCGTCCCCAGATGGCTGATGCGTCGAAGGCGCCCATCTACATTGACGGACAAATCACGTATAAGGGTCAGACCTACCGTCAGACCGAACTGGGTGGGTTGAAATACACCTTCATCGTCGATGGCAGTCATGCCGCGGCGCCCAGCGACACCGCCATCATCCTCACTCCCATCCTTCCCGAGGGTGTCGAGGACACAGGTCTCTGGCAGTGGAACACCGGTCAGACAACTCGTGTCATTGAGGTGCCTGCCGACCACAGTTACATGTACCGCGTCAGTTATACCGATGCCAACGGAACCGTCTCCCAGCGCCTTTTCTCCATCGCCATTGCAGGCGACTGCACCGCCGACCACCTGCACCCCGAAATCACCGTCGATGGAGTGATAGAGCAGATCACCGAGAAGACCGTCATGGCAGGCACCAACGTCATCCTCTACACAGGCAACCAGACAGGATGGACCGACGATTACCGCTGGGATAATGGTGTGAAGAACAACAGCGTCATCGTCATCCCCAACATCACCAGCAGCCGCGACTATGTCTGCCACTACACCAACACGGGCGGCCGTACGCAGGAGCAGCGTTTCCACATCGATGTTGCGGACATGGAACACAGCATTACGGTCGATGCAAACGATGGAAAGGCACCCACGACCTACACAGGCAAGACCGACGTGATTGCCGAGGCTGGCAGCACCGTCGTCATCCAACCCGAAATAGCACCTCTCTATGCCATGGGAACCTTTGAGTGGAGCGACGGCAGCCAGGGTCGCAGTCTGACCCTCACCGACATCCAGACGTCGCAAGAAGTTTCATTCACCTACACCTGTGGCGACATTGTCCTGTCCGCCACCTACAGAATCCTGATGATATCGGCCGAGCCCTACATCATCGACAGCGGTAACTACCTCATCCAGGACGTCCGCACAGGGCTATACATGACCAACAACGGCACCTCCAACCGCCCTGTCTTCAGTTCTCTGATTGGCACGACCGACAGTCCTGATGCCTCGCAGGTGTGGAGCATCGAGCAGACTCAGGTGAACGACATCTGTCGCTATCATTTCATGTCGCTGGCCGACGACACGCACCTCGGCAGCACAGGCATGCTTTCGACCACCAGCGGAGCAACCTCCACGTTCTTGGTCAAGGCAGCCGACCAGACCGACTACCTCATCTTCCATTCCTCCTCCAACCGTTACTGGAGCGTGGACGACACAGGTACGCTGCTCACCACATCTGTCCGCGAATGCTACGGCTTCCCCTTCATCCTCATTCCTACAGGCGTACCGACAGCCATCGAGACAAGTACAAAGGATGAAGTACAAAGTACAAATATTTACGACCTCACAGGCCGACCTGTCAGTCACCCCGCCAAGGGCATATATATAATAGGTGGAAAAAAGGTGTACTTGAAGTAAAAGGAAAAAGGTAAAAAGATGTTCATGAAAAAAGGTGTGTCGCCTTAGCGATACACCTTTTTTCCGTTTTCAATCAGAAGGCCTTTCATGTCTGTGACCCTTCGTCCGTTCAAGTCATAAACTGTATTTTGCGCCTGGTCCTTGACCGTTGTCTGGATGGCCGCGGGAATGTCGCTTTCCAGCGTCATGTAGTCGATATCGGGCATCCATGCCGTGGGGTTAGACAGGGCGATGACGTTATCGCCAGCTTGCAGTTCGACGTCGAGTTTCACGGTGCCTACAGTGCCCCAACCACCGCTGTTCAGGTTGTTGAGCGTCTGGACGGGTCTGCCGTTGACGCTGACGGTGATCTTACGGTTTTCGCCACTGATGTAGCCGATGGTGAGGTGATAGGTACCTCCTGTGCGAGTCCACACATGCTCCCACTCCAGACGGTTGTCGGCCGAATTGCCCAGCCATCCGGCCTTCATGCCACCCGAGCAGTTCGCGTCGTAGGAGTAGATGCCGTTGATGAAGGTCTGGTTGTTGCGCAGTTCCTGATAGGTGGGGATGTAGGCGGTCTCGGCTTCATAGCGGCGGCGTTCGAGTCGGATGTCGCCTTCGGCACGGTAGATGCGCAGTCCGTGGGCAGGTACGACGCTGTTGTAAGATTCGGTCTGGATGCCGAGGTCGCGGTGGTTGAACAGGTCGCGCAGGGCGACGTTGCCAGCCAGGTCGAGGTCGTCAAACTTCACACTGACGCGTTTCTGACTGTCGGTCGGATTGTAGATACAATAGACGCGTACGCCTGTGTGTGCCTCTTCGATGTCGCGCACGAGGATGTAGCAGTCGTTCTGCTTGGCGACGATGTATGCCTGCTCGAACAGAGGGTCCTGGTTGAGGGCAATGAGTTCGCGGTTGCGCAGCAGGTTGAGCGTCGTAAGACTGAGCGTGGTGAGGTTGCAGCCGATGAGCAGCGGCGAGTTGAGCATGCACCACATGCCGAAGTGCGTCTTGTCTTCCTCGGTGGTCAGCGAACGACCTACCTCGAGCATGTCCATGTCGTTGAAATGGCCGTCGCGGCAGTAGGCAGCCATGAAGAGGTTTTCCTCGATGATGCCACGCACCGACTCCCACGAGTTGGCGATGTCGTGGGTCGTACGCCATGAGAAGGCGATGTCGGACACCCAGGTGCCGGGATAGTTCCAGCGGCACACGTTCAGACGCACGTCGTCGCGACCTGTCCGCTTGATGGCCTCGCAGATAGCCGTGTAGCGTGTCCGTTCGTCGAGCGACAGACGTTCGCTGTTCTGCGGAGCATCACCGCCGCAGAAATCGACCTTGATGAAGTCGAATCCCAGTTCGTTGAAGAACATCTGGCAGTCCTGGTCGTCGTGTTCGTACAGGCCGACTCCCTGGGCAATCTGGTCGCCGCCGTAGTAGTTGCCGCACGTGTTATGGCCTGCATCGCTGTAGATGCCAGCCTTCAGACCCAGCGAGTGGATATGGTCCACCACGGGCTTCATGCCGTTGGGGAAGCGGGTGGGGTGGATGAGCAGACGGCCCGTTGCAGCGTCACGTCCGCCGAAGTAGCCATCGTCGATGTTGATGAAACGGTAGCCGACTTCGGCCAGTTTCTTGTTGACCATCGCATCGGCCTGTTCTTTGATGATGTCCTCGCTGATGTTCAGCGCAAACGTGTTCCACGAACTCCAGCCCATCGTCGGGCCTTCCTGTGCATTTGCCATGAGCGACAGCATCGTCGCTGACAGCAGAAGAATAAACTTTTTCATGATTTTGTGAAATTTATTGGTGCAAAGTTACAAGAATAAATTAAAAATTAAAAATTAAAAGTTAAAAATGAGGGGACGAAATGGCTGTTGACCCTAAAAATGAAAGAAATGTGATGATT
>R23__coassemble_694_pt1 | contig 20445 bp, 17 predicted proteins | sample R23__metabat2_high_PE_006 | metagenome-assembled genome bin R23
TTATTATATAATAACGCAAAAAAATAGCTTTGCCATAGCTGTTGACATCTCGGTTTTTATGCTTTTGAACAAAAATTGCCACAAAGATATATAGCAAAACCTTATTTTTGAGACAAAATATCATCAAAAAATGCACCGCAGTATAGCTGAATTTGCACTGTGGTACGCCCATAGCTACGGCACAGTGCAAATTCAGCTATACTGCGGTGTAAAATACAGCATTACTTTCAAACAAATGCTGCATTATTACTGAAAAAATACGTGATGATACGCAATAAAAAACACAATTATGTGTTATAAAATAAAGAATATTTCTACACATCTTCTTTTAAGAATGAGTAGCAAATGGTTTGTGTGGCTGTTATGGACTTTGGTCATAACAACCTTTTTCTCGTGTTCGAGCGAAGACATGGAACTGACTCGTGTATACGACAATTCTACAACGCCCTATATAACGAATCACCCGCTTCGAAAGAATGCGAAAACACTTCGTGTGCTTGCGATTGGCAATAGTTATACGATTGACGGTACGGCCTATCTACCTGAACTGTTGGACGGTTTAGGGATAGACCCTGCTTCTTATGCCGTTTTTGCTGTTGTGGCACCTAGCGCCTCATTGGAATATTGGGATGATGTACTACAGCGGAACGAACCTGTGTTACTGAGACGGAGAGCAGGATATTTAGATATGGGCATGTCGTCTGGGCGTTTACAAGACATCCTGTCACTTCCTTGGGATGTCATTGTATTCCAGCAAGTTAGCTATCTTTCTGTATCATATGAGTCGTTTTATCCCAATCTACATCATCTCATTGATGCAGCCAAAAGATATTGTACGAATGAAAACATGACTTTGGCATGGCACTTAACACATGCTTATGCAAGCCATTATGGGAGCAGCAATGGCATCCCGACTGCAGCACGATGGCAGTCGATTGCCGGTGCTGTAAGGTCAATGGTGAAATATGACGGTATTGATGTCATCATCCCAATGGGAACGGCCATCGAGAATGCCCGTTTAACGAACTTATGTACAGATACAGAATTGACACGCGACGGCACCCATCTTTCTTTCGGAACGGCCCGTTATGTTGCCTCATGTGTATGGGTAGGTGCTCTCTTTACCCCTGTTTTCGGTTGTCAACTGTCGGATATTAAAACAAACCACGTGTTGGAAGATTGGGAAATTTGGGGTAATGAGGAGGTTTCGCTCATTCCAGGGTCATCAGTTGCCGTAACGGATGACAATCGTAAATTATGCATCCGTTGCGCAGAAGCTGCCTTGAAAAATCCCTTTACAATAATTGACGTGAGAAGTGAAAAGTAAGTTTATGCTTTTACGAGTTTCACGTATTATATGTATCTTACATTACGTATAAATCAGCGTTACCCAGGAATCAATTCATTTCAATTCCACAATATTCCTTTATCAACGCATAAATTCTCTTCTTGACACCCTGTTTGTAGCGACTTTGCATCATGTCGAGGTCTGGACCATAGTTAGCCTCCACAAACTCCACTTCTCCCTGACAATCAATGACAACATCCCAGCCAGTTATAGGATTTCCGGTCTGTTTGGCCGCTTCGCAACAAGCATCAACTAATTGATTCCATCGTGGGACCTGAAAACCTTTGAACTGTATGCCGCTATCAGGATGAGAAACATATCGATTGTTATGGGTGTCAGAACCATCACTTTCAACAATGCCATTCTTTACATTGATTTGTGCAGACACACCTCCTGCATGTGAGTTGTCTACAACACTGTCACCAACACCCGTACGCAAAACTCCAGAGAAAACACATGCCTTTTCTTTATTTGATACCGTAACAATGCGAATCGTGTTCAAACTCTGGGGATGTAACGCTTTCAGTTCATCACACGACTCAATACATTGCTCCAACAGGGCACGATTCTTTACACAATCATCATATAACTTTCTATCATCCCTGTGGTCGTCATCTTTATAAACTTTGAAGATTCCTCTTCCTAATTTTCCATCACAGGGTTTTACGATACAGTCATATTGTGTGACCATTTGTTCAAACTCCTCAAATGAAGCATCAGGAACATACAGCCACTTTCTATGCACATACTTCTTGAACGAAGCCAAAAATTTTGTTTTATTTCGAAATACAGATTTTGCAGCACTTGGTGCATTTCTCCAATAGAAATATGCCATCCGCAGGCGTGAAACATATTCATCCCGCTCTGATTCTGATTTCTCAGGGAATTCATATTGATAGGCATATTCATTATAAGACACCCAATGCCTTTCCAGCGCCTGTTTATAGTCATCAAGAGTTCCAATAGATGCGCCATTTTCAAATTGTTGTTTTGCTTCGGCAAGCATCTTTTTTTTACGTGAACGGACTGTGGATTTTGCCCATAAATCTAATACTCCCAAGGATGACATGAATTGAGACCCTATAGGTGAATAGGCAACGGAACATATAAATGCTTTGAGGTTGCTGTTCATAATCTAAATATGAATTATCTTATTAAAATGCGTAATCAAAATTGACGTGAACACGGACTTTCTCGTAGCGTTGTCCCAAAGGGACAGAAAGGAGAGGACGAACAGAGAGCCAGCCATAGCGAGCAGAAGCAAAATGTATGTCCACTCCAAAACGTATACGGTCGTCTGACTGTCTGAATTCTGGAATGTTGGTAAATTCTGCCACAATAGAAAACACATCGTTCATCCCCACAAGGGCTAATGCCGACACACAGGTCTTATAATCTAAACCTGTATCGTAGTGGGGATTGAGCGTGGCTGAGAGTTGATAACGTTGACGAGTATCAAAGCGATATCCAAGAGTCAAGAAAGCTCCAAAGTCATGATAGTTTCCACGCCAGATTCCTCCAGCATAAGCTCTGAAATCAGTATGAAGATGTGAGCGTAAGAAATCGTTTGTATAGCCTGCCGCCACACGAAAGTGCTGAAGTTTTAACTTGTCGCTGTAAATGCTATGCTCAAGCATGAGCGGCACATGGCGGCCAATGGTATATTCATACTGAAGATACCGGCTATCACGCATACCAATGCGGTTATGTAGCTTGGTTCCCTGTGCGAAGGTAAACGTGGAAACAATAGTAAATATAAAAAAGAGTAAATATTGCTTCATTGTAATAAATTATCAGAGATTTTGCATGAGTTGTTGGGTCATGATTTCATATCCAACATCGTTAGGGTGTATACCATCGTCCGAATAGGCAGGATTGAGAACGTCTCCATCGAACATGAGTGGAAAGATATCAACCCATTTCCACCCTCGTACACTGATGGCTTCATAAATCCGACGATTAAAATCCTGAGTATAGACATTATGTCTGATAGGATTGTCTATACTATTGCGTTCTTTGCCTTGTGGCGGAATGGACATCACGTAAACACGGTCAGCACGGAGGGCATCTATGGCATTAACGTACCGTTCAATGTACCAATCCATATAGAAAGTTAACGAATCCTCTTCAATAGCTCGTAACATACCACTAAGTTCACTGGATCCTGTGAGAATCACAACACGCTGTCCACTGAGTGTGCCTGCGTAACGTTCTATATTTTCCACCCCAGTGTCAGAAAGACCTAAGTTAGTTGTAATGAGAGTCGGAAAATAACGATTGAGATCCCAACGCTCGATACAGCTGTTACCAATGAAAGTAATGTGAATATCGTCCTCATGACGACAACCTGTCATGAAAAAAGCGACGATAGTACTTACCAATAATAATATCTTGAATGGTTTCACAACGCCTAACCTGTGTGTAAATTTTCAAGCGACAAATTTACGAATATTTTCTAAGATGACCAAGTATCCGTAGAAAAACATGGACTTTTCCCATTAGAACAAACACATTGCTCAGTTCAATTTCCAATCATCAAGCCTGCATGTTGGCTAAGAATGGCTTGTAGTTCAGCATAACGGCGTATTTGTTTCTGATACTTACGAACAACAGAAGATTCCGAACCAATAATCTGAATGGAACTGGTATCATTCATGCGTCGACGATAAGCATCTACTTGAGCAACTGAGGTGGCATGAATAGGAGTATAATTGGCCGAGACGTAGTGATTGATAAAGTGATTGGAGAATAAATATATTTTGTTGTCCCTAATGCCTGCATTGGGTTTATGAGCACATAAATAATTACCTCCATAAATAATGTTACCTGTAATGGACATCGTTGGTTGACGTTGGTCATAACTCAGCAACTGGCAGTCGTTAGGACGGGATGGTATGCCGAACTGGTTATACCCATTTTCCAACAAAAGGTTGTTACGGAAGTAACATCTAGTGTATTGCGGTGTGATATCTGGTGAACGTGGATTGATATACCATTCGAAGGCCTGGCGACAATGTACAATTGTATTGTCTTCAAAAACAATGTTTTCCGGGCTAGTGTCTTCGGAAGGCTGACCCTGGATAGTCGTCGCTGTGTCGTAGGTGCGGCTGATGAGGTTGTCATGAACGGAGATGTCACGTAGTTTCTGACGACTCACGTTGACTTCGATGCCGTTGCCGAAACGCATCCATCCTGTGGGATAATCAAGAAGAATACTCCCTCCAATTAAATCGAGATTGCAATCAGCAATGGTCGTACCTGACAAAACCTGTATTCCATTGAGGCCAAAACCGATGATGGCAATATCATGGATATAGCAATCATTGCACAACACACAACCGTATGTTCCCGAAGAGAAACAAAGGTTACCTAAAGATGCTGGATGAACAGGCCAACGGAAATAGAGATAACGAAAGGTCTCGGCAGTAACTTCGTCACGTCGTGAGGTCGCTGTTGTGAAGAAATCACCATCTTTTTGTAATAGACTTATGGATGATACCAGATTACCAAACACTCTATCAGTGTCCAAATGGTAGATAAGTCCGATATTTCCAAGATTTTGAATGCCTGTCGATTTTGAATAATCAAATCCTGTGAAATTCTGCCTTTTGCTCAAGTCAAGCCGCCAAATGTTGGTGGCGATTTGTTCCCATGCAGCCACATTCTGTAGTCGGAAAAAACCTGTCACAATCGGTTTGAGCCCACGACCGTATGAGGAAACCTCACATCCCGTCAGTGAAACAATGCGTTCAGTGAACACATCTCCACATTTGAGGAGCACTCTCGAGTTCTGTCGTTCCTGCTGAGAAAGGGAGGCAAGTGTTTTGCGGGGAAGGTCACGCGTTCCTGGATTGTTGTCATTGCCTTCAGAACTGCTTAAATAGAGTGTCCGTTGAATAGCAGAAGGTTGATAGAGCGCCCACCCATTTATAGAAATCATCAAGGTGAGCAACTGGAGCAAAAAAAGTCTTCGCATAAATTAAAGTTGTTTAATGAGATGAGCCGGATTACCACCCCACACAGAATACGGTGGTACATCTTTTGTAACAACAGCATTAGCGCCAATGATGCTGCCATGACCTATCGTCACACCTGGCATGATGCACACCATCTCACCAATCCACACATTATCTTCAATGATTACAGGTCCTTTACTAACCAATGGACGCTGACGTGGCGACTTGTCCATCAGGTTGCGCTCTGATGCACCATGTGCATTGTCCGTAATAAAGATGCGACGCCCTGTACGAACCCTGTTACCAATGCGTACTTCATTAATGCAACTAATATGTCCGTTATCTCCGATGTTCGAATCGTCTCCAATCGAAAGACGTGGACTAAAATGTTGGTCCATGTATTTGTCAAACACCTCTAAAACAACACCCTCCCCCATTTTCACACGATTTCCAATCGAGCAGTATTTTGTTCCATGTAGAAAACTAAAGCCATAGAAGGTACAATTATCACCACACGAAAGAAATTCATGACGAATCCAATTGCTGTAAAACCTCCGTTTCAAAGAGGCATGTACTTCACTGGTATGATAATTCCACAAACAATGTGTCAATCGTGCCGAAACATTTATCAACGAATTAAGCAGTCCCATGATTCTTATCGTTTATTCGTTTGTAATAATTAGCCATTTCGTGAACAATCTTTTTCCATGATTTGTCACCTTGTAAATAATCCTGGAGAATATTATCTGAGAGTTTTTGGCACAAACTTGGATCATTCAGAAGTCTTGTCGCTGAGTCAACGATGGCATCGGTATCCCGAGGAGAGATAATCAATCCATACTTCTCATGTATCACCATTTCGGGCAATCCACCCACATTCGTAGCTATACATGGTTTGCCAAAAGCAAAAGCAGACATGATAACACCACTTTGAGTAGCATCCAGATAGGGAGTGACGACAAAGCGAGCGTTCTGTATCAACATTGCCAATTCATCATCAGGAATAAAGCGGCTTTGGAAGTCAATGTAAGAAGGAGGATTAGTAAGTTCAGGCTCGGTATACCCCTTTTTCCATCGTCCAGCGACCACAAGTTTCAATTGCGGGAAACGCTGGTGCAACGATTTCATTGCCTCAAACAAATACCGTATTCCCTTATGCGGAGTAACTTGTCCAAAAAACAGGATATATCCCTGTTCTTGGGGTGCTGAATGTAAATAACCGCGCAAATATGTATAAGCACTCAACCTGCTGTCAAAAACATCGTCTTCCTTTAATTCCCACGCCTTTATGAAGTCCTGTCGTTGAGCCTTGTTGAGAATGACAAAATTCGACGTGCCTTTAAAAGCCATGTATCGAGAGGCCTTTATCGCCCACCCCCTTACACTGGAGTGTGGAAAAGGGTCGTGAACCGTCATCACCAGTTTATGGCGTAGCAGATATAAGATAAAAGCGGGAATAGGCAACGGCCATGTATAATGAATCAGGTCGTAGGATTTTAACTTGCGATACAGTTGGTAGTAACATGAATAGGATGCCGGATGATAGAGTCTGGTGCAAGTACTATTCACCACATACATTTGGTCAACCGGGAAAATACAATCCAACGCCTTGAGTTCTTCATATACACTGGCCGGAAAAACTCCATTCTTCGGATATTGTGATTGAATATTCACCGCTGCTCCACGCAATTGGCGAGGAGCCAACATAAGATAATAATCGCATTGAATCTGACTGCATTCCTGACGGAGCGTCGAAAGATAAGAAAGATCGACGTCCGACATAAAGGTGGGTGATAAATAGGCTATTTTCATGGTACAAAATATTCAATGTGCAACTTGCTGTAAAATAGTCTGCATCATCTCGTTGTATTTGTCAAGATAATTGGATGCAAATTGACGCTCCTTCTCGTGGTCTGTATGAATGAGTCGGTCAAAGACAAATTCAGGTGTTGGAGCCTGGAAATGATGGGCAATGCTGGAAACACGATTTACGTTCAAATCGGCCAGTGACAGGATGTGGCGGATTTTGCTTGAAATATCGGTGGGTGTACGACGTATTCCGACTTTCTTTCCGTAATTGTCGAAACTGAAGAAGGGAACAGCGTTGTGCAGCGACACGACAATCGGATGCATATTGTTTCCCACATAGCCCGACGAATACTTGATCAGGGCATACCAGTCAATCGGCGAAAGCGGCAAGTCAATCTGACGGTCAGCGGTTCCGATGGATGGCCGTTGGGAGAAAGGCAGCATAATGCATTCATAACCTTGCTCATGGGCAATATCCGTAAAAGCATTCAGCCAAGCCTGATCAGCACCTCGTCCCTGGAAGAAACTCAAAAGAATATATCGTTCTCCAACGCCAAACCGTTCGCGAACGTCTGATACAGAAGGGATGATGTCGCCTGCATTTTGATTGAAAGCAAAGACGGGGTCAGGCGTCACAGGAGGAACTATCTCGCCATTAGATAGGTATTCCATCATGTCCTGAGTCCAAGAATCTCGGACAGAGAGATAGGAATAATGTTGGATGGCATTCCTCATCTCATTTCGTTTTGGTCCACGAATAAAACGATAGGATGAGTCCTGGCTCGAGGCCGACATGACAGCGGTAGGTACAGGGTGAGTAAGATGCTGGTTAAACATTCCCCAAAAAGGATTGGGGAACATACGGTCAGACGTATATTTCAAGATTGTGTAAATACGTTTGGTCGGAAAAATGAGACGTTCAGGCCAAGGATGGTGTTGAGCCACGGCATCACTTCCAATGATTACCGCCTCGATTGCCTCTTGTTCTATCACTTTAGCCACATCTTTCACGTCATAACAACGGTCTGTTTCCTTCCACAATTGCTGTCGAACGCTGAGTTGATTCTCAAACTGTTCAGCAGGAGTCGTTCGCTTATAAAAAGCCTCTAAGTCCTGAGGTATCCAGTTGATGACTACTGGTTCGTGTCCTGCCTTTTCCAAATACTTGAAAGTCGAAAGCAATTGCAGCGTCGCTCCGAAATTGCAGGCTGAATGGTATGCTAATAATCCTATTTTCATGGTCGTATGTGTCAATAATAAAATGCTATACTTATCCTGTTTTGCAAAGTAGGGCGCAGGATTTTAATTACACTGCGGTATAACTTTATTTGCACTGTGGTGCCACTCCGGTCGAACTGTGGTTCAAATAAAGTTATACCGCAGTGCAAATAATGCCAGTTTTTGCTTTATGTTTTCTCGACTTGTGTATCATCAATTTCTGGAGTATTTTCAGATACGGAAATATCAGAACCAGGCAATGTTTGCTCAACAAGGGAAACCTCATGAACATTATCTTCCTGCTGCTCTTTTTCTTGTTTCAGTTTACCTCCGGCATATCCCCAAAACAGCATCAGGGCCGACATGTTAAGCAAATATAGATAAACGTGAGCAGTCATCGATGTAAAAAAGAAGATGATGAAAGATGCGACAAAGGCTGGTGCCAAAGGAGATTTCTGCCTAACTAACCTCAACACATGAATTCCCAGATGGAACAAAAAAGCCAGGAGCAGAATCAATCCAAACAGGCCGATGTCATAGGTGATTTCCAAATAATCGTTATGAGCTGACAAACCCAAGGGGGAATCGCCCGCCAATGAGTTCCATCCATGCCCAAAGAAAAGGCCAAAAGGCTCAGAGGCAAGTATCATTTCCAAAGAAATCAAATATACTTTGTCTCGGCCTGAACCACCATCAGCACCGGCCTTGGCAAATCGTTCGAAAATCATACCTCCCGACTGCGTATTCACATAGATGATCACTCCGACCAGTCCAATCAGGAACAAGACAAGCGCTATCAATTTGACGATAGGCGGAATTCGTTTGTTGGTTACACGTTGCAATGTCAGCATATATACCAGCAACGAGAACAAAACGGTAACAAAACCACCACGTTTCATAGAGGTAAGTACCGCCAATGCAATAAATGCGATAATGATATATCGAATTTTGGCCTTGCGTATCGTCATGACCAAAGGCAGAAACATCATGAAGACATAAACTGTACCATCACGATAGCCTTCAATGAGAAAATAATTGACGAAAACGTCCTTCATTGTCAGGGCATAAAAGGCGCCCAACAATAATATCCCTATGATGATTCCTCTATCGGCTGTCTTTTGCTGTATTTTATAAGACATATTATAGCCAAATACATACAAGAGGATAGGAAGAATAAGAGAAAAAATAAACAGCACATAGCCAATAGCACCTTTTAACTCCTCAGGTCCATGGATAGCCGCTATGCTTATGGTCACTGCATACAGAACAGAAAGGGTCATAAAAAGACGCGTTCGAGGCCAACGACCAAGAAGTGCACAAAGGCTTGTCAGAGCAACGACTGCAAATAAAGCATGATTTCGAAAAGGAGCAGCGTTGGAATTGGAATCGACATGGTACATGATACTTCCGACCATATCCTGTTCCTCAAAGAAAAAATAGATGAAGATAAACAGGAAATAGACGCTTACATGTAGGAGATTCACAACACTATCCTTACGCATGATGCATTTTTCCTTTTAACTTTTTACATTTATCAATTACAAAGCGCTTCTCTTGCTTGTTGCATCCGACAAAATACACACTGATGAGGCTGCATAATAAAGCAAAAACGGCAAGACCTAATTGTTGAATGACACCATCACCTATAAAATACGACAACAGCACAGGTAAAACAGCGGCTGCAATGGCCACAAGCAAGACCTTCAAATACACCTGATAAAAATAGTCGTGAGGTGAGAGATGAATCATGGGACGAAGCATTATCAACCGAGCCAAAAGTCCAAGCTGAGAGAGCGCAATGGCTGTAATTATAACAGTTTCAGGACCAAATCCCAACACAAGCAACAGCCATGAAACAGGTATGTTCAGAAGATAGATACCACCTACAACAATCTGATAGTTTCTAATCTTTCCAGTTGCCAACATGGCAGTGATCAATGGATTAGAGAGGGACTCGGAGAGAGAAAGAATCAAAATCAGCTGTATGAAAATAGTTGTATAATCGGGAACTTCCTTAAGCCATAGATGAAGCAACATATCCGTACACATCATGACTGGAAATGAAAGCACGAAAAGAATATAAAAGGAAAAACGTGAGCCGAGAAAAACAAGGTTCATCATGTATGAAAGGTTACCAGATGCATAGTTCTGTGTAATCTGCGGATTCATGGCTATCATGAAATTTTGTACAAACCCTCTTACCACAGAGTTAACCTTCATCGCCAATGCACGCGCAGCATTAACAGCCGGACCGAAGTATATGTTTGTGAGAATGGTACCACCATGTTCTCGTAAAACGTACGAAGAGGTACCTATCAGAGTCCATCCCATAAAACTGAAAATGTCCTTGAAGATAGACTTGTCATAACTGAGGGTGTGTCCGCATTCTTCGAAATGACGTTTGCAGTATTGTGCATAAATAAAACGCACAAGAATGGAAAGAAGGGCAATGAGACCAGCATAGTAAACCAGACGGTCTATAGGAGAATATACAATGGTCAAGGCTATTGACAATCTGCCAACCGCTTCAAAAATGCTGATATAGGCAAAAACGCCCATTTTTTCATGGGCAATAATTGCTGAATTGTAGGGAATACTGATCAAATTGATGCAAAAAGTCAGTATTGAAAACTGATAACACCAATTGGCTGCAACAAGACGTTCGGAAGGAATTACAAGAACATGATTGACAAACCATAACCCCACAGTCTCTCCTAACACAATCACAATGGCAGCTATCAAGAACTGAACACCTAATGCCGAAGAAAAAACTTTTGCCAAACGCTCCTTATTGCCCTTACCCATCTCAAAATTCATGAAACGGGTAATTGCGCCATTCAAGGAGCCGCTTAACACCATAAACATAGTGACGACACCACCCACGACATTATAGACGCCATAGTCTTCTACGCCCAAAGCGTCAAGAATGACTCTTGACGTGTAGAGACTCACCAAGGTCAGCAAAAGCATTCGGACATAGAGCAACAGCGTATTTTTCGCTATTCTCATCCGACTAGATGATTCGTTCTGCTGACTCATCTTGGAAAAAGGGTTAAGAGATGGTTCGGTAAGTTAACGTGCTCTCAAAAGCAGGTCAACGATTTGTTTTCGCAAAATATAGGTACCCGTCACCAAAGTTGTAAGAAACAACATGGCAATGATAAAGAAAAGACGCTTCGGACCAGCTGGTTTGGTGGGCACAGTGGCACCTTGAAGCAAAGTGAACGCTGGAATTCGCTCCTGAAGTTTAGCTTTGGCTGCTTCCAACTGAGTACTCAGCGTATTGTATTTTGTCAGATTGATTTGAATCGCATTCTCCAATTCGTCACGCTTTGAAATGGCAGACTGCAAAATAATATCTCGGTTGGCATCACAATAGGCTCCATAAGCAGCCATTGAACGCTCATAGTCAGCTCTGGCCTGAGACGTTAGGTCTTCGTAATGACGAACGTCATTAGAGGCCTTATTCGTACGGTATGAGATAATAAAGTTTTGAAGATGCTGACGGATAGAATCGGCCATCGTTGCACAGATGAGGGGGTCCTGGTCTTGTACTTTGATGCTGATGACTTGCGTCTTCATGTCAACATTGCAAGCTATGTTCGAGTGAACCAAATCAACAATGTTTTTCTGTTCCTCAGACATTCTGAAGGGATCGACATGGCTTCCTTCACCATTTCCTGCAATAGGTGTGCCAGACTTAAAAAGCCCTCTAATTTGTCTCATAAGCCAACGGAAAGGAATCATATAGACTGTTGTCTCCTGATGATCCTTCAGATAATGATAATAATCTGTAGAGACTTCACCATCATCGGTTGTCACAGGAATATTTAATAATTCAACTACAAAATCGTTAGATTCCAACAGTTCTGGGTAGAGCATCGGATAGATGGCGTCTGTTGTCTGCATGTTGCCAAGGTCAAAACCGAAGGAAGATGCGATTGAACCAAGAGCTCCTCCCGACATGGAGTTGTCCATTTCTGGTGCCAATTTTACCTCAGAGGCATAATAGCGTGGAACTGGAAAAATGAGGGCTGCAGAGACTATGACTGTAATAATCCACACCCATATGAATGTTTTCTTCTTACTCCACAGAGTAGTAAAGACTTCACGCAGGTCAATAACCTCATCGTTAGTGGGTTGCGTTATGTTTTTCTTTTGTTCTTCCATAATCATCTTGAATTTGTCAAACTCTTGACTCTTGACACTTGACACAACTATTTCAGGTTATTAGCAACGGTGATTACCATTGCAGCAATGGATGCGGCAGATGTACCCATACTCAAAGCTTCTTGCGTGGTCAAGTTCTTATCACGTTTCAGTTTCTTTGAAGGAACAATGATTTCGCATCCTGGCTGAATGGCCTTGCGGGAATGTCGGTTGACCTTCTCGACGGCACCATTCAAATAAACTACATAAACACCGCGTTTGCGAGCATTGTCGGCAAAACCGCCAGCGTGTTTAACATAGTAACCCAATGTTTCACCTTTCTCGTAAGTAACTGAGATCGGACGCATCACTTCACCCGATATTCTGACGATACCTGAGTATTCTGGAACGACCAAACGATCACCATCACGTAACTGCACATTCCATTCGCTATTAGGATGTTTTAGGGCTTCTTCCAAATTAATAGATACCGTATAACGACGACCCAAGTCAAGGCGCATGTCTAAGAGAGAGTCCGCACGTGCCATGTTAAAGCCAGCTTCTGTAATACTCTGCTCATACAGCATGATTTGCTGTTCACGTAAGTACTGTTCGCGCTGGAATCGTTCGTCCTCAGTCATCAATCGTTCCAAACGAGCACCTTTGGCATAACTGTTTTCAGCCAAGCCACCAGCGTCTCTAATTAATTCAGAAAGTTTATAGTTTTTGCTGGTCATAGCATACTGTCCTTCAAAATTGACAGCACCTGCAACTTGGACATTTTGCTGTGCTTCGTAAGCAGGACTCTTACGAACAACAACAATATCAAAAGGATTCAAATAGAAAACCGTTCCTGCATCTTCGTCATTACTGATGACAAAACCATCCTTCAGCGAGAAAGTGTAAGTGCGGGTAATCGTGTCATTAGCTTCAACAGCATTTCGATCAATAATGCGGCGATAGACGTTAATTTTGGCAAAAGACGCAGCAGAGGTGGGACCGCCTGCTTGCAAAATCAAGTCTTCAATGGTTGTGTTTGCAGCATAAGCATAACGACCAGGGAAATGCACTTCACCCGTAATGCTTAGGAACTGCTCACCCAACATATCCGTTTTACTAGGAATGTAAATCACATCATTTTTTTGAAGTGCAATATCTGCCACCAAGCCATCGATGATACCTTGAACATCGACTGGAACCAATTCCAATGTACGGTCTGGCTTCATACGATGCATCACAGCACGTGTTACAAACGCATCTGGACGAAGACCTTCGGCGGCATTGATGAGTTCACGCACCGTACTGATGGGGCCGCCCATTTCAAACTGACCAGGATGACGTACAGCGCCACGAATCTCAACCAAGTTGGAGAAATTGTCAAGTACATTATCAACATAAAGCGAGTCTCCGTCGTGAAGGGTAAATCCGCGGAGGTCAAACTCTTCAATCGTGTGGATGGAGTAACCCGTTTCGCTCTTACGGATAAGACGAACATTTTTCTTGTATGCATCGCCAGTGAAACCACCTGCATAGTCAATCAAAGTACCAACGGTTTCACTCGATTTCATTTCATAGTACATCGGGCGTTTCACACGACCACGAGCAGAAACAATGCAGTCATATGTGCCAACACGGATGATATCGTTGTCCTGCAGGCGAACATCACCAGCCGAATTGCCGTTAAGAATATAGTCATATACGTCGATATGTGCAATGACGCGACCATTTCGATAAACTTCTATATCACGTAGGGTGCCTATGTCGTTAATACCACCAGCCGCATAGAGGGCATTGAACGCGGTCGAAAGGGAACTCAAGGTATAGGTTCCGGGCAAAACAACCTCGCCCATCACCTGAACCTGAATGCTGCGAGTTTCACCTAACGAAAGACTGATTTGTGAAGATGAATAACGGGCTCCAAGTACGCCTCGAACTTTGCTAGTGGCTTCGCCAACAGACAAAGCGCCCACTTTGATGGGACCGATGCCGGGTATAACGACTGTTCCATCTGGCGAAACGGTAGCCTCGAACGATTCCTGAGAAGCACCCCACACGTCAATGATGACTTTGTCGCCAGCACCCAGACGGTAGTTCTGGGGTGTGGCCATGTTTGTGTTAGGCTGGAAAGTCAGGAACTGATTGTTGAATATATTACGTCCGAACACCTCGAAAGGATCTGTTGCACCGCTCATCATGACTGAGTCTACTCCAAAACCCATCAATTCCTCATTCATTGCTTCACGGCGTTCCATCGTAGTCATGAAACGATTGTTCTCGCTGCCAAACGAACCACGTTCTACATCCAAACGCATGCGGTCATCGTCCTTCACACGCTCAACCGCATCGACAGCACCCATCTGCTGCTGTTGCTGCTGATATTTTCTGCGAACACGCTGTAACTGCTGGGTAGTAACGCCACGGCTCATTAATCGAGAAACGATGGTCTGCTGGTTAGTGCCTTTTGCTTGTTCCGTCTTAATGAAGCGAACAACTTGGTCATCGCTCATCGACTGGGCCATTGCCGTTAATGAAAGAAAGGCCAACGAAAAGATTAAAATAATTCTTTTATTCATGGTGATATACAAAATATTCTCAAATTTGTGATATTAGATGGCTGAAAATGTCTGGAGTAGAATCTTGATGTCAAGCAACAAAGTCCTGTGCCTAAGATAATCGAGGTCCATATCCAGACGACGAAGCATCTGTTCCATGGTATATGTGTAACCATTATGAACTGCCGCATACGACGTAATGCCAGGACGGCTGCAATACAGCAAGGCATAGTCGGGATTATGCGACATAATTTGTTCGATAAAATACTGGCGTTCGGGACGATAGCCCACGAACGACATGTCGCCTACAAGGACATTCCACAATTGCGGCAGTTCATCCAGATGGTGACGGCGCAAGAAACGTCCATGAGGCGTCAAGCGTTCATCGTTATCTTCAGCCAGTGTTGGGACATCTTCCTTTTCGTCGTTCATTGTACGGAACTTCAGCAACATAAAGGGCTTGCCTCCATGTCCGATGCGTTCTTGACGAAACAAAACCGACGATGTACCATCGTTTTTCAGTACAATATAAATAGCAAGGAATACAGGCCAAAGTACCATCACGGCAATGACGGCACCGACACAATCCCCCACTCTTTTCAGCCCTCTTTCGAGGGCATTCATATTGTCAACAGTATTCGTCGATATAGTTGAGTCGCTCATACGCGCATATTTCTTTACTTTTATATAACGAACAAAGCCGTTATTTATTGTAGAAGAGTTGCTTTAGCATTTAAAACATGCAAAGTTACTACTTTTTCACGATTTTGCAAAATAGAAATCATAAAAGCATTGTAACAGCAAGAAGGCGGGAAAGAAAAAAGTGCAGCAGAACGGTGGTCTGCTGCACTTTGAGATGAAAAACATGACGTTGATTATTCCACAACGATTGGCTTGTACTTGGGCACAAGCGTCTTCATGATAATCCAGCCGATGAGGTAAGCAACGGCGCATACACAGAAGATGATGAAATAGCCTGCGGGCTTGCCCTCAAATCCTGCAAATGTGAAGCCAGCACCCATTTCCTCTGCATGTGTAAAGAGTGCACCAGCGCCTTTCTGCAGAATGTATGAACCTATACCGCCAGCCATACCACCAATGCCAGTTATCGTTGCAATGGCTGCTTTGGGGAACATGTCGCCAATTGTCGAGAAGATGTTGGCCGACCATGACTGGTGAGCAGCACCTGCGATACCGATAATAATGATGGGGAACCATGGTGAAAGTCCACCCAGTGGCTGTGCTACAAGAACAAGCAGTGGGAAGAAGGCAAAAATGAGCATGGCTTTCATGCGACCAGCGTATGGATTCATACCGCGATTGATGAAAACAGTCGGAAGTTTACCACCCAAAATGCTGAGCATCGTGATGAGATAAAGAACGAAAATGAGAACCATGCCTTCGGTATCGGTGGGGTTGATATCGAACTGAGATTTCAGATAAGCAGGTGTCCAGAACAGGAAGAACCACCATACACCGTCGGTCATGAACTTGCCGACAATGAACGACCACGTCTGCTTGAATGTAAAACAGCGCAGGAAACTGATTTGCGGACCGTCGTCGTTGGCATCCTTCGGGTCACCATCAGTATCTGCATCCTGCTTGATATAGGTGAGTTCAACGCCATTGACATGCTTGCTCTCCGAGGGTTTGTTATAAAGAATAATCCAGAAAGCCATCCACACATAGCCCAATGCACCAATGACGATAAAGGCCATCTCCCAACCGAAGAATTTAGCCAATATAGGAATGGTAAACGGAGCAATCAGTGCACCAACACTGGCACCGCTGTTGAAGATGGCCGTTGCAAACGCACGGTCTTTCTTTGGAAAATATTCAGCCGTCACCTTGATGGCTGCAGGGAAGTTTCCTGCCTCACCCAAGGCAAGAATACAACGAGCACCCAGGAAAAGCCAAACGCTGGTGGTAGAGATGGCAAGCAATGCGCCAGCACCACCAGTTGCTTTAAAGTCGCGGATGAGGTCGAGTGCACCTGAGAATGAACCTGTCCATTCACCGACTTCAATGCCGGCAGTAAGAATGCCACAGAAAGCATGCAATACTGCGCCTGTGCTCCACACAAAAATTGACCAGAGATAACCTTTCTTTGTGCCCATCCAGTCAATGAACTTGCCGGCAAAGAGCATACAAATAGCATAGAAGATGGAGAATACGGCAGTGATATTTCCGTAGTTCTCATCGCTCCATCCAAATTCTTCCTGAATACCGCCCGTGCCAGGATAGGTCAGAGACAAAACCTGACGGTCGAGATAATTGACTGTTGTTGCAAAGAACAACATGGCACAAATCACCCAACGGTAATTTGTCATTTTGTTTGTCTGAAGAGAACTCATGATATTTATGATTAATGATTTACAATTGATTAAAAATTGGACTCCATCTCCTCGCGAGTCACACTGATGGAAACGCCCATACCAGCGCTTTCCTGTCCTAGAACGGGTGGATTCTCCTTCAACATCGTCAGACGAAGCGAACCAATGGCCGGAAAAGCGGTGAAAAGGGCCTTACACACACGCGCCGCAGCATGTTCTACCAACTGCGATGGAGTCTGCATTTCCTTTTTGATAACTTCATAGATGGCGGCATAGTTCACCGTTCCTGCCAATCGGTCGTTACACATTGCAACGCTGAAATCTGTACCGACTTCAAGTGTCAGACGATATGCAGAACCTACCATGCGCTCTTGTGAAAGAGCACCATGGTAGGCATACAAACGGAGGTCCTTGAGAATGATGGTTGTCGTCATGTTCACTTATCCACAACGTGAGGCTCCACAATGCTTACAGATGAGACAGCCCTCTTGATAGACAAGGGTTTCCTGTCCACATTGCGGGCATTTCTGACCTTTCGCCTCAGTACCATCCTGCACATATTTCTTCAAAGCACGCTCCACACCGTTCTTCCATGTGTTGATGCTCTCACTCTCAAGTTGGAGCGAAGAGACAAGTTTCAGCACATTGGTCAATGGCATACGATAGCGTAGCACACCAGAGATAAGTTTTGCGTAATTCCAGTATTCCTTGTTGAACTTCTCACTGAGACCTTCGATGGTGGTCTTGTATCCGCGGCGGTTCACAAACTGGAAGTCGTAGCGCTTCTGTCCACTCTCGTCAATATTCTTGATGATATAGCCTTTAGAAACAGTTTTGGGAAGGGCAATTCCGTCTTCGTCATCAAGCACACCCGTGAAGATTTCGTAGGGATAACCATCAAGCAATCCGACGAAAGCCACCCACTTTTCCTTGTTGTTCTGGAAACGAACGACATCGCACTCAAGGCTCTTCGGACGCACTTCCGTCACTTCGGGCGGGTCGCAATGGCATTCCTCTTTCTTCTTTTTGTCATCCTTCTTTGTTGAAATGAGCACACCGGCACGCGAACCGTCGCGATAGACGGTACAGCCCTTACAGCCACATTTCCAAGCCTCCATGTACAGTTCACCGACAAGTTCTTCCGTCACGTTGTTCGGAAGGTTGATGGTCACGCTAATGCTGTGGTCCACCCATTTCTGAATGTCGCCCTGCATCTTTACCTTTTCGTGCCAATCGACATCATTGGCCGTAGCCTTGTAGTATGGGGACTTGCGCACCAATTCGTCGATTTCGTCCTGGGTGTAGCGCTTCTCCGTATCGATACCGTTTACCTGCATCCACGTCAGGAATTTCGGGTGATAGACGATATATTCTTCAAACGAGTCGCCAGTTTCATCAACAAAGTCCACATGCACGTTCGGTTCGTTAGGATTTACCTTGCGACGACGCTTGTAGACTGGCATAAACACAGGTTCGATACCACTCGTCGTCTGTGTCATCAGACTTGTTGTTCCTGTCGGGGCAATCGTCAGACAAGCAATGTTGCGACGTCCCACCTTTGTCATTTCCTCATACAGTCCGGGATCTACGCTCTTGATGCGGTTGACAAAAGGATTATTCTTCTCACGCTCAGCGTCATAAACGGCAAATGCACCACGTTCCTTAGCCATCTGTACCGACGAACGATAAGCCTCGACAGCCACATTCTTTTGAACTTCGGTGGCAAAATAAGTGGCTTCAGGTGTACCATATGTCAGACCCATAGCGGCAATCATGTCGCCCTCGGCTGTAATGCCCACACCTGTACGACGACCGCGTCCGCTCTTGTCATAAATCTTCTGCCACAAGTGACGCTCAGCACCTTTCACCTCTTCGCTCTGAGGATCGCTCTCAATCTTTTTCATGATGAGTTCAATTTTCTCCAGTTCGAGGTCAATAATGTCGTCCATAATGCGCTGAGCCAGACCTACATGTTCACGGAACTTCTTATAGTTGAATGAAGCCTTCTTCGTGAACGGATTATCAACATAGCTGTAAAGGTTGATGGCCAGCAGACGGCAGGAGTCGTAAGGACACAAGGGAATTTCACCGCAAGGATTTGTTGAGATGGTCTTGTAGCCAAGGTCGGCATAGCAGTCAGGCACGGACTCACGCAGAATCGTATCCCAGAACAGCACACCAGGTTCAGCACTCTTCCATGCATTGTGTACAATTTTCTTCCACAACTCCGTCGCATTGATTTCTTTCTTCACCGTCGGATTTTCACTATCGATGGGATATTGCTGCACATACGTCTTTCCTGCGCTGGCAGCCTGCATGAACGAATCGTCGATACGCACCGACACATTTGCACCCGTTACCTTTCCTTCTGTCATCTTGGCATCGATAAACGACTCGGAATCAGGGTGTTTGATGCTCACCGACAACATCAGCGCACCACGACGACCATCCTGTGCCACCTCGCGTGTCGAGTTGCTGTAACGCTCCATGAACGGAACAAGACCCGTAGAAGTGAGAGCCGAGTTCTTAACCGGAGAACCTTTCGGACGGATGTGGCTCAAGTCGTGCCCTACTCCACCACGACGTTTCATCAACTGCACCTGCTCTTCATCGATACGGATGATGGCACCATACGAGTCAGCATCGCCATCAAGACCAATCACAAAACAATTGGATAGCGAAGCCACCTGATAATCATTGCCAATACCAGTCATCGGACTACCAGCAGGTATGATGTAGCGGAAGTGGTCTAACAGGTCGAACACCTGTTGAGCAGACATCGGATTGGGATACTTTTGCTCGATGCGGGCAATCTCATTTGCAATACGCCAATGCATATCCTCGGGCGACTTCTCATAGATGTTGCCAAACGAGTCTTTCATGGCATACTTGGTCACCCATACTCGTGCCGCCAACTCGTCGCCGCCAAAATACTGGAGCGACGCCGCATAGGCCTCGTCATAGGTGTATGTGCGTTTTTTTTCCATGTTTGTATGAGTTTAGATGATAATGATACAAAAACAGTATTTCTTTCTACAAAAAAAGACCGGGAAAACTCACCGGCGCGAAATCTTTGCAAA